>RCND010000451.1_pt1 | contig 23339 bp, 21 predicted proteins | sample 2041351 | NCBI WGS metagenome assembly RCND01 (sample SAMN09708230, study PRJNA481090) | Marine sediment metagenome, whole genome shotgun sequencing project. | biome: marine sediment; feature: ocean; material: sediment; isolation source: Sewage treatment plant 12B marine sediment (STP12B) ... | reverse complement strand
CAAAAGAAATGATTGCCAAACAGGAAAAACAAAGTAGAACTAATTATACAACCAAAGCAGCAAGTGCCCAATGGTTTGTAAATGACCTCAAACATCCCTACAACGAAACCAAACGATTTGATTGGATGCGCGGTTATCACGTTGGTGGTCGTTCCTTGCAATGGGGACGACACAGTTACAGATTAAGTGAAATTGACTTTACCGCCAATGCCAGAGAAGGAATTGCTGTTGATTGGCCGGTGCGCTATAAAGATATTGCACCATGGTATGATAAAGTAGAATCCTACATTGGGGTTACCGGTGAAAAATTGGGTCTAGCACAATTACCTGATGGGCAATTTGAACCTATGATGGAATTGAATTGTCTGGAACAACACGTTCGGGAAAAAGTAGCAGAAAATTTTGATGATAGGGTTATTACTGGAGGTCGAATAGCACATATTAATAGCGATAAATATTTTGAGGGCAGACTAAGATGTCAATTCAGGGATCGTTGTATTAGAGGTTGCCCTTTTGGGGCCTACTTTAGTAGTTTATCCTCAACCTTACCGGCCGCAGAACGTACGGGAAATATGACCCTAAGACCTGACTCAATTGTTCATGAAGTCATCTATGATCCAAATACTAAAAAAGCAACCGGGGTTAAAGTTATTGATAGGGTAACCAAAGAAACCTTTGAATTCAAGGCCAAGGTAATTTTTCTATGTGCTTCGACAATAGCTTCAACATCAATTCTAATGCAATCTAAATCAGACCGATTTCCAAATGGTATGGGCAACGATTCTGACCAATTGGGACGAAATATCATGGATCATCATTTAGGTGTTGGCGCTTCTGGCAAGTACGATGGCTTTGATGATAAATATTATAAAGGGCGAAGACCTGGAGGTATTTATCTACCTCGTTTTAGAAACCTCGGTGGTGCCACAAACCGAAAAGAATATAAACGCGGTTTTGGTTACCAAGGTGGGGCAAGTAGAAAGAATTGGGAAGATACTATCGCAGAAATGGCCTTTGGCAAAAATCTGAAAGAAGCTCTTCTAAAACCTGGAAGTTGGACCTTTGGTATGGGAGGCTTTGGTGAAGTATTACCTTATGAGGACAATAAAATGACCTTGGATTATGACAAACTTGATGGATGGGGATTACCTACTGTGACCTTTGATGCTGAATTCAAGGAAAATGAATGGGAAATGCGAAAAGACATGAAGAATTCCGCAGTTGAAATGCTAGAAAAAGCCGGACTACGCGACGTAGAACCTTATGATGAACCAGGTGCGCTCGGCCTTGGAATTCATGAAATGGGAACGGCAAGAATGGGTAGAAACCGCAAAACCTCAGTACTTAATGGTTACAACCAGGTACACGATGTACCAAATGTATATGTAACTGATGGTGCATTCATGACTTCGGCTAGCTGCGTTAATCCATCATTAACCTATATGGCATTTACGGCTAGAGCAGCAAACCACGCTTCTCAAGAACTTAAAAAAGGAAATTTGTAATGGATAGAAGAAAAGCAATGAAAAATATGGGATTGTCGCTGGGTTACGTGGTGACAACTCCAACACTGATAAGTATTGTTCAAAGTTGTAAGACCGAAAATGCCCTAGAGTGGACCCCTGAATTCTTTACTAAAGAAGAAGGTTCTGTTATTACACATTTGGTAGACATCATTCTTCCGAAAACAGATACCCCATCTGCCACCGAAGTTCAGGTAGACATCTTCATTGATCATTTTACTGATCAGGTTATGGATAAGGAAGATCAAGAATTATTAAAATTGGGGATGCGTAAATTCATTGAGAAAGTTTTAGCCGATTCGGGCAAGGAAAATGCCGGTGATTTGTTACCGGAAGAACTTGAAGCTGTTTTAAGCTCCTCGCTTAAAATATCAAAAGAAGAACAAAAGGCTAACGATGAGACTATAGAAAATTACATGGGAGCATTGGAAGAAGGCACAGATGTTAAGCTTGATGATAAAATTGCACAAAATGCATTTGCAAAAAATTTAAGGGAAATGACTATATTGGGGTATAAAACCTCCGAATTTGTTGGTAAGCAAGTTTTGGAATATTTACCTGTCCCAGGTGAGTACGTTCCATGTGGTAGAACAGAAGAATTAACAGGAGGCAAGGCTTGGTCTCTATAAAACGACTATAATGAAAAGAAGAAGCTTCATTCAAAAAACTGCTCTCACCAGCGGCGCCATTACAATTGGTGGAAACTTAGCATTCAGCAAAAAACCAAGTACAAATATTGGGCACGACTTCAATTTAAAATATGCCCCGCATTTAGGTATGTTTAAGCATCATGCCGGGGAAGACCCCATCGACCAGATCAACTTTATGGCAGAACAAGGGTTCACGGCTTTTGAGGATAATGGTATGATGAAACGTGATGTCGCACTCCAAACCAAAATGGGTGAGACACTAGCAAAGCATAATATGGCCATGGGGGTATTTGTGGTGGATAAAGGTGGAAATATGGCTAATACCTTGGCAGCCGGTAAGCAGGAATATGTTGATATTTTTTTAGATGGATGTAAAAAGGCGGTGGAAGTTGCCAAACGTGTCAATGCGAAATGGATGACCGTAGTGCCTGGTGGGTTTGAAAGAAACCTGCCCATTGGTGTTCAAAACGCAAACGTTATTGAAGCCCTACGCCGTGGTGCTGAAATCTTTGAACCCCATGGTTTGGTTATGGTACTAGAACCTCTTTCCGATTCGCCAAACCTGCATTTACGAACCTCGGAGCAAACGTATTTAATTTGCAAAGGGGTAAATAGCCCTTCCTGTAAAATATTGTACGACATCTATCATATGCAGAAGAATGAAGGGCACCTAATCCACAATATGGATTTAACGTGGGAGGAAATCGCCTATATACAGGTCGGTGATAACCCTGGGCGAAAAGAGCCTACAACCGGTGAAATCAACTATAGAAATGTATTTAAATGGATTCACGAAAAAGGATTTGATGGCGTACTGGGAATGGAACACGGCAATTCAAAACCGGATAAAGCCGGGGAGCAGGCAGTTATCGATGCGTATAAGAAGGTAGATGCTTTCTTGTAGCTTATTTTAAGGTGACTTCAATTATCGTATCCATCTCATCCTTTTTGTCATTTGGGATTTCTAGGAGAAGCCCATATTGATCCAAACGGTATTTGACTTTACTTTTATCCTTGAAGAAAACCACGGATTGTACTTTTTCTTTGAATGGTTGAACCAATAATACTTCCTTGTCCCAATCCAGTACATGGATGTACAATTTTTTGCCTTTTTGGGTAGAAACGCCCCAATCTTCGGCCGCCAAGACCCCTCTTCGAGTGCCATAGATGGTTTCTCCGTTTTTGACCATCCACTCGCCCATCGCTTTAAGTGATAATTTATGTTCCGGTTGGATCTCACCATTGGGCATAGGACCTACATTCAGCAAGAGGTTTGCATTTCGGCCTGTTGCCTTTACCAGCATATGTACCAATTCTTTGGGAGACTTGTGATTTTGGTCCATTAAGTTAAACCCCCACGAACCATTAATGGTCAAACACATTTCTAAAGGTAATTCACTAATATGGGAACCTTGCCAACCCGTTGTATTCTCACCTGGTAAATCTTGTTCAAACATCTGAAAATCCTCGCCTGGATATGGTTTTACATGATGATTACTTCCTATTAACGCCCCAGGCTGTAATTTATGTATCAATTGATAGGTCTTTCCTTGTTGCCAATCCGCATCTTTTTTATCCCACATTCCATCAAACCATATTCCGCCAATTGGACCGTAAGCGGTGAGCAATTCGGTCAATTGGGCATTCATATAATCTAAATAGGCATTCCAATCACCTGATTCTTCCCTCCCGGTAAAACCTTGCCCGGTTCTTCCTCTTGGATAGTAATCAGGATGATGCCAATCTAGTTGGGAGTAATAAAAAAATAGTTTCACATCTTGTTTACGACATTCATCGGCCAACATTTTGATTATATCCTTACCATAAGGTGTTTTATCCACAATATTATAATCCGAGATCTTTGAGTCATACATGGCGAATCCGTCATGGTGCTTGCTAGTAATGGTAATATACTTCATTCCAGCTCCTTTGACCATTCGAACCCATTCTGCCGCATCGAAATGTAATGGATTAAAGAACGACGGAACTTTTTCATACTGCTTTATCGGAATTTTTTTATTCTGCATAATCCATTCGGCAATTCCTGCATCACCGCCACCTCCTAAAACGCTATAAACTCCCCAATGCACGAACATGCCGAATTTAGCATCTTGGAACCATTGACGATTTTTCAAATTTTCCTGGGTTGGGATATAATTTTCTTGAGCAACCAGGATATTGGATAATGTAAAACATACTATTATAAACAAGTGAATTCCAATTCTTTTCATAGGTGCCATATTTTATCCAAAGTGCATTAATAGCACCTTATGGGTTAATTTATAATAAATATATTAAAAAGCTTTCGTTCATCTAAACTCTTTTCCATGATGTATTAAAAAGTAGTACTATTAATTCCATTTGCAGTTCATCGAATAAATGTAATCTTTCACCTACTTTTTCGTTTATTTACAACTATGGCCCCACATCTAGTTGCACTTTCTCTTTATATCTCTTTAATTTTTATTTCAAAGGTTTCTTATCGCCTTTATAATGAACGTATCCTAAAGCGTTGATTCAACGCAATTTATAATCTTCCTTTTTTTAACTTTCCGTTTAGAAAGCTTTAAGAGCCATTTGACGTCTAAGTCATTATATGAACTCCTATTTGTACATACTTGGCTTATATTGCCTGCTCTATTTTTCAGTAAGGCTAATTTATCACAGGTATTTCAAAAGTTGATTCTTCCTAATAACTATAATGTATCAATACAATATGTTTTTTACCTATTATCTGATGATTTTATAATATTACGGGCAACTTTTTAGGAACTTCTTACGTATATAATTATATATCAATAATTGGGGCATGGATAAATATATTATAATACTACTCATTTATATTGCGGCTTATTTATTTTCAGTTGCACTAAAGCCTTATTATTTTAAAAAACAATAAAGGCCTTTTTCTTACTAAACTTCCCTCATTCATTTTAGTCTGATGGGCTTTTTATTATGAATTTTTCATTTATTTAAAGTATTCCTAACTTGAATTGGTTTGGAACATATATAAAACAAAAAACCCTGACGGTACCGTCAGGGTTTTTCTTTTCAATAAACAATATCACATTACGAACCGCACATTAAGCAGTCATCGTCTGCTTGGCCTTCTTTGGCCTTTGCAATCATTTCCTTCATTTCTTCAGGGCTCATGGGTTGTACATCCAATTCTTGCTGCTGTGGCGCTACAGGCGTTGGTTGAACCTCAATGGCATTTGCAGCACCAGGAGCAGTTGCTACAGCCATAGCAACCTCTTCCTCAACAGGCACTTCTTGCTTCTTACTATTATCCAAGGTAAATTTAATGGCATCAACAGCAGATTTAGTCCTCAAATAGTACATTCCTGTTTTTAGTCCACTCTTCCAAGCATAAAAATGCATTGATGTCAATTTTGAATAATTGGCATTTTCCATGAAAAGATTCAAAGACTGACTTTGGTCAATAAAATATCCTCTGTGACGGCTCATGTCAATAATATCTTTCATACTAAGTTCCCAAACCGTTTTGTACAAATCCCTGATCTCTTGCGGAATGGTTTCAATATGCTGAATTGAACCATTGGCACGCATGAGTTCTTGCTTCATATTCTCATTCCACATACCTAGGTTTACCAAATCTTCCAATAAATGTTTATTCACTACAATAAATTCCCCTGAAAGTACTCTACGGGTATAGATATTAGAAGTATAAGGTTCAAAACACTCATTATTACCCAATATCTGTGAGGTAGAAGCCGTAGGCATTGGCGCCACCAATAAAGAATTACGAACTCCGTTTTTCTTCACTTCCTTACGTAATTTACCCCAGTCCCAACGACCCGAAAGCTCTTCGTCTTTTATGCCCCAAAGGTTATGTTGAAACTCACCTTGCGAAATTGGCGAACCTTCGTATGAAGAATAAGTGCCTTCTTCTTTAGCAGCTTCCATAGAAGCCGTAATCGCAGCAAAATACAAGGTTTCGAAAATTTCCTGATTCAATTTTTTGGCCTCATCACTGGTAAAGGGCAAACGTAACAAGATGAATGCATCTGCTAAACCTTGAACACCCAAACCAATAGGTCTATGCCTCATATTGGAATTTTCAGCCTCTTTAACCGGATAGTAATTTCTATCAATTACCTTGTTTAAGTTCTTGGTCACTCTTTTGGTAACCCTAAACAGTTCTTTATGGTCAAAAGCGCCATTCTTGATGAACATTGGCAAAGCAATAGAAGCCAAATTACATACCGCTATCTCATCGGGAGAGGTGTACTCCATTATCTCGGTACATAAGTTTGAAGAACGAATAGTACCTAAATTCTTTTGGTTACTCTTACGATTCGCAGCATCTTTATACAACATGTAGGGTGTACCTGTTTCAATTTGGGATTCTAATATTTTTTCCCAAAGTTCACGAGCTCTAACGGTTTTACGTCCTTTCCCAGCAGCTTCATACCCTAAATATAATTTTTCAAATTCCTCACTATGGTTTGTAAATAAACCTGGACACTCATTAGGGCACATCAACGTCCAATTTTCATTAGACTCTACCCTTTTCATGAACAAATCTGAAATCCACATGGCGTAAAATAAATCGCGTGCCCGCATTTCTTCCTTCCCGTGGTTCTTTTTAAGTTCTAAAAACTCATAGATATCTGCATGCCAGGGCTCCATATAAATAGCAAAACTACCTTTGCGTTTGCCACCACCTTGATCCACATACCTGGCTGTATCGTTAAATACCTGTAACATTGGGACTATACCATTAGATGTGCCATTGGTCCCGGCAATATAGGATCCTGTAGCCCTTACATTATGGATAGATAAACCAATACCCCCTGCAGATTGTGAAATCTTGGCAGTTTGCTTTAGCGTATCGTAAATCCCATCTATACTATCATCTTTCATTGCCAAAAGGAAACAGGATGACATTTGGGGTTTAGGCGTACCCGAATTGAAGAGTGTAGGCGTTGCATGGGTAAAAAACTTTTTGGACATTAACTCATAGGTTTCCTTAGCAGAATCCAAATCGTCTAAATGTATCCCGATAGAAACACGCATCAACATGTGTTGGGGACGTTCTGCAATTTTACCATTCAATTTTAATAGGTAAGAGCGCTCTAAAGTTTTAAAACCGAAATAATCGTAGCCAAAATCACGGTTATAAATAATGGTAGAATCCAAGGCTTCCGCATTTTCAGAAATGACTTTATATACTTCATCAGAAAGCAAAGGTGCCTTCTTACCTGTTCTCGGATTCACATATAGGTATAAATCCTTCATTGTCTCTGAGAAAGACTTTTTGGTGTTCTTATGTAGGTTTGAAACGGATATACGAGCTGCAAGTTTAGCATAGTCCGGATGGGTAGTGGTCATTGTTGCGGCAATTTCAGCTGCCAAATTATCCAGCTCAGATGTGGTCACACCGTCATACAACCCTTCAATAACCCGCATGGTCACTTTTAAAGGATCTACAAGCCCGTTAAGGCCATAACATAATTTACGTACTCTTGCTGTGATCTTATCGAACATTATCAGCTCTTTTCTTCCGTCTCTTTTTACTACATACATGTGGCTACTTTTGTTTTTTTGTTAACTATGGTTAGTCAGTTAGTTAATATCCTAAGAAGGTAAAATACCTCTAAGGCTTTTTTGTGTAGGCAATTCGTTTTTATTTGGGATTAATCCAGTCCAATATGGCCTTTTTGCCACTTGGCTCATTAATTCTTAAAAATCAGCATCGAAACTGATTTTTTGGGCATCTTCGTCCTTATCCTTATTCAAAACCCCTGCTTTTTGATATTCAGATACTCTTTTTTCAAAGAAATTGGTCTTCCCTTGAAGCGAAATCATATCCATAAAGTCAAAAGGATTGGTAGCATTGTACACTTTATCACACTCAAGTTCAACCAACAATCTATCGGTCACAAACTCAAGGTATTGCGTCATTAATTTTGAGTTCATACCAATTAAACTCACTGGTAAAGACTCTGTAATGAACTCACGTTCAATGTTCAATGCATCGACTATAATGTCTGTTATACGGGCTTTGGACACCTTATTAATAATATGGTGTTTGTGTAGATGCACGGCATAATCGCAATGCATACCTTCATCTCTTGAGATAAGCTCATTAGAGAAAGTTAAGCCTGGCATTAAACCTCTTTTCTTCAGCCAGAATATAGAACAAAATGAACCTGAGAAAAATATTCCCTCTACTGCAGCAAAGGCAATTAGTCGTTCTGCGAAACTGGGAGACTCAATCCATTTTAATGCCCAATCCGCTTTCTTTTTTATCGCAGGGAAATTCTCTATGGCGTTAAATAGAATACCCTTTTCCTTTTCATCCTTCACATAAGTATCAATCAACAAAGAATAGGTCTCTGAATGAATATTCTCCATCATTATCTGGAAACCATAGAAAAATTTGGCCTCAGAATATTGAACTTCATTCACAAAATTCTCCGCCAAATTTTCGTTTACTATTCCATCAGATGCGGCAAAAAAGGCTAATATATGTTTGATGAAATATTTTTCATCATCATTCAGTTTATTGTTCCAGTCATTTAAGTCTTCGTGTAAATCTATCTCCTCAGCGGTCCAAATACAAGCCTCTTGTTTTTTATACCATTCCCATAGATCATGATGTTGAATTGGAAAAATTACAAAGCGGTCTTTATTTTCCTGTAAAATGGGCTCTACGGCTGTGGACATATTTCTGTTTGTTTAAAAGTTAGTTGAGTAAGATGATAATTACCTTACTATAGGGACTCACAAAGATGGAGAAATGCAGCCGATATTTTTAGGGTGTTTTTAGAATTCAATCACAAAGTTTTTAACACCGTATGTTGAAATGTAGGTTCACTCGTTATGTTCATTGCCTTTTTGAAAAGTTGGGATTTTGAATAAAAAATAATTCCAAAAAATAAACCAAAAAGTATATAAATACATACTATTTGGTTTAATACTAGTGTCTGATAAATTGCCTAAAAAGTTATGGGATAAAAGACAGCAATAAATTTAGGAAAAAAACTGCCAAACTCGTACGACCCCCCAATGGATCAAAATCAGTTTGAGTTGTATTTTATGCCGATTCAGGTAGTTCCCCCGAAACCTATAATCATGCAAATCTCCTAATCAACAAGTTGATTAGATGAATAAATACAACATTTCATTAGTTAGGCGGTTAAAGGAACATTATTATATTCCAATCTATAACACACTTTAAAAGCCGTACTTTTTTGAATGGCAGTTCTTTAAATTCTTGATAGCTATTTATAGCCTATTTGTAATCATTAAAAATATTATTAAAACCCTGATGGGTTAACAACTTATATGATATTTATCCTCTTTTCTTGGCGGCACTAAAACTCCCATTAATGAAAATTTTAGTTCCTTTATTGCATTTAAAGGTAACATTTATATTTCCTCTTAATCCTAATTCAGTTATTTGTGTTATAACAACTTTACCTTTCTTAGCGAAAAAGGGTTCTTCTCCAATTGATCTTACATTAGCGAAACCAAAAACCCCATCAAAATCGTTGAGAAATCCTTCAATGTCTTCCGCAACTCCATATTTGCCTTTCTTAATTGGACTAGACTGATTTTGCTTCGTAATTAATAATTCCATACTATGCTGGTCTGAGGACTCATTATTGGTGAATTTTAAAGTCAACGTAGAAAATGGAATTCCTTGGTTATTAGTTTCCAATGTATTTTCAAAATATACTACCCCGCATAATTGTTGATCTAATGCCCCAGTCACTTGCAATTCATGACTTCCTACAAAATAGTTGGACATATAGAAACCCTGATCGCCCTTTGTACCCGAAATGAACAATAGTGGTAATAGAATCCAAAAACTAATTTTTAAAGATTTGAGAATATATTGATACATGGTTAGCGTTTATTACAAATTCAATATTTGAATTACCAAAATTTATCGTTGTTCAATACTGTGTTTTCAATATTATTATCACTTAGGAGCTGCCCTTGATTAGGTACAATTTCAGTATCCTTTTCTATTAAAACGGCAACCACTAAAGCAAGAACTAATAAAGCAAACATTAGAATACATTTTTTCATGGGCCAGTTTTTTATTCCTATCAGTTATAATATTGAATTGATATGTGGGGGAAACAAAAACATAATTTCAATCATCTAATTTATTTCATGTAGCATAACATTTATTGACTTAATGTATAAATGGTGGTAAAATGTGTATAATTGACAAACTGAAATACCAAGAGATCCTGTTCTTTAATATTTTGTAGGAATTAACTTAAAAAATGTTTGTTTTAGGGAGTTAAACATTATTTATTGAATTACATGCCAATCATACTTAAATTACTTCCATTGACACAAATTCTTTAGTATACTGCGAACATAATTTTATATTTGATTAACTTTCCACAAGACTATTCTATATGTTAGAAGCTGTAATTGTTGATGATGAGATAAAAGCACTCCAGAGTCTATCATGGGAGCTGACCAATTTCAGTGATGAAATCAAGGTCATCGCTTCGTTTACCAACCCTTTTGAAGCTTTGGATTATCTGGAAAAAAACACCCCGGATTGTCTGTTCTTGGACATAGAAATGCCTACGATGGATGGTTTTCAATTCATTCAAAAACTTACCAACAAGAATTTTCCGGTAGTGATAACAACGGCCTACAACCAATACGCCATAAAGGCACTCAAAAACGAAGCAATAGATTATCTTTTAAAACCAATTGATACAGACGATTTAAAAGATACAATAGTTAAAATAAAAAAGTTCAATAACAGAAACTATACATCTGATCGCCTGGAGAAGATTCTTTTGAATTTCAATGACGATGCCTCACATAAAAAAATAACTTTCAATACGGATGGTAAGTTGCTTTTTTTGGAGAGCGATGAAATTCTTTACGCTGAATCTGACGGAAACTATAGCACCATATTTCTTTCTGATGGTCATAAGATTGTACTTACCAAAAAACTAAAAGAGGTGAATGATCTGTTACCCGATGATTCTTTTTACCGCATTCATAATTCATATATAATCAATCTACATAAAATCAAGGAATATTTAAAAACCGATGGTTATGTGGTTCTTAATTCAAATCATAAAATTCCCGTTTCTAGACAAAAGAAGTCGGATTTCTTGGATATGCTATAATTAAATAATGTTCTCCCCAAACTTCCACAATATAATTTTTAAATCAAATTTCATGGGCATAGGGAAATATGGATTTTTCTTTTTTTTCCTGTTCTATTTACAAATAGGACATACCCAAAATATTCCGGATACTTTTAAGAATACCGCTGATAGCTTAATTGAAGCAGGGCCAAAAACATATGCCGAAATGGATGCCGTTTTAAGGCCTTACCGAAAAGATACTCTCTTAATGCGCTATTTTTCTGAAGAAGCAGAAAAAAACGAGTACTATGATGGGGGATCTTATGCATTTAACCAACTTGGCCGTAGATATAGGGACCTTTCTCAGTTCTCCAAGGCCATAAACCTGCATCAAGAAGGTCTTAATGCCGCAATTGAATCAAATAATCTTGAATTCAAGGTGTATAGCTTAAATATGCTTGGTGTAGTATATGCTAGAACAGATGCTGTAAAATCAGCACTCAATTATTACCAGGAAGCTTTAGTACTTGCAGAAAGGGTTGAAAACCCTTCCCGAAGTCTCAATCGGAGCATTAATGTTTCCTTAAACGGTATTGGAAATATTTATCGAAAACTTGGGCAGTATACGCTGGCAATTGAAAAATTTTCGGAATCGTTGCAGTTGGAAGAAGACTTAGGAAATAAACTAGGCCTCGCGATAAACTATCAAAATATCGGAGAGTGTTACGAAGCTCAAAAAGAGCTAGAAGAAGCCTTGAAAAATTTCCAAATTTCATTGGCTTACAATAATCAAATTGATTCTGAAAGAGGCAAGATCATTTGCAATTATAGCATAGCTCATGTTTATGTACATCAAAGTAAAAACAAGGAAGCGCAGGCTATCCTTGAACCAGCACTTAAAAATGCAAGAGAACTCGGAGATCAGAAGATTATTTCTGAGGTTCTTACAAATCTGGGGGAAGCCTTGTTTGAACAAAAAAAATATAACGAAGCAGATATTCGACTTAAAGAAAGTTTGAAGATAGCCGAACAGTACAATTTGCCTGAGCAAATAATAGAAGCCAGTAAGTCCTTGTCGAGACTATGGGAACGCCAAAGAGTTTATGAAAAGGCATTTCTATATTACCGAAAAGCAAAAGCGTTGGAAAGTAAAATAACCAACACCTTTAATCTTCGTTATGTCAATGATTTAACCTCAAGATATGAATCTGAGAAAAGAACTAACGTATTTCAAGCACTCTCCACCGAGAATGAGCTTAATAAGACAAGACTTCGCAAAAACCAGACTTCTTTATTAATTGGTGGTTTTGCGTTAGCGCTATTGGCTGGTATCTTTTATATTCTTTACAGACAATACCAACTTAAAAACGACAAAAAATTATTGACTTTGGAGCAAACCATGCTTCGAAGTCAAATGAATCCACATTTTTTGTTCAACTCATTGAATTCGATAAAGCTCTACATCATCAATAATGAGAAAAAGAATGCCGTACATTACTTGAACAAATTCTCAAAATTGATCCGCAAAATATTGGAAGCATCTTCTTTGAAAGAAATTTCCTTGGCTGAAGAATTGGAAACCGTTGAACTTTATATGAATATAGAGAATATTCGTTTTTCCAATGAAATAAATTTCAATATATCTATTGACGATGACATTGATGTACATATTGTCAAGGTGCCTTCCCTGATTTTACAGCCGTTTCTTGAAAATGCCTTGTGGCATGGTCTTTCATCAAAAGAAGGCGAAAAGAAAATTGATCTTAACGTGAGCAAGGGCAATGATAATTTCATTGACATTAGTATTACTGACAATGGCGTAGGTAGAGAAGCTTCTGAAATAATAAAGAAGAGAAAGGTTCTTAAACGAAAATCTGTAGGAATTGAAATTACCAAGGAACGTCTTGCGAACTTCTCGAAAGACTTCCTTAATTCATTTGATATAAATATTAATGATTTATACGATACCGAAAATAATCCTGCTGGCACTCAGATTATTTTGCATATACCTACGATTTAGTATGTTCAGCAGCTATTTGCTCTAGTTCCGCATACCAAGCTTCCCCAAACTTTCTTATCAAAGCCTCTTTAACAAATTTGTATACCGGCACTTTGAGTTCTTCTCCTAATGCGCAAGCTGCATCACATATTTGCCACTTGTGATAATTAACAGCAGTAAGCTCTGTATATTCTCTAACTCGAACCGGATACAAATGGCAAGAAACCGGTTTTTTCCAGGATACCGCTCCATGACTATGAGCTTTTTCGATACCACATTTAGCCGTTTTGTCATCAGCATAGACAACATAGGCACATTCACTATTGTTAACCAAGGTAGTTTCCCATTCGCCATCTTCCCCTTTAACAAATGCTCCTTGATCTTCAATGGCGGCTATTCCTTCAGGACTAAGAAAAGGTTTAACGTCCTTGTAAATATCAACAAGAATTTCTGTTTCATGATCCTCTAAAGGTGCCCCAGCGTTACCATCAACGCAGCATGCCCCTTTGCAAGCACTAAGATTGCACACAAAATCATTTTCGATAATTTCCTCAGAGACAATGGTCTTACCCAGTTGGAACATAGTACCAATATTTGCGCCCAAAGATAGGTTTTACTTCTCTATTATTTAGCTGAATATTTTTGGTGTTGAACATCCAAATACTAATTGGTTAACGTAGATTTGTCGGCAATTTGAATACTTGTTACCATGGAATTAAATTTAAATTTTAGGGAAATCGCCACATCAAGCATGGTGCTTTTTGCAGTAATAGATATTATTGGAAGCATTCCTGTTATAATAGGATTGAGGAGCAAGATAGGACATATCCAATCTGAAAAGGCTTCTATAGTGGCTGGTATATTAATGATAGCCTTTCTTTTTATTGGAAAGGAAATTCTAAACTTAATTGGAATCGATGTATATTCATTTGCAGTCGCGGGTTCTTTTGTCCTTTTCTTTCTCGCCATAGAAATGATTTTAGGTATTACGCTTTATAAGGATGATGCACCTGAAAGCGCATCAATTGTTCCCATTGCTTTTCCGCTGATTGCTGGTGCTGGCACTATGACCTCCTTATTATCACTAAGGGCAGAATTTTACGTTGAAAATATTATTGTAGCCATTCTAGTAAACATTATCTTTGTATACCTTGTTTTGAAATCCTCAAAGCGTATTGAAAAGGTACTTGGTAAAAATGGTATAAGCATAATCCGAAAAGTTTTCGGCGTCATCTTACTGGCCATTGCGGTTAAATTATTTACTACGAATATCAATGCATTATTTTAAATAAATGAATAAAACATTTATCGTCATATTGATTGTTTTGGCAATGCTACTGATTGCTTACAATGTAACCTTGATAGATTTTAACAATCCTTTTGAAGGAAATAGTATTATCGCACTAATAGGCATATTGGCCGCATTATGTGCCATAGTATTGCTATTGATTTTTATGACTTCCCGTAATATTCAAGATAAAATTGAAGAGGATTAGGCCTTAAGCTTTACGTTTTTGTAATCTCTTAACTTCTGAATATCTTTAAGGAATATGAGATTAACCTCAATTTTTACGTTATTTTTTATTGCCCTAGGCTTTCCTCAAGAAGTAACGTTCAAGAGGGGAGAAATTATAGATTCCATTCCTGTTGTTGGTACAGCCAATGATTCTTTTTCCTTATACCTTCCCAATGCGTACGATCCTTTAGAGCCATCCGCCATAATATTTATTTTTGATCCAGTGGCAAGGGGTATAGTAGGTATAAAACCTTTCTTGGCCTCGGCTGAGAAATATAATTACATTCTGGTGTGCTCCAATAATACTAAAAATGGGCCTTATGAATCCAATTTTAAGATTACCAATCATTTGTTCAATTATATATTTTCAATTTTCAGCATAGATGAAAGACGCATTTATGTTTCAGGTTTTTCTGGTGGTGCGCGTTTGGCTACTGCAATTGCTGTTTCATCAGAGTCCATTCAGGGGGTAGTTGGTTGTGGAGCTGGGTTTGGTGGTTTGCCATATGTTCCAACCGCTCACAGTAAGTTTTCATATGTTGGTCTTGTAGGTGATAGAGATATGAACTACCAAGAAATGATAAAAATAAAAACCTGGCTTGAATCCCAACAAATAAAAGGAGAGGTCTTTATTTTTGAGAACGACCATAAATGGCCGCCACCGGAGCAATTACTTCGGGCATTTGGCTGGTTAGAATTACAAGCCTATGAAAAGGGCATTAAACTAGAAAAAGAAATTGACATCAAATCCATTTTTCTGGAAAACCTTAGGGTAACCGACACTCTTGAAAAGAAAAACAATATTTCCTTAGCTGTAGAAGAATATGAACGGATTATTAGGAATTATGCTCCATACTTTAAATTGGATAGCCTAGTGACCAAGGTCAAAGAACTAAAAAAACTAAAAATTTATAAGAAAGAGTTAAAAGACCAAAAACGTATTGCTTCACTAGAAGATACCCTAAGATTTAAGTTTCAGAAAAAGTTCAGTACAGAAGTTGAATCAACTAAGAGCAAGGACAATTTTAAGTGGTGGGAAAAGGAAATTGGGAAACTTCAGGGCAAATATGTAAATAGTGAACAAATCCATTTCCAAAAAATGGGCAAAAGAATACAGTATAGTTTATTTGCCATGGCCTATGAATCATCCAATGGTTATATTCAAAACAAGGAGTTTAATAAAGCCTTGTACTGTGATCAGTTGCTAAGCATCTTACGACCTAAAAGTGCATACACGCATTATAGGGCAGCGCAATCATATGCTAGAACCAATGATATGAAAAAACTTTTACAACATTTGGAACATGCCTTGCAATTGGGATTGAAGGATAAGGGATTTCTTAGAAAAACAAAGGAATTCAGCCCTTATATAAACAATGATTCCTTTAAAAAACTGCTTGATAAATACTAGATGATTTAGTCAAAACAAGTGATTACTTTATATATTGCCCCATTCTAGTTCTTTGACTCAATGGCTTCCTCTTCCCCCTGTTTAATCATTGGCCTATCCAAATCCAATACCTTTTTGAGCATAGCATCTGATGTGCCCTTGATTTCTGCATGAACATTGGCCCCGAACAATTGCTCTGCCAATGCCGCTTTTAAATAAAGTTTAAGTTGATCTTCAAAATCGTAGAAATTCATTTTTAGGCCTCGGTTTACCGAATAATCGACAAACCTTTCGAAAAGAATATCATCTACCCTAAACTCACGAATAAATTCATCTTTAGAAATATCATCAAAGCGCTTTCGGTCTTCATCTAAATACTCAAAAACAAAAAAGGAAAGAAAACCAAGACTGTCCATGCTTTCAACAGCTTCTTCCTCATTGGTGCCAATCGGCACAAAAACATCTGGAATAATGCCACCTCCACCATAAACCACTCTGCCCTTCGGAGTTATAAATTTTAAAGAGTCAGCTACTTTAATACTATCAACGGATACCAATTCTCCATTGTGGTACCTATCGGTAAATCGCTTGTAATAGTCTTTATTTCCATTTTCATAGGGGCGCTGTATACTGCGGCCAGTTGGCGTATAATATCGTGACACTGTTAGTCTAACAGCCGAACCATCGCCCAATTCCATTTCGCGTTGTACCAAGCCCTTACCAAAGGAACGACGGCCCACAATCGTTCCAATATCGTTATCCTGTAAAGCCCCAGCAATAATTTCGCTAGCAGAGGCAGAACGCTCATTAATCAAAACATAAATGGGCTTATCCTCAAAACTTCCTTTATCTGTTGCGTATATATTATCTATTTTACCTTTTTTATTCTTAGTAAAAAGAATCAATTTTCCGTCTTCCAAAAATTCATCAGCCATTTGTTCCGCTATGCCCAAATAGCCACCGGGATTGTCCCGTAAATCCAAGGTAAGCTTTTCAGCTCCCTGTTTTCTCAATGCTTTAAGCGCAGATTTAAATTCCTTAAATGTTGATTCGGCAAAACGATTCACCTTTATATAACCCATTATAGGGGTCATCATGTAATAAGACTCAACACTTTTTATAGGGACAATATCCCTTTTAATATTCACCTTAAAAGTCTTGTCCTCGCTTTTACGATATACAGTAAGTTGTACATAAGAACCTTTTTTTCCTTTTAACTTTTCTACAATTCTATCGCTTTCCAAGCCTCGCCCAAACAGCGTGTCATTATCTGCCATTAAAATACGATCCCCAGGCAATATTCCCTTTAAAAAACTTGGGCCATCAGCCACCGTACGTATTACGGCAATTGTGTCTTTATATGGGTAAAAATTAATTCCAATACCTACAAAGTCCCCTTTCATATTCTCGGAAACCTCATCCATTTCCCGCTTTGGAATATACACTGAATGGGGATCTAATTTTTCAAGAATATTATTTACGGTAACATCAACTATACTGTCAGTATCTATGTCATCAACATATTCGTAATCTATGTAATCTATTAACCTATTAAGCTTGTCCTTTTTGGAATTTGTAGTAAATAGTTTTTCAGGCGAATCATTGAAATGAAGTTTGCCTCCAATAAAAACACCTAATGCTAGTGCTGCGGCAATGATTGTCGGTAATATGTAATTATGCTTCCTCTTCACAGGGTATTATTATATATATTAAACTACTGATTCTTCAATAATTGGCATATGAACAAGTTCAACACCGGCCTTGTTCAGAAACTTTAAGCCAGATTCATCTTTGTATGCAATTTGATATACAACACGTTTTATGCCAGATTGATGAATTAGTTTACTACATTCTTTGCATGGTGAAAGTGTTATGTATAATGTTGCTCCTTCACTTGATTGTGTTGATGATGCTACTTTGGACAAAGCATTGGCTTCTGCATGAAGAACGTACCATTTGGTATAGCCATCATCATCCTCACAAATGTTTTCAAATCCGGTAGGTGTGCCATTATACCCATCCGAAATGATCATTCTGTCTTTCACGACAATCGCGCCCACTTGTCTACGTTCACAATAGGATAATTTACCCCATTCCTGAGCCATTCTTAAATATGCTTTATCGTATTTTTCTTGTTTGGTTTTCTTCATAAAGCCAAAAACAAATTTTTTGGGTAAAGGACTAAGATACCTGCTTTAAAAAATCCCTACAAAACTATATGGTTAAATTTAACATAAGCCTACCAAGGGAACGTTGTAATTAACATTGGTATTGTAATAATAATGACCAAAATTGAAGCTAAGGATACAAAAAACTCCCTTTTAATCTTAAAAATAGATTGAATTACATAGGCCAAGACAAGCACTATGAGCACAATAATCACCTGGGATAATTCAATCCCCGCAGCGAAACCCAAAAGAGGCGAAAATTTTTCATCTTCCCCAGACATTAGCATTTTAAAATAATTGCTGAAGCCAAAACCATGGATAAGGCCAAAAAAGGCAGTTGCTAAAACATGTAATAAAATACTTCTTTCAGTAGAGACTGATTTAATATATAACAAATTGAAAATCGCCGTCAAGAGTATAGTCGCCGGGATAAGAAATTCTATCAAACCAACCTCCATCACCATAATATCGTAAACCGACAGCCCCAGGGAAAGACAATGGGCAATCGTAAAAACCGTTGCTAAAATTAATACTCTCTTCCAACTTTTAAAGGTGAACGGAAGACTAAGCGCAGTCAAAAACAAAATATGATCATAGGCTGCAAAGTCCAACACATGATTAAGGCCCAATTCAATATAAAACAAGAAATTCTCCATTTATTGTATTACATAAAAATTAGGTTAAACCTCTTTCTTTTTGAATTTGCTCGTAGGCCTTTTGAACTTCCTTAAACTTCTCTTCGGCTCCTTTTTTAATCGCCTCATTCTCCGTATTTACTCTATCAGGATGGTATTTTTTTGCCATTGTGCGATAGGCCTTCTTAATTTCATCATTAGTGGCTGTTTTATCAATCTCCAGGATTTTAAAGGCATTATCTGCGGATTTCACGAACATTGCCATTATACTTTCAAAGTCCCGCATACTTAGCCTTAAGTATCCCGCAATCTCTCGAATTTTATTTATCTCTGGATTACTGAAAGCACCATCGGCCTGGGCAATCCCAAATAAAAAGTGAAGCAATTGCAACCTAACTTCATATCGTGTTCTTTGGTTTAAGAAAGTACAAATACGCTGGGCCGAAATTTCTCGTTTTTTGTTAATCTCATTAAATGTCCTGAATAAGGCATTGGCTTTGTCTTTACCATAATTAGCAACAAAGTATTGACGCACATAGTCCATTTCGCGTTGATTGACAGTGCCATCAGCCTTGATTACAATAGAGCATAAGGAAAGTAAATTCAGTTCAAAATCAGCTGGAGAAACCTGTTGGCGAGTCATATCGCGAAACACGGTGCTTGGCCCACTACCACTGCTATTTAAACTATCAATAAAACTCCCCAGTAAAAATCCGACAATCGCACCTGGCAACCTAAAAAACGAATACCCAAGGAGTGCAATGAACCATTTAATCATACTTTAACGTAATTTTTGCCAAAGATATAATATTAACTAGCAAAACAAGTGGTAATGAAAAGTTAAGGTGAGCCCTATAAATACGACAAATTAGTTATCTTTGAAAACTTTTATAAATCAATAAAAAATAATATATGTATCCTGCTGAATTAGTAAAACCTATGAGAGAAGACCTGTCTTCTATTGGGTTCGAAGAATTATATACGGCCGAAGCGGTCAAAAGTGCGGTTAACAAAGAGGGCACTACACTAGTAGTTGTGAATTCCGTTTGTGGCTGTGCAGCTGCAAATGCACGCCCAGCTGCCAAAATGAGTCTAATGAACAATAAAAAACCTGACCATATTGTTACGGTCTTTGCTGGAGTAGACACTGAAGCTGTGAATGCTGCCCGTAATTTAATGATTCCCTTTCCTCCTTCTTCGCCGAGCATGGCCTTGTTCAAAGATGGGGAACTGGTTCATATGATCGAGCGTCACCATATTGAAGGAAGGCCTGCTGAAATGATCGCAGAGAATTTAACAGAAGCGTATAACGAGTTCTGTTAAGTCCTGAATAAAAAAAATAGCTTAAAAACCGCTCCTGATTGAGCGGTTTTTTATTTTTGTGACATGCAACAGCTATTAGCATATCCACTTACTATTATTTATTTCCTGCTTTTTGGTTTAACGCTTGCAGTGTTTCACCCTATACAATGGATATGCTTTAATCTTTTTGGCTATGAGGCGCACAGAGTTAGTGTTGCCCTTCTTAACCTTTGCTTGCTACGATGTACCCATGTTTTGGGCACTACCTATAAATTCAACAGCCCACATAAAATACCTACGGATAAGCCATTGATCCTAGTGTTGAACCACCAGAGTATGAACGACATCCCTCCCATTATTTGGTTCATGCGTAAACATCATCCCAAATTTGTGAGTAAGATTGAACTGGGCAAAGGCATACCCAGCGTTTCTTATAACCTTAGGCATGGTGGGTCAGTATTAATCGACAGAAAAGATAGCAAGCAAGCCTTGGCACAAATTGCTAAACTGGGAAAGTACATTGAAAAATACAATCGAAGCGCTGTTATTTTTCCAGAAGGAACAAGAAGTAGAAATGGCCATCCTAAAAAATTTCAACCTACAGGACTAAAAATATTGATGAAAAATGCACCATCGGCATTGATTGTTCCCATTAGTATCAACAACTCTTGGAAAATGCTTCGCTATGGTAAATTTCCATACGGGATAGGCAATTGTATTACTTTTGATGTTCATAAACCTATAGAAAACCATGGGGATTTGGAAGAATTGATAGCCTTGGCTGAAGAACGAGTGACCTCAGGAATAAATCCACCTAAATGAAAGATCAGGAGATTATTGACCTAACCATTGCCTTCGTTCAAGAAACCTTAAAGGGAGCTGAAGGAGGCCATGACTGGTTTCACATCCATAGGGTATTCCTCAATTCAAAACATATCGCCAAAGGCGAAGGGATTGACAATCTAGTAGTTTCTTTAGGAGCCTTGTTACATGACATCGCCGATGCAAAGTTCCATGATGGCGATGAAAGTGTAGGTCCTAAAATTGCCAAGGATTTTCTTGATTCAATAAACGTGGAACCAGAAGTTATTGAACATGTCGTAAATATAATCAACAACATATCATTCAAAAACAGTTTATCCAATGATGGGTTGACCAAGTTCAGTTCTAAAGAGCTTCAAATTGTACAGGATGCGGACCGTTTGGATGCCATAGGTGCTATCGGGATTGCAAGAGCCTTCAACTATGGAGGATTCAAAAATAGGGAACTATATAATCCTGAAATTGCTCCCAATTTGAATTTAACCAAAGAGGAATATAAAAAATCAGCTGCGCCAACCATCAATCACTTCTACGAAAAACTGCTTTTGCTCAAAGACAAAATGAATACCCCCACGGGCAAAATATTGGCTGAGGAAAGACATGGCTACATGCAAAATTTCCTTAATCAGTTTTATAAAGAATGGAACGGCAATTCGTAAAGCGTATTAAGCTATTGATTCTGATGAAAAGAGCGCTTTCTGCCACTTAAAATAACTTCATTTGTCCGTTTTTGAATTGTTCGTGAAGCTCTTTATTTAGTTTAGGGAGCTCCTTATCCTTAAAATAGGTGCGCTTTGCCAATCGTGCCAAATCATGAATCTGTTGCGCTATTTTACCTTCTCCACGACCCCGAATGCCAATACGACTATCGTTCAAAGAACCGCCGTGGCAGGCCTTGATTAAACTAAGGACCTTATCAGCCTTATCAGGCATAGTCTTACGAATCCAATCGGTAAAAATATGGCCTATAGCCCCATTTAAACGAACCAATATAACCACAAAAGACAATGCGCCTTGGTCTGAAACTGCTTTTGCCATATTCATTATTTCATGACTATTGATTCCTGGGATTATAGGGGCCAACATTGCATTCACAGGAATGCCATTCTCAGAAAGTATTCTGATGGTATCCAATCGTTTTTTAATGGTTGCCGTTCGAGGTTCCAATATGCTGCGGGTATCTTCCGATAATGAAGTTATTGACACATTAACACCTATCAACTTATCCTTGGCGAGTTCTTTTAAAATGTCCAAATCCTTTAAAATCAATGCATTTTTAGTTACGATCCCCACAGGATGTTTGTACTTTAAAAAGACCTTTAGGCATGCTCTGGTAATCTTGAATTTCTTCTCGGCTGGTTGATAACAATCGGTATTTCCAGATAGCACGATTGTTTCTGCTTTCCATCTTTTGTTTTTTAATTGGTCCTCTAGAAGCTTTGGAGCATCTTTTTTTACCAAGATCTGTTGTTCAAAATCCAACCCGGCACCATAGCCCCAAAATTCATGGGAATTCCGCGCATAGCAATAAATGCATCCATGCTCGCAGCCTTGATAAGGATTTAGTGAATACTTCATTCCCACATCGGGACTGGTAACTTTGTTTACAATGGTCTTTGGAAAAATAGGAAGGTAGTTGGTTCTACTACGATGGGCTTCTTCACCTTCAATACGGCAAAATTCGAGGAAATCATCACGGGATTCGTGAATGAATTGCATAAACTTGTTGGGAACATATTGTTGTGCTCCCCTGCCTTTAGTGTAGCTTGAATTTTTCAATATAGGATTTATTCCAAATTTATGGATTATTTCCTATTACTACTTATGGATTCTGTTAATTAAGAGAAACTTTTACCAATTGTTTTTTACTTCCTCTTTTGGCGTAGAAAAGTATTTGGTTTTCCAATGTGTTGACCAAAGGTAAAGATACCATTAAAGGCAAACGAGCTTCTTTATCATCTATCAGTTTTTTGTAACTAAGATGCCCATCATTATCGAGCTTAATCACAAACACATTTCGGTTACGGCTTAAACCCTGTTTAAAAAGTAAGCGATCACCTGCCAATAGTTGTGGATTTTCAGCGGCAGTACTTATGAAGAAGTACGTATTACCGTCTTTCGTATAAGAACTATAAGAGGCATAGGCCCCATCACCTTGGGTTACTTCTGCCTTGTTTATATTTCTCGTCCATAACATATCGCCTGTTGCACTGAGCTTGGCGCTTACAATATC
>RCND010000450.1_pt1 | contig 23361 bp, 19 predicted proteins | sample 2041351 | NCBI WGS metagenome assembly RCND01 (sample SAMN09708230, study PRJNA481090) | Marine sediment metagenome, whole genome shotgun sequencing project. | biome: marine sediment; feature: ocean; material: sediment; isolation source: Sewage treatment plant 12B marine sediment (STP12B) ... | reverse complement strand
TACGATGAACTGGTTAATTCACTAAACTATGATAGAGTTGATAACTCGGTCGGAGCTTTTTTTGAATATAGTTATGATGATTTGGAGCGGTTAAGTTTAACAGCTGGTTTAAGGATAGATGCGCACAATCGTTTGGGCACCTTTATTACACCAAGATTCCATTTGCGATATACCCCTTGGGAAAAAGCAAGTTTAAGAGGGTCGTTCGGAAGAGGTAAGCGGGCTGCCAATATTTTTGCTGAGAACCAGCAGTTATTCGGTTCTTCACGGCAGATACGCGTAGTTGGAGAAGGTGGTGCTATTTATGGATTAGATCCTGAAGATGCTTGGAATTATGGGGTTAGCTTTTTACAAGGCTTCAATTTGTATGAACGGCCAGGAAATGTAACGCTGGATTTTTATAGGACCGATTTTAAAAACCAAATTGTAGTTGACTGGGAAAATCCGAGAGAAGTTGCATTTTATAATTTAGATGGGAAAAGTGAGGCAAATAGTTTTCAATTGGAAGTGAATTATGAAATTTTAAAAAACATAGATGTTCGTACTGCATATAAATATTACGATGTAAAAACTGATTACCAAACCGGACTTTTGCAGAAACCATTGCAGGCCAAACATCGATTTTTTGCCAATATAGGTTATGAAACTACTCCAAAGGATAATGGTTCGCAATGGCGTTTTGATTATACCTTGCATACCTTGGGCAAGCAACGGTTACCAAATACCTCAAGTAATCCAGCACAATATCAATTGGGAGATTATTCGGGGTCATATAGTCTTATGAACTCCCAAGTTACCAAGGTGTTCAATGAGCATTTTGAAATTTATATAGGCGGAGAAAATTTGACTAATTTTACACAGAACAATCCAGTTTTGAGTGCAAATGATCCTTTTGGCGCAAATTTTGATACTAGCATTGTGTATGCTCCGATTATGGGAAGAATGTTTTATGGCGGATTTAGATTTAATCTATAACTAATTTAAAGATATAATGAAAAGAACAATTTTAGGAATAGCCATGATGATACTAACGACGGTAACCTTCGCACAGGAGAAGAATAAAAAAATGTCTTTTGAAGTTGATGGCAAATGTGAGATGTGTAAAGCGCGTATTGAGAAAGCGGCATTGGGCGTTAAGGGTGTAAAATATGCTTTATGGGATATTCCTTCTCATGAACTTTCACTGATAATTGATGAACGAAAGACAGATCCAATGAAGATAAAAACCGCTTTGGTTGCTGTTGGCCATGATACTAGAGAGTTAAAGGCTACCGACGAAGCGTATGACTCAGTACATCCTTGTTGTAAATATCGGGATGATGATACTGATGACAGCGGTAAGCATTAATAGCTAAAAGTGTTAAAAAACAAAAACGCCTTGACATTGTTGTCAAGGCGTTTTTGTTTTATCTTATACTATTCTCATTTTATTTTAATATGTTAAATTAATGTGAATCAAGCCATTGCTATGAGTACATCTGTAAGGTTGTCTTTTATCAGAACACTAAGAATGTGTAAAGTTGGTCAAATATGCACATTCGAACATTCATTTTCATTCTTGTTTTTTTATTAGTTCGGGAGGCTATTTCTCAAACTTGTTGTTCCGGCGGAATACCCTTGTCCAATAATTTAGGGCTTTCCAATGAGGGAAAAGGAAGCCTTCAACTTGGGTTGAATTATGATTTTAACAACTTGAATACCCTTAATTCAGGTAGCGATAAACTTGACGATGATTCTCGAAAACGAATAACCCATTCCGCCTTATTGAATTTTGGGTATTCAATTTCCAATAGGCTTTCCTTTGAAACGCTTTTCACTTGGGTGAATCAACGTAGAGTAATAAATCAATTTGGTAATACAGATTTGCAGCAAACTAGTGGAATTGGCGATGCTGTCGTTTTGATTAAATACGATTTTCCAAAAACATTGGGAGAGAAAAGTAATGTGGTATTGGGGGCTGGAGCTAAAGTACCATTGGGTTCATTTGATGAAGTTGATAGTAGTGGCATTACCTATATCGCAGATTTACAACCCGGTAGTGGGGCGTGGGACTTTATCTTTTTTGCTTCACTATCCAAGAATTTTGATTTTAGACCCACGACAACTTTTTCGGGCAGACTTATTGGAAGGCTTACAGGTGAAAACAAGGATTATTTGGGCGGAGCTTCTACTTATGAATATGGTGACGAGTTTCAGGTGTTCTTAGGTGTATCCGATCAGTTTTTACTTTTTAATACCATTACCAATCCTGGATTAAATTTTAAGTATAGAAAGGCCAAAAAAGATATTATTGAAACTAATGCATTGGACAACACCGGAGGTAACTGGTTATTTATTATACCCAGCATAGGTTTTCAGTTGACACCTAAAATATTATTTCAGACTAAAGCTGAGATTCCATTGTTGGCCAAGGTAGACGGTACACAACTAACACCAACGTATAGATTTACAACTGGCTTTCTTTTCAACTTAACTCCAAAACGAAATGTACTAAAACTCAACATAGAAAATTAAAAAGTGCTTTGAAAATATAATCCATTAATTAAAAAAAAAGAGACTATGAAAAAGAAAATTTCAACAATATTGTTTAGCATGTTGCTCATAATTTCATGCAGTAGTAGTGATGTTTCAGCAGATCAAAATAGTCAATTGCCAACTGGTGGCGAACCTAATAGTAGCAATGAATGGTTGTACCCAATTTCAGAAATTCGAGATGGTGGACCTGGTAAAGATGGGATACCGTCCATTGATGCTCCCAACTTTGTTGGCGCAGATGAGGCTTCTTCAATCTTAAGTGATAATTTATTGGTCATTGGGATAAAAGTAGAAGATGAAACAAGGGCTTATCCGCATTTTATTTTGGATTGGCATGAGATTGTGAATGATGATGTCAACGGAGTTGATGTTGCTCTGTCATTGTGTCCTTTGACAGGTACTTCTATAGGATGGAGTAGAATAGTGAATGGTAGTAAAACAACATTTGGGGTTTCAGGCAAATTGTATAATAACAATTTAATACCCTATGATAGGGCTACCAATAGTAATTGGTCGCAAGTAGGCCTTCAGTGTATTAATGGTAGTCTTATAGGACAAAGACCTGATTTGGTCACCGTTTTGGAAACTACATGGGGCGTATGGAAAACTATGTATCCTGATACCAAGGTGATGACAACAAATACTGGTTTTTCTAGAAATTATGGAGTTTACCCTTATGGAGACTATAGGACAAACAATTCTTATTTAATTTTTCCGCTAACAAAAATAGATGGCCGAATTCCGGCCAAGGAACGTGTCCATTCTATTATAAATGATGATGAAGCCAAGGTATATAAGTTCAGTGCTTTTGCAAATGGAAATACGTTGAGAGATGTATATCAAGGAAAAGATATTCTATTGGTTGGGGATAATACCACAATAGCATCTTTTGAGTTGGATGCTGCAAGCGGTTCTTTGGATTTTGAGTACGATTATAATGGATCCGAGGGATTCTTCAAAGATAACGAGGGTACCATTTGGAATGTCTTTGGAGAGGCAATTTCTGGTCCAGGTCAAGGTAATAAATTAAAATCAACGCCTTCTTTTATTGCTTATTGGTTTTCTGTCGGTGCATTTTACCCTAATGCAGAGATTTTTGAATAAAAGTTCCCCTACAAAATAGAAAAGCCTCCCAGCAATTATTTGGGAGGCTTTTACTTAAATGTAGTTATACTTGTTCGTGCTTATGCCTACATCATTCCGGGCATTCCGCCGCCGCCGCCCATTGGAGGCATAGCAGGTGCGTCTTCCTTAATATCAGTCAATGCACATTCGGTTGTCAAAATCATTCCTGCAACAGAAGCTGCATTTTCCAATGCGATTCTTGTCACTTTGGTCGGATCAATAATTCCTGCCTTGAACATTTCAACATATTTCTCGGATTTGGCATCAAAACCGAAGTCACCTTTACCGTCTTGAACTTTGGCTGCCACAACGGAACCTTCACCTCCGGCGTTTTCAACGATGGTTCTCAATGGAGATTCAATAGCTCTGGCCACAATCTGTATTCCTGTTTCCTCATCGGGGTTTTCAGCTTCTACCTTTGTAAGAGCAGCTTTGGTGCGAATCAAAGCCACTCCACCACCAGCAACAATACCTTCTTCAACAGCAGCTCTAGTTGCATGTAATGCATCATCAACCCTATCTTTCTTTTCTTTCATTTCAACCTCAGAAGCAGCACCAACATAAAGAACTGCTACACCGCCAGCCAATTTCGCCAGACGTTCTTGTAGTTTTTCTTTATCATAATCAGAAGTAGTAGTTTCTATCTGCGATTTAATTTGGTTTACCCTTGTTTTGATATTCTTTGCAACACCGCCACCATTTACGATAGTTGTATTGTCTTTGTCTATGGTTACTTTCTCACAAGTACCTAACATATCAATAGTTGTATTGTCCAAAGAGAATCCTCTTTCTTCAGCAATAACTGTTCCTTTGGTCAAGATTGCAATATCCTCTAGCATTGCTTTTCTTCTATCACCAAATCCAGGTGCTTTAACAGCTGCGATTTTCAAAGACCCCCTTAGTTTATTCACAACCAAAGTAGCCAATGCTTCACCATCTACATCTTCTGCAATGATTAAAAGTGGTTTTCCAGATTGTGCAACAGGCTCCAATACTGGAAGCAAATCTTTCATTGAAGAGATTTTCTTATCATACAAAAGTATGTAAGGATTCTCCAAATCAGCAATCATTTTTTCAGAGTCAGTAACGAAATAAGGGGAAAGATATCCTCTGTCAAATTGCATACCTTCCACGATATCCACATAAGTATCTGTACCCTTCGCTTCTTCAACAGTGATTACTCCTTCTTTACCAACTTTTCCAAAAGCTTGGGCGATCAATTCACCAATAGCCACATCGTTATTGGATGAAATAGAAGCAACTTGCTTTATTTTTTCTGAAGAATCACCAACTTTTCTGGACTGTTTTGTCAAATCGGCAACAATGGCCTCAACAGCCTTGTCGATTCCTCTTTTCAAATCCATTGGGTTAGCACCCGCTGCAACGTTTTTTAGTCCTTCTTTTACGATTGATTGCGCAAGAACAGTAGCAGTTGTTGTGCCGTCACCTGCAAGGTCATTAGTTTTAGAAGCAACCTCTTTTACCATTTGGGCACCCATGTTCTCCAAAGCATCAACCAACTCAATTTCCTTGGCGACAGTAACACCATCCTTGGTCACTACAGGAGCACCAAAAGATTTGCTTATGATTACGTTTCTACCTTTAGGTCCTAAAGTTACTTTTACCGCGTTGGCCAAGGCATCAACACCTCTTCTAAGTCCATCACGTGCTTCAATATCAAATTTTATATCTTTTGCCATAATTTATTATTTGTCATTCCTGCTAAGGCAGGAATCTTATTAATTGTTTTAGAATGTTCTTTTTGGATTCCCATTTGCATAGGAATGACAGGTGGTTTATATAATTGCTAAAATGTCACTTTCTCTCATCATAAGGTAATCTGTACCTTCTAATTTTAATTCAGTCCCAGCATATTTTCCATAAAGTACAGTATCGCCAACTTTTACGGTTATTTTCTCGTCTTTTGTTCCAGGTCCTACTGCCACTACTTTACCTTTTTGTGGTTTTTCTTTTGCGGTGTCAGGGATGTAAATGCCCGATGCAGTTTTGGTCTCTGCTGCCATTGGTTCTATTAGAACTCTATCTGCCAATGGTTTAATGCTAACTTTAGCCATATTTATTAGTTTTAAATTGATTTTTATTTTACTTGATTATGTAGACAGAAATTGTGCCATTTTATAAAAACTGACATATTATAAAACAAAAATGCCAGCTTGTCATTCAGGCTGGCATTTTATTCTATTTTAGATAGATAGTCTACTGACCATCTGTTGCATTATCAGTATTTGTTTCAGGAGCAGGTACTTCTTCAGGCACAGCTTCTGGAACAGTTTCTTCAATATCATCGCCTTCTAATAATTTAGAATCCGCAGCACCAAAATTTCCTTTTAATGCAATGTTCGATGCTAAAATCAAAACAACCAATAAGATGGCTAATGTCCAAGTACTTTTGTCTAAAAAGTCGCCAGTTTTCTTAACACCACCAACTACTTGACTACCACCACCTCCGAAAGAAGAAGATAATCCGCCGCCTTTAGGGTTTTGAACCATAATCACCAACACTAAAAGAAAGCAAACCGCGATGATAAGAATCAAGAATATTGTAAATGTGCTCATTATTACTAGGTATTTTCTTGTTGTATTTTTTGTGCCGCTTTTATACGGTCTGCAAAGAAACCACTTTTTTCTGGATATTTCAAACTTAAAATCTTGTAAGCTTGAATGGCTTTTTTATACTTTTTCTGCTCTAAATAAACCTTGGCCAAAGTCTCCGTCATCAACTCATCCTTGTCTAATTTTATAGACGCGGTCATATCAACTTTAGAGGTTGATTTTTTGGTGGGGACTATTTTCGGATTGTTTTCAATAAACTTATCAATAAGTTCAAATTTTTTCTTTTTAAGTACATCTTTTTCCAATGTGAAATCAATATCCTCTTCAGATGAATCATTGGCATTCAACTTCTCATGGTCCCGTTCTATAGTTTTCAGAGAGGCCAATTGCAACCATTCGCTGAAAGAATGTTTCTCCTGCTTTGTAAAAGGTAAAGGTTTGCCAATTTCAAGTTCTTTTTTAGCTTTTTCTTTTTCTGCCTTTATTGCTTTGTCAACCTTGGGATCCTTTGATTTGAATAGTTTTGGGTCTAATATTTGGTCTGCATCGTCTACGTCTTGAGGTAATGGTTTGTCTTCTGATTTTTCAATAATAGGTATTGCTTTCTTAACCTCAACTAATTCTTCTATATCAGACTCCTGCTTTTCATTCAAATTGGTCTTTCCAGAAATTGAATTGGCAATTGAATTCTGTAAGAAATCCTTAGAAGTGATAAAGTCGAACAGAACATCACGATCTGTAGAATAGGCTGCCGTTTTTTTGAGGGCATTGTTATATTTAAAACTGTTGAGATTTCTAAGACCTTTTAATTGTAGGGCTCTGGCAGCTTGAAAGTAGGGGTATTCCTCCAATACATCTTCCAATTGTTTGGTCTGTATGGGGGTAACAACCTTGTCAGGGTTTTGTAATAAATATGTAAAATCCTGTACGTTCATAGGGGCTTACCAACCTGCAAGTGATTCGTTAAAAATATCTTGGGTGATTCTTTCAAAAATAATTTCGTGCGCTTCATCTTTTACCGATGACAACTGGTCATTTGCTGGATAATCATAGAAAAAAGAAAAGCGCTTGTCAAAATCAGCATCCTCCTTTGTTTTATTGTAAAAACGGACTTTCACGCTAATTGACAATCTGTTTTGGGCGGCTGTTTGTTGGGCAGTGGCACTCATTGGGGATATGCGATATTCAACAATTTCCCCTTCATACAACAAATCTGCATTATTGGTATTTACAAGGTCCAAACTCGTTTGGTTCAATATCCTGTCTTGTAATGCTTGGGTAAATTCTCGATCCATACCGGGTTCAAAAGTTGACCCAGGACTTTGGGTGGCATAGTTTTGAAAATAATTTACTTGAAAGGTCTGGGCAGTTCCCACATCACCACCTGTGAAATTGTAAATACCACAACTAGTAACCGTGATAAAAATGGTGAAAACCAATACTATTCTTATAAAGCCTTTCATAGTTAAAGATCGTACTGTTTTATTTTACGATAAAGGGTGCGTTCAGAAATTCCTAGTTCAGCCGCTGCTGCTTTTCGCTTGCCTCGATTTCTTTCCAAGGATTTTTTGATAAGTTCCACTTCTTTTTCCTGTAAAGATAGGGTTTCTTCCTCTTCAATTTCCTCAGCAAAATGGTACTTGTCTCCTTGGGGTGATTGATAAGTGGTCTGTTCTATTTGGGGTTCGGGAAGCTGTAAAACCTTCATGGTCTCGTTTTCTTCCTCTTGAACTTCCTCCCCATTATTTCCGTATATTTTTTGGATTAATCCTTCGTTTTCTTCCTGTACTTTTTGGGTGTCATTATTCTTTAATAATTCCAAGGTCAATTTTTTCAAATCGGTAAGATCTCCCTTCATATCGAACAATACCTTATAAAGTATTTCACGTTCATTACTGAAATCACTTTCGCGTTTACCTCGTTCTATGACTGCAGGTAAATTGGAATTGCCCGCATTCGGCAAATAACTGTTCAATGTGGCCAATGAAATATTTCGTCCTTCCTCTAAAACCGAAATCTGTTCTGCGATATTCCTGAGCTGTCGGATATTCCCAGGCCAACGGTATTTAACCAATAATTGAATGGCACCATCCTGTAAGCGAATGGTGGGCATTTTGTATTTCTGTCCGAAATCTGATGCAAACTTTCGAAACAACAAATGAATATCTTCTTTGCGCTCCCGAAGTGGTGGAATATTAATCTCAACGGTGCTTAATCTATAATAAAGATCTTCCCTGAATTTTTCTCTTTTAATGGCCTCAATCATATTCATATTGGTGGCCGCAACGATACGAACATCAGTCTGTTGAACTTGTGATGACCCAACTTTCAAAAATTCTCCATTTTCAAGAACACGTAGAAGACGTACCTGGGTTGTCAAAGGTAATTCGCCAACCTCATCCAAAAATATGGTACCTCCATCGGCAACTTCAAAATACCCACTTCGGGTAGAAGTTGCACCTGTAAAAGCACCTTTTTCATGACCGAATAATTCACTGTCAATGGTTCCTTCAGGAATAGCTCCACAGTTTACCGCTATGTACTTTGCATGCTTACGATGAGATAGGGAATGTATTATTTTTGGTATAGACTCTTTACCTACACCACTTTCGCCAGTTACTAATACAGAGATATCAGTTGGGGCAACTTGCACGGCTTTTTCCAAAGCTCTATTGAGTTTTGGATCGTTTCCTATAATTTCAAAACGTTGTTTTATTGATTGTACACCTTCCATTTTATTCTTGTAACTTCAAGTATCGTTTAATTATTGTTGCTAAGACCAACAGCTTCACCGATTAAGGTTGCAGAGGTGCAGTCATTCATTTTTACATTTACAAATTCCCCTAAGTTGTAATTTTCTTTTGGAAAAACCGCCACAACATTTTGGGAATTTCGTCCTTTCCACATGGTTTCATCTTTTTTTGAGGTTCCCTCAATCAAAATTTCTTGAACCATGCCCAAATGCTGTTCAGTTCTAAACTGGCAGTGATCTCTTTGGACGGCTATTATTTCTGATAGCCTCCGTTGTTTAATTTGCTCAGGAATATCATCTTCCAGTTTTCTTGCTGCCATGGTACCAGGACGTTCAGAATATGAGTACATATATCCGTAATCATATTTTACATAATCCAACACGGTCAAAGTATCTTGATGGTCCTCCTCTGTTTCAGTAGGAAATCCAGTAATCATATCATGCGAAATCGCACATTCGGGAATGATTTTTTTAATATTATCTATTAGTTCAAAATATTCCTCAATAGTGTGTAGGCGATTCATCGCTTTTAAAATACGATTGCTTCCACTTTGTACCGGTAAATGGATATGGTTACAGATATTTTCATGTTTTGCCATGGTCTTTATTACATCCATACTCATATCCTGAGGATTTGACGTTGAAAATCGAATTCGCATTTTAGGTTGTGCCTTCGCTACCATATCCAACAAATTTGAGAAATCAACGGCGGTAGCAATTTGCATTTCCGAAGCCTTATCAAAATCTTTTTTCAAGCCGCCACCATACCAAAGGTAACTATCAACGTTTTGTCCGAGTAATGTAATTTCTTTAAAACCTTTATTCCATAGGTCATTGACTTCAACAAGAATAGATTGTGGGTCACGACTACGTTCCCTGCCCCGCGTAAAAGGTACCACACAAAAAGTACACATATTATCGCAACCTCTAGTAATAGAAACCAAGGCACTGACCCCATTGGTATTTAAACGTACAGGGGAGATATCGCCATAAGTTTCATCTTTAGATAGCACTACATTAACTGCCTCTCGACCTTCATCAATTTCTTGAATAAGGTTAGGTAGGTCTTTATAGGCATCTGGACCAACGACCATGTCCACAATTTTTTCCTCTTCGAGCAACTTGCTTTTAAGGCGTTCGGCCATACATCCTAGCACTCCCACTTTCATATGGGGTCTTTTCTTCTTTATGGCATTGTATTTTTCTAAGCGCTTGCGAACAGTTAATTCTGCTTTTTCGCGAATTGAGCAAGTGTTCACTAAAACCAAATCAGCATCTTCCAATTTCTGGGTTGTATTGAACCCCTCATTGGCCAAGATCGAAGCCACAATTTCGCTATCGGAAAAATTCATAGCACACCCATAACTTTCAATATAAAGCTTGCGGGTATTCTTTTTGTTTTTTTCTAAGGAAAGGGTTTCGCCCTGAATTGATTCGTCAATGATTTTCTCCATATAATAATCCTTTCTTGGGAAAGGGGTCAGCAAAGATAATGCTTAATACAATTATATGACAATATGACAGTGTATTTTAGTACTATTTTAGGGTTTATAGCGTTACTTTAGAATTAAATACAGCATATAAGACTATGAATTTCACAGCGATAGCCCGTAAAATAGAAGAAAGCGACTCCTTGGATTTTGGGTCGATCTTCAGTAAATCGATTGAATTGTTCAAAAAAGTATGGGTGCAAGGTTTTATAGTTGTTTTATTGACATTTGTAACCATATTCCCTTTTTATGTCCTTATGTATAAGGATGCTATTGGTTTTTATCCTAAAGCTTGACTTGTTTCGATTGGTTTTTGTCTTTTTGACGCAACGCCAAAGATGTGATTGCATCTTTACCATACAACCCCATTAAAAAAAGATTATGAAAAAGAATTTGTTACTACTCTTATTTGTTACATCGTTAAGTATTGTGTCCTGTGAAAAAACCGATGATGGAAAGTATGCCGATTATTTGGTGGCCAGACCTTTGACCATTAGTAAGACTGAGTTTAAAAATAGCGTCGATATTATTTCCCCTTTACCCATTAAGGAATCCGGTAAAATCTATGCCTATCAAGATTACATCTTTGTAAATGATAAGTATAGAGGTGTTCATGTTATTGATAATAGTAATCCAAATGCTCCCAAGAAAATCTCATTTATCAAAATTGCAGGAAATGTAGATATCTCAATAAAGGATGATTACCTGTACGCAGATAGTATTATGGATTTGGTCGTACTCGATATTTCAGACATAAACAGTATCAAAATAGTAAACCGTTTGGACAATGTACTACGCGACAATATAGTTTGGCCAGCTAATGCTGATTTCTATGAGTATGATGGGATAGACTATGAAAATGACATATTGCTAGGGTGGGAAACAGTTACAGAACGAAGACTAATTTCTGAATTTGAGGAACGGTTTACGCGCGATGGGGAAATATTTGCCCTAGCCGAAGCCGCGAATGATGCATCAGTTGGACAAGGTGGGTCTTTGGCCCGTTTTAAAATTGTAGAAGATTTTCTTTATGCCGTCGATAGCCACAATATAAATATCTTTAATATCCAGGATTTGGAAAATCCGCAAGACTTGGATGATGTTTACGCAGGTTTTGATATAGAGACTATTTTCAATAGAGGACAGCATTTATTCTTAGGAAGTATGCGTGGTATGTACATCTATGATATTTCCTCTCCTGCCACTCCCACTTTCATTTCTGAATTTCAACATGGTACCGCCTGTGACCCAGTTGTCGTTGATGGGGATTATGCATATGTAACCCTTCGAGGCGGAAATATGTGTGGTGCTACCGAGAGTGGTTTGTTTATTGTGGATATTTCAGATATATCTAACCCCGAATTAACTATAAGCTACCCTATGGATGGGCCATACGGTCTTGGGGTAAAAGATGAAAAGTTATTCGTCTGTGATGGAGATTCTGGTTTAAAGGTATATGATAAAACAGATGTAGAGGATTTGGTGGCTTTAAATCACTTTGAAGATATAAATACTTTTGATGTCATTCCATTGGAAAATTCATTGCTTATGGTTGGTGAAGATGTGCTCTATCAATATGAATATTTAGATAACAATATCAAGTTGATGAGTACTTTGGAATTAAATTGATCTTAGTATTTCAGAAATAAAAACGCCCCTCTTATCAGGGGCGTTTTTTTATTGCTTTATTTCGGTTTTTAAAACTATAATTGCGGAATCACTTCCAAGATATCATTTGAATCTTATTTTCGGAAACTTGGTCATTGATTTTGGTGACATACTCCTCCATTAATTGGTTAAGTGCATCAATCTCGGTATTCAGTTCTTGGGTGATTTCGGAAAAGAATTGCGTTGATTGGTCTGTTGGCGGATAATCCCCTCGTTGCGAATCAGCCATCAAAAATGCTAAGCGATTGTTTATCCGAATCCCATAATTTAATGGGTCTTGTCGACTTTGATTTTTGGTCATGTGAATGTTGTTTTCAATAACATCCATTTTAGTTCTAAAGCCAGTTATTAGCTCTTGTATTTCTTTGTCATCTTTTGTTTTATTCACAAGATAGTCCAGATCTTTTTTAACCCTAAGAAGATCTGTTATTGCGTCATTGGCTCTGCTAACTTGATTGCGCACCTTCATCAAAAAGTCAAATTGTCTTTTATAATCCTCGTTGGAATTGGGTAAACGTGGGTCTTTTACGATTGTAAATTTCTGTTCTGAGGATTTGCCATTATAGGTCATTTTTACCTTGTAATTACCTGGTATTGCTTTTGGTCCCACATTGGGAGAGGAATAAAATACCATACCCTCAAAGGAAGTATATCCCGGATATCTCATGTTCCATATAAATCTATTTCCTCCAGATTTGATTTTTAGCGGTCTAGAAGCACTTGGGTCTAATTTGTTTTCTTTGGCAATATTTGAGAATTGTTGAATTAATGTTCCATCCGATTCCAAGATATCTATGCTTACCGTATCTGTCTCTTTACTGGTCTTGATATAATAATTGATAATAGCACCATCTGGGTGGTTTTCACCTACTAATTTGGTGTTCGGTTTACTCCAGCCTCCAGATTGTTGCATCCGATAGGCCGCATCGGGTTCAAATAGATGAAAGTCACTATTTGCCATATCTAAAGAAAGTTGATGAAGGGGAGTTAGGTCATCGATCATCCAAAAACTTCGGCCATGAGTTGCGGCAATCAAATCGTTATCCCTTACATGAAGGTCTCGAATAGAAGTGATGGGTAAATTCAATTGAAAATGAGACCAATTGGTGCCGTCATCAAAGGAAATGTACATGCCCCATTCTGTTCCGGCATACAAAAGACCTTCTCTAACCTTATCCGATCGTATTACTCTTGTATAATGGTTGTTTTTTATTCCTTTGGTAATGACTTTCCAGGTTTTGCCATAGTCCGAAGTCTTATATAAATAAGGAGTATAATCACCAAATTTATATGAAGTAGCAGCTACATAGGCGGTACCTTTTTTAAACGGGCTAGGATCTATACAGTTAATCATGTTGAGTTTAGGGCTCATATTCGCAGGTGGAGTGATGTTTTCCCAGGTCGTACCATTATCGCGGGTAATATGTATCAATCCATCATCGCTGCCAACCCAAATAACTCCCTTTTCCAATGACGACTCATTTATGGCGAACAAATTGGAATAGAATTCTGCACCGGTATTGTCTTGGGTGATAGGCCCCCCAGAAGATTTAATGGTTTCAGGAAGTCCTCGGGTCAAATCGGGTGAAATTGTTTTCCAGGACTGTCCTTCATTTGTGGTTACATGTAAAAAATTAGAGCCGGCATAAAGTCTATTAGTGTCATGAATACTAAATTTTACAGGAAAGTTCCAGTTAAAACGGTGCTTCATGACTTCTGCTCCCGAGCCTGCCGGGTTGTCGGGCCAAATATTTATGGAGCGCGTCTGGTCAACCGAATGGTCTTCTCGCATCATGTATCCTTTGAAAGTGCCACCATAAACTATGTCATTGTTTTTTGGGTCAGGTGCCAAATGGGCACTCTCCCCACCTGCAGTTGGTTCCCAATCACTTTCACCTATTGAGGTACTCGCGGTTCTATTGAAAATACGAATAGTGCTATTATCTTGTTGTGCCCCATAGATGCGATAGGGAAAAGTATTGTCGGTTGTGACCCTATAGAATTGTGCAGTAGGCTGATTGTAATAAGTGGACCAATTATTACCTCCATCATTCGAAATTTGTGCTCCGCCATCATCGGCAATAATCATCCGGTTATTGTTATTTGCGTCTATCCATAGGTCGTGGTGGTCACCATGGGGGGCATTTTTTAAGGTAAAGGTTTTGCCGCCATCGGTCGACACTCCATAACTCACGTTCATGACATAGAGTTTATCAATATTTTGGGAATCGGCATAAATGCGACTATAGTACCATGCCCTTTGGCGCAAGGCCCTATTTTCGTTTATTTTTTTCCAAGTTTTACCAGCGTCATCAGATCTAAAGAGTCCTCCATCTTCAGCTTCGATCAATGCCCAGACTCTATTGGAATCCATAGGTGAAACGGTGATACCTACTATTCCCCAAGGTCCTTTTGGTAAACCTTCATAAGTTGAAATATTTGTCCATGAATCTCCGCCATCAGTACTTTTGTACATTTTGCTATCAGGTCCGCCACTGTCCATGCGGTATCCGTTTCGCTTCATTTCCCAAGTAGCGGCATAAATAATTCTTGGGTTATTGGGATCCAAAATGAGATCTCCAGCCCCCGCTTTATTGCTTTCGAATAATATTTTTTCCCAATTTAGACCACCATCTTTTGAACGATATACGCCACGAGTTTCATTTGGTTTCCAAAGATTTCCGATGGCAGCGATATAAACAAGATCCGGATTTGTGGGATGAATCCGAATACGGGCAATGTGTTCGGATCCTTCGAGTCCAATAAACCGCCAAGTCTCCCCGGCATCCATACTTTTCCAAATGCCATTCCCAGAGGAAACATTGCCCCTGAGTGTCTGTTCACCTTCCCCTACATAAATTATGTTTGGATCTGATTCTGATACGGCAATCGCACCTATTGATCCTCCAAAATATCCGTCTGAAATACAGCTCCAGCTGCTTCCTGCATCTGTAGTTTTCCACACGCCCCCTCCTGCGGTCCCCATATAGTAGAGGTCAGGATTCTGGGAAACACCAGCTACTGTTCCAGCTCTCCCGCCCCTGAAAGGACCGACCAAACGCCATTGCAATCCATTGTAAAGCGATTCCGTATAGGTTGATTTGATTTCTTTCTTGTTTTTCTTGCGCTGCGCAGTCAAATCTTGATTTGAAAAGACCAATAAAAAAATCAAAAGGGAAAGAGAGTATAGTTTCATATCGTTTAATTAAAGAGAGCACTAAAAATAGTAATATAATGTATTTGATTCTTATAAATGGTTCGTTTTTTTGAGGAATAACGCATCGGGTAATTACTAAAATCTATGGGCATTTTTTTATGCATATATATTAGGTATAATACGTAATTAAAAAATTCGACTACTTTTGTGACTTGAAAAACCAATCAATGGCAAAGAATTTAGTTATAGTAGAGTCGCCTGCAAAGGCCAAAACCATAGAGAAATTTTTAGGTAAGGATTTCAAGGTTGAATCTAGTTTTGGGCATATTGCAGATTTACCTTCAAAAGAATTGGGCGTGGACGTTGACAATGATTTTAAGCCAAAATATATTGTTGATAAAGACAAAAAAGCACTCGTTAAAAAACTCAAGGATTTAGCAAAGAAAGCCGATACAATATGGTTGGCCAGTGATGAGGACCGCGAGGGAGAAGCAATTTCTTGGCACCTTTCCGAGACATTGGGCTTAGACAAGGCTAAGACAAAAAGAATTGTTTTTAATTCAATTACCAAGTCTGCAATCCAGAAAGCCATTGAAAATCCGAGAGAGATAAATTATAATTTGGTAAATGCCCAACAAGCAAGAAGGGTCTTGGATCGATTGGTGGGTTATCAATTGTCTCCGGTACTTTGGAAAAAAATCAAACCAGGTCTCTCAGCAGGAAGAGTACAGTCGGTCGCAGTGCGATTGATTGTAGAACGTGAGCGTGAAATAGAAGGGTTTACTGCCCAAGTTTTATTCAGGATTTCGGCGGAATTCAGAACGGAAAGTAACGGAGTGTTCACGGCTAAGTTAGGTAAGACCTTTACAACTAAGGAAGAGGCAGAAGCTTTCTTGAAGAAAAATATTGGAGCCGATTTTTCAATTGGGAACTTGGATAAGAAACCAGCAAAAAAATCTCCATCGGCACCATTTACAACCTCAACCTTACAGCAAGAGGCATCAAGAAAATTATATTTTTCTGTGGGGCGGACTATGCAGGTGGCGCAACGATTATATGAAGCTGGACTCATTACTTACATGAGAACCGATAGTGTTAGTCTTTCCGGCGAAGCGATTAATGCCGCTAAAGATGCCATTGTTGCAAATTATGGCGAACAATATAGTACGGTCCGTAATTTCAAAGGAAAATCGAAAGGGGCACAAGAAGCTCATGAAGCCATACGTCCGACAGATATGACAAGGCAATCAGCTTCGTTAGAACGTGATCAATCAAAATTGTATGAGCTAATATGGAAAAGAACCATTGCTTCACAGATGAGCGATGCCCAGTTAGAACGTACCAATGTAAAAATAAAAGCGAGTACCCACGCTGAAGAATTTACTGCAAATGGGGAAGTAATAAAATTCGATGGTTTCCTAAAAGTATATATGGAGGGTATTGATGATGAGGATATTTCTGAAGACCAAGAGGGTATATTGCCTGCAATGAAGGTTGGTGATGCCTTGAATAATAAATTTATAACTGCTACTGAGCGTTTCACTAGACCACCATATAGATTTACGGAAGCATCCTTGGTTAAAAAGTTGGAGGAATTAGGTATTGGTAGGCCATCTACATATGCCCCAACGATTTCTACAATACAAAACAGGGGTTATGTTGAAAAAGGTATCGTTGAGGGAGCCGAGCGAAAATATATTCAGTTTATTTTGGAAGCAGGAGATATTAAGGAAAAACAACTTGTTGAAACTGTTGGTTCAGATAAAGGTAAAATGGTACCAACAGATATTGGTATGATTGTGACCGATTTTCTTGTGAGCCATTTTTCGAATATTTTGGATTATAACTTTACGGCAAGAGTTGAGGAAGAATTTGATGAAATTGCCGAAGGTGATGAGGACTGGAAGAAGGTGATGAGAGATTTTTATCAAGACTTTCATCCTAAGGTATTGGATGTTGAGGCAAATGCTGACCGTGCCAGTGGGGAAAGGGTTTTGGGTAAAGATCCAAAAACAGGCAAACAGGTATCAGTACGATTAGGAAGATTTGGTCCTATGGTCCAAATTGGTACTGTCGATGATGAGGAAAAACCACAATTTGCAAGTTTATCGCCAGAACAATCCTTGAATACAATTACTTATGAAGAGGCTATGGACTTGTTTAAACTTCCTAGAAAATTAGGAGTTTTTGAGGATGAGGAAATCGAGGCTAATATAGGAAGATTTGGCCCGTATGTTAAGTTTGGAAAGAAGTTCGTCTCGCTGGCCAAAGGTGAAAGTGCTATGGATGTTTCTTTGGAAAGAGCCATAGAATTAATAAAGGAAAAGCAAAAGGCCGATGCACCTATCGCAGCTTATGAAGATAAGGATGTAATAAAAGGAGTAGGCCGTTTTGGACCTTTCATCAAATGGGATGGTATATTCATTAATGTGAACAAGAAATACGATTTCGACAATCTTACACAAGCGAATATTGAAGAGTTGATCGAAGCCAAAAAGCAAAAGGAAATAGATAAACTTATTCAAGAATGGCCTGAAGAAGGCATTCGAATTGAAAAGGCAAGATGGGGAAGGCATAATATTCTAAAAGGCAAGATAAAGGTTGAATTGGCTAAAACGGTTGATGTGACTAAGATGTCTTTGGAAGAAGCCAAAGCACTTATTGAAAAGAAATCCCCCAAGAAAAAAACAAAGGCAAAAGCAAAACCTAAAGCTAAGAAGTAAGTATGGCATTCGATTTTTTAGTTCCTGTAGAAGATAAGGTATTGGCCCATTCAGAATTATTACCCCCACAGGCGCTTGGAAAGCATATTTACGCACATACCAAAAAAGATGGTTTGCCGGTCTTGGCGAATGCGACTATTGCAATTTTGGGTGTAAAGGAATCCCGAAATGCCTTTGAAAAGAAACCTGAAAAACTGGATGTTACCGCTATCAGAATTCAGTTGTACAAGTTGCTTCTTGGTAATTGGAATTCCACCATCGTTGATATGGGCGATATTGAAGAGGGTGAGACCGTTGATGACACCTACTTTGTAGTTAAGGAAATAATCGCAGGTCTTCTTGAAGAGAATATCATACCTATTATATTGGGAGCAACACAGGATATCACGTATCCTGCATATAGGGCCTTTGACGGTATTCGAGATATGATCAATTTAGTGGCGATTGATAGTCGCTTTGATTTTGGAATGGAAGATGAACTTATTTCTTCGCATTCCTATATGAGTAAGATAATTACCGACAAGCCTAATAACCTTTTTAATTTTTCCAATTTAGGGTATCAAAGTTATTTTAATGCCCAAGAAGAGAAAGACCTCATGGATCGTCTTTTTTTTGATGCTTATAGATTGGGCGAATTGATTCAAGATATATCATTGGCTGAACCCGTATTGCGCAATGCGCATATGGTGAGTTTAGACGCTCGTTCAATCAAAGCCAGTGAGATTGGGGTTTCTCCTAATTTTTCTCCCAACGGTTTTGATGGGCGTGAAATTTGTGCCATTGCAAGATACGCTGGCCTCAGCGATAAAGTTAGCGTTTTTGGAATCTATGAAATGGAAAACATTGACCAATCCCATCAGCTCTTGGCCCAAATCATCTGGTACTTTATTGAAGGAGTTAATTTCAGGATCAAAGAGTCTCCCTATTCAAAAACTGAGGATTTTACAAAGTATACCGTGCCAACTGAAACCGAACAGTTGGTCTATTATAAGAGCCATCTTACCGAAAGATGGTGGGTAGAGGTACCTTCAATTTTGACTTCACATACTAAAGCCAATTCAGCGGCGTTATTACCTTGCACCGAGCAGGACTATTTAGATGCATGTAATCAGAATATTCCCGAACGTTGGTTCAAGGCCTACAGAAAAGGCTTTAACTGATTAAAAAAAATTAGACGATAATTGTACGAGATACAATAATTTACTCAAAACGTAGTTTTAGAGAGTAGAATAATATTTGTGTTTGCAATTATAACCTTAATCGAAATTTAACCTAAAGTATGAAGAAGCTATTGTTATCATCTATAGCATTTGTTTTTTTACTCACCAGTTGTGGGTCCAAAACAAAAGGAGAACTAGTCGGCGTCCAAGGAAAGAAATGGTACCCGGAAAAACCTTATGGAATGGAGTTGATCCCGCGCGGATCTTTCATCATGGGTAAGAGCGAGGAAGACCAAGCTAAAGTTCTCAATGCGCCAACCAAGACTGTTACCGTGCGTTCCTTTTATATGGATGACACAGAAATTACAAATAGCGAATATCGCCAGTTTGTAGAATGGGTAAAAGATTCAATCACAAGAACTAAATTGGCTATTCTTGCCGATGAGTTAGGGCTAAGTCCTGAAGATGGTGGTATTGGTGATTTTGCATTTAAAGATGCAGATACTACTAGGGCATCTATTTATGACAAGTATATGTTGGACAACTATGCTGGCATGGGGGAAACCGGATATGAGGGTAGAGATTTGAACAAAGATCAAGATTTAATTTGGGATACTTCTGAGTATCCAGACGAGTATTATACCGAGATAATGGACTCTTTATATATTCCAGAAGTTGAGTCCTATAATGGTCAAAGAACTTTTGAAGTTACTTCATTGAAATATAAATATAGTTGGATGGATATCGAAGCTGCTGCTCGTTCAAAAACTGGGAGTAGAAAAGATTTTATCATTCAAGAAGAATTGGAAATATATCCGGACACAACTGTTTGGATTAGGGATTTTGAATATTCTTATAATGAACCAATGCACAATGACTATTTCTGGCATGATGCGTATAGCGAATATCCTGTTGTTGGTATTTCTTGGAAACAAGCACAAGCTTTTTGTAATTGGAGAACCAAGCACAAGAATGACGACCAAAAAAGTAAAGGCAAGCAATTCGTGAATAAATTTAGGTTGCCAACGGAAGCTGAATGGGAATATGCTGCAAGAGGTGGTATCGAAGGTGGTACGTATCCTTGGGGTGGTCCTTATGTAATCAGTGATACAGGTTGCTTTATGGCAAACTTTAAACCACAACGTGGGGATTATGCAGCCGATCAGGCTTTGTATACAGTAGAAGCTAAGTCCTACGAACCCAATGATTTTAACATGTACAATATGGCAGGTAACGTATCTGAATGGACGAACTCCAGTTATGATCCAAATTCATATGAATATGTATCTACCATGAACCCTAATGCTGGCGATGGCAGCAATAAAAGAAAAGTGATTAGAGGTGGTTCCTGGAAAGATGTTGCTTACTTCTTACAAGTGAGTACAAGAGATTATGAATATGCAGATTCTGCGCGTAGTTATGTAGGGTTTAGAACCGTACAGGATTATATGGGAGAAGAAGATTCAACACAATAGAATTATAATTAATCATTAATACATCTCGATTAAAATCGGGGACAATCAAATTTTAACCAAATACTTATTATTAACATAAACTAAAATTAAATTTAAAATTATGGCACAGTCAAAATCAACAAAAAAATTATTTAACATGGCCTATGGCCTTGGAGCATCGGTAGTAATTATTGGTGCATTATTTAAGATCCTTCACTGGGAATTTGGCCCACTAACAGGTGGTCTATTATTGGCAGTAGGTCTTATTACTGAAGCACTTATTTTTGCTATTAGTGCGTTTGAACCAGTAGAAGATGAATTCGATTGGTCTTTGGTATACCCCGAGTTAGCTGGTGGTATGAATAATGGAACAGACAATGAAATGGCAGAATTGAAGGAAGCTGAAACTTCGTTGTCCAAGAAATTGGATAATCTTCTTGAAGAAGCAGGTGTTGATGCTAGTCTTATGGAAAGTTTAGGTTCAAGCATCAAGGATTTCGAAGGTGCTGCAAAAGGTCTCGCCCCTACAGCGGATGCTATGCAATCTACTCAGAAGTATTCTGAAGAAATGGTACATGCTGCTGCTCAGATGGAATCTTTGAACAGCTTATATAAAGTTCAGTTAGAAAGTGCTAGCAAACAAGCTACAGTTAACGAAGAAGTTGTACAGAATGCAACTGCGCTTAAAGATCAGATGGGATCTTTGGCAACTAACCTTTCTTCATTGAACGGAGTTTACGGTGGTATGTTAACTGCTATGAATAGAAACTAATTAGAACATTAGTCCAAACCCAAATCAATTAATCAATAATATCTAATTAGAAAACATGGCATCAGGAAAACTAACGCCAAGACAGAAGATGATCAATTTAATGTATTTGATCTTCATCGCGATGTTGGCACTCAATATGAGTAAGGAAGTTTTAGCTGCATTCGGTATCATGAATGAAAAGCTCGAAATTTCCAATACTAAAACAACCGCAAGTAACGACGCATTCTTAGGAAGTCTTGAAACTAAGGCATCTGAAGATGCTAAGAAATACGGCGAGTTATATCAGAATGCCCAAAAGATAAAGTCAATGTCTCAAGAATATTTTGACTATCTAGAGGGGCTTAAGAAAGGTATGACCGAAAAACTTGAAGATCCTAAGGATTATGCCCGAATGGATAACTCGGATTTCCTAGATCAAAAGTTATTTCAGGGAGATAATCTTGCCGAAGGTGGTAAAGAATTTATGAAGCGACTTACTGATTATCGTTCGCAAGTTGCAGCGATTGCTCCAGCTAGTTTAAAAGAGGCCGTAAATTCACGTTTCCAGACCGGGGATGAGAAAGGTAAGGTTGAAAAAAGAGATGGAACAAAGCAAGATTGGATCAACTATCATTATGAAGGTTATCCTTTAGTAGCTTCATTAGCTAAATTAACTGCACTTCAAGCAGATGTTAAATCAACTGAGGAAGATGCTTTGAAATCAATGTTGGAAGGTGAGTTAACCAATCAAGTTTCATTGAAGAATTTTGCTACCTCGCTTATGGCATCTAAATCTGCATTTTATAGTGGAGAAAAGTATGATGGTAAAATCATTATTAGTAAGACCGATAAATCGTCCACTCCAGTAAGAGCAGAATTGACTCTTGACGGAAGAAAACTTTCTGAGGGGAAAGACTATGCTTTTGAGGCAGGTGGAATTAAAATGCTTATTGGTGCTGGTTCTCCCGGTGATCATGTAGTTGCAGGTACTATGTTCTTTATGCAGGATGGTGAAGAGATTCCAGTTGAAGTTAAGAATTCTTTTGCAACAATTAGTAAGCCTAATGCTGCTTTGATAGCTGCAGATAAGATGAACGTAGTTTATCGTGGGGTTGCTAATCCAATGTCTATATCTATTCCTGGTATTCCTGACAATAAGGTTACTGCATCTGCTCCTGGACTTACCAAGAGAAGTGCTAGTAAGTATGTCATGAATCCTGGTAAAGGTAGAACGGTAAGAATAGTTGCTTCAGGTATTTTACCTGATGGTCAGCGTATTTCTACCCCGGCTGAGTTTAGAATTAAAGATATTCCGAGACCTGCTGGTTCTATTAGAGGTGAATCAGGTAGTGCAAAAATGGGGAAAAAAAACTTGGAAATTGCAACGGTTGGAGCCTTATTGGAAGACTTTGATTTTGATTTGAATCTTAAAGTAAGTGGATTTAAATTTAAAGTTCCTGGTCAACCTACCGTAAGTGTTAATGGTAATAAACTTGATTCTAGAGCTAAATCAGCCCTAAGAAGAGCAAGGCGTGGTGATGCTGTTCAGATATTTGATGTAAATGCTTATATCACGAACAATAAGAGCTACAAACTTAAAAAAGTATCTCCAGTTATTATTGAGTTGACAAACTAATACGTAGTATTTATTAAATTATAGTTTTATGAATTGGAAGAATGTTTTAATAATCGGAGCTGTTAGCCTACTGCCCGCATCAATTATGGCCCAAGCAAATATATTGAATGCTAAGAAGCCACAGGAAATTGGTGTAAGGACAGAAGCACAAAAAGCCTTAGACAATGATGCTCCTTTAGAGTATGGTTATGTGGATGATAGGGATATCCTTTGGTCCAAAACCATATGGGAGACCATTGACTTGGATGAACGGGTTAACTTTCCTTTATACTATCCTATAGACACCGTAGATATAGGTGCCGATAGACGTTCCTTGTATGATGTTCTTATTAAGAA
>RCND010000449.1_pt1 | contig 23362 bp, 20 predicted proteins | sample 2041351 | NCBI WGS metagenome assembly RCND01 (sample SAMN09708230, study PRJNA481090) | Marine sediment metagenome, whole genome shotgun sequencing project. | biome: marine sediment; feature: ocean; material: sediment; isolation source: Sewage treatment plant 12B marine sediment (STP12B) ... | reverse complement strand
AAGAATTTTACTCGGAGTCTTTGTACTCGTTTTTGGAGTAAACAAATTTGCGGGCTTCTTACCGATGCCAGAACTTAGTGGAGATGCTGCCGCTTATTTTGGTGCCTTAACAAGTTCTAAAACAATGATGCTTGTAGGTATTGTTGAAATAGTCGCTGGATTAGCAATTATAATCAATAAGTATGGTGCTTTATTTGCACTCATATTAATGAGCATTTCAGTAAATGCTGTATTATTTCATGCGGTTTTAGATCTAGGAGGTATAGGTGGCGCAGCTGTTTTACTTATCCTTAACATAGCAGTAGTCTATGGCTACAAAGATAAATACAAGGCTCTATTGCGTTAGAAGCTTTCTTAAGAAGCAACAAAAGAGGCTTAGAAAAGGTCTATTTAAAAACAGCTATCACATTGCGCAAGGGACTTGAAGTGAAAATATATTTTCATTTCAAGTCCCTTGCGCAGCAAAACGAAATGTATTGCTATCAATAGTTCAATTTTCTTGACCTACTGCGTAAGCCAACTTCTTTCAATATATATTGAACTCATTAATGCTCAAAATGAAATAAATTTTCACTTTTCAGACCACCTCTTCTATTCTTTATTTACTACTTGGAGGTGTTGTAGGCCTTACTTCAATTTTACTTGGTAAGGTTCTAGGATTCATCTTTAATAAATCGACAACCAATTCTCCAATATCTTCAATCTGAATTTTCCAAGCTCCCTTCTCACTCGGCTCATTACCGTTAAAATGTGTCGATACGGATCCTGGCATAATCGTACTTACTTTCACACCATATTTACGCAAGTCTAACATGACGGCTTGTGTAAATCCCGTAACACCAAATTTGCTAGCATTATACGCCGAACCGCCGGCAAAGAAATTTTCTCCTGCTAAACTCGATATGGTTATATAATAACCTTGTGATTTTTTTAATGCTTCAACACTGGCTTTTATAGAATTAAAAACACCTGTAAGATTTGTATCTATCACATCATTCCATTGTTGAGTTGTGAGTTCTTCAATACTACCAAAGTGACCTAAACCAGCATTAGCAATCACAATATCTAAAGATCCAAAAGTCCGAATTGCTTTCTCAACGGCCTGTTGCTGACTTTCTAGTTTTCTTACATCTGCTTCGACTCCAATAATGGCATCAGACGTACTTGTTTTGGAAGCTAATTCTTTGGAGACAACTTCTGCTGATTTTAAATCTCTGCTTGTAATAACAACTTTTAACCCTTGATTAAGCAATGCCTCTGCAATACCATAACCAATACCTTTAGTTCCACCAGTAATCAGCGCAACTTTTCCTTTTAAATCTTTCATATCTTCCTTTTTAACCAAATTTACAAAACAGAACTAGAAATCGGAATTCTATAAGCTTAGGATATTGATAAAAATAACTGGCTGTTTGTTCACATCCACTTTAATGATTAACTTTAACCACCCAAAATGCCAATGTTTAGCAGATGAAAATTTCAAACATCATAAAGAACAGCTCCTCATTAGTCCTTCTAATGATCCTATTGTCTTGTGTTAGCAGACAATCTATAATTACTGAAGAACCATCCATAAAAACAGAGCCCAAACTTCTTTTTTTGAATTACGAAATTGTAAAATTAAATGACGAAAAAAACATTTCGCTAATTAATCAAATAACAGCAGATGGTCGTTTAAAAGGGAAGATGACATCTAAAAATAACACAAGCATTGGTGATTTAGAATGTATCGTTTTAGATAAGGATTTAAATCAATTAGAGAAACATTCTATAAGAAATCCATTAAAAAAAACAGTAGAATTTATAAACGACTCAGGAAATTTTGAAAAAAAAATATTAGATTTAGACAGAGTGCAATTTTCTATTAAATTACAACAACAACCTAAAGCAAAATATGTTGTTATTAGTGAAATCACAAAGACTACAATCAAAAAACACATCACTACAAAAATTGACTAATCATGAAAAAACTTTTACTATTATTTATTTTTGCTTATAATTTTCAACTTGTTTTTTCTCAATCATTTGATGTGCAAACCCTAAAAAATTCTGGTGAGGATTCTAAGCGTATTAATCTCGTCATTTTAAGCGATGGTTATCAAGCTAGTGAAATGGCTAAATTTGATACAGATGCTACTAGTTTTATGAATACTTTATTTTCTCAAGAGCCTTTTGCGAGTTATGAAAACTACTTTAACGTTTATATCATAAAAGTGCCCTCTAATGAAAGTGGAGCAACACATCCTGGAACAGCACCAGACGAGCCTAATAACCCTCCTGTTCCTGTGTTAGATGTTGATAATTATTTTGGAACCGCTTTTGACAGTTTTAATATTCATAGATTGTTACTTACCTTTAATACAGCATTAGTCAGCACCGTTTTAGCTAACAATTTCCCTGAATATGACCAAGGAATTATTTTAGTAAATTCACCTTATTACGGAGGCAGTGGAGGCACTTACCCAATTGCTTCAACAGGTGCCGATGCTATGGAAATTGCCATACATGAGTTGGGGCATTCTTTTGTAGATTTAAAAGATGAATACTATCCAGGAGATGAACTTGCTGGGGAAGCTATAAATATGACACAAGAAACAGATCCTACTGCCGTAAGATGGAAAAACTGGTTAGATGTAGATAATGTTGGCATATTCCCTTATGCTACCTCAGGGACGGCCTCAACATGGAATAGACCTCATCAAAATTGTAAAATGCGTTATCTTGGATTTGATTTTTGTGCGGTTTGCAAAGAAGGCATTGTAGAAAAGATACACGATTTAATTTCACCAATAGATTCTTACACTCCAACGGAAGCTACAATTAGTGACACTAATTTTCCACTAAATTTTCAATTAAACACCATACAAACACTTCCTACGAATACAATAGAAAATACTTGGACACTTAATAGTGATACAATCGCGTCTAACACGGATACTCTTATTGTAGAAGAGAGTGACTTAACAACTGGAATAAATAACTTAACCGTTGTGGCAAATGATGCAACTCCTTTTATTAATATAGATAACCATGAAACCATTCATGCCGCAACTATAACTTGGACTATAGACAATACCTTAGGTTTACAGGAAGTTACTGCCAATAATTTTAGCTTAACGATGTTTCCAAATCCAGCAAATACGGTAGTAAATATAAAACTAGAAAATGTATTAAATAAAGATGTCGTTGTAGAGATCATTAGTTTAGATGGGAAAAAAATAAAGTCCGCTCAGCTTTTTAATAATCAAAATACAACTATAGATATTAGCACTTTAACTGAAGGTTTATACATCACCAACTTTTACACAAATGATGTTTTAATTGCGAGTAAAAAATTAATAAAAAACTAGAAAGACCTCAGTTTATTTCGTTTTTGGAGGATAGCCTTCGAATATCTTTACAACTAAAGCTGCCAATTTAGCTTCACGTTTTTCTGGACTTGCATTCGGACTGTAACTACTTTCACTCACCGCTTGCCAAAACATACCGCCTTTGCTATCATCCACAAATTCAATAATTAGCTCTCGCATATTTTTATGGCCACCTATTGGTATGCCAACAGAAATTCCACCACCAACATTGCTACCTGTTCCACCGACTCCAACACCAACATTTGAATTATTTGTATTTTGAATATCTTGACTAAAAATATCGATATAAAAATCAGGGTTTTTCGAACGTATCAGACCCATTGTTTTTAATTCAGCATCGATTGCTTTTGTCAAGCGTTTGATATCGAGTTCGCTTAAACCCGTCTTCATATCGTCGAAATAGTTATAGCTTTTATATTGCTTAAAATCGGTTGTTTTTTCGTAGTCGTAGTTGACTAAGGTTCCACAGGATGAGAATACAAGAACGACTAGGATGTACTTAAATATGTTCTTCATTTTTCTATTAAAGATATTAAAAAATCAGACGTATAAAACCCTTTAACTATTCTTGGCACGACGTGTCAAGAGCAACTCTGGCTTTAAGCTTTTGATAATGAAAAGAAAAACTATCGAAGAAAAAAAAAGCTTAACGTTAATTATGCTTTTTAATAATTGGATTTCACAAGGACTTTACTAGTTGACTCTTTTATTAATACTAGTGATTAGGCATTAAGCATCTGCCACAACTTATCTTTTAATTCCATCAAACCTTGTTGCGCAACCGATGAGATAAACAGATACTTTGAATCTAAATCTTTATCTAAAATAGTAGACATCTCAGCTTTTAATTCATCATCTAACATATCAGATTTTGAAACGACCACAAAGCGGTCTTTATCCAACATCTCAGGATTGTAGCGCCTTAATTCATCAACTAAGATTTCATACTGCTCTACAATATCTTTAGCATCTGCCGGAATTAAAAATAAGAGAATTGAATTCCGTTCTATATGTCTTAAGAAATAATAACCTAAACCTTTCCCTTCTGCTGCTCCCTCAATAATCCCAGGAATATCAGCCATTACAAACGACTTAAAATCACGGTATTCTACAATACCAAGATTAGGTTTTAAAGTTGTAAACTCATAATCAGCAATCTTTGGTTTTGCCGATGTTAAAACAGACAATAATGTAGACTTACCCGCATTTGGAAAACCAACTAAACCAACATCTGCCAAAACTTTAAGCTCTAACGTAATGTAACGCTCTTCTAATGGAATACCAGGTTGAGCATAACGCGGAGTTTGATTAACTGAATTTTTAAAATGCCAGTTACCACGACCACCCATTCCGCCTTCAGCCACAATGACTTCTTCACCTTCTTCAGTGACCTCAAACATGATATCATTAGTTTCAGAATCTCTTACGACAGTCCCTAAGGGCACATCTAAATACGAATCTTCACCGTCAGCACCAGTACTTCTACCCTTACTTCCGTGCGATCCATGACCTGCTTTTATATGGCGCTTAAACTTTAAGTGAATTAAGGTCCAAAGGTTAGAATTCCCTTTAAGAATGACATGTCCTCCGCGACCACCATCACCACCATCTGGCCCACCTTTTTGTATGTATTTTTCGCGATGTAAATGCGCTGAGCCTTTACCTCCGTTTCCAGAAGATACTTGCATTTTTACGTAGTCAACAAAATTTCCTTCAGTCATGCTTACTTTCCGCAGAAGCGGAAATCTTTTTAATTAAAAAAATAAATTCCTACCGAAGCAGGAATAAGAAATTACAGTTTATCAATTACCTCACTTAAGCGTACCGTAATATCTTCAATACTACCGACACCATCAACCCCAAAATATTTATCTTGAGCCGCATAGTAGTCTTTTAATATTGCTGTTTTAGTATAGTATTCTTTAATACGGTTTCTAATAATACTTTCGTCTGCATCATCAGCTCTACCGCTCGTTTTTCCACGCTCTAATAAACGTTTTACCAAAACCTCATCCTCAACTTCTAATGCAACCATAGCATTAATTTGAGAATCTTTACTATCCATTAACGCGTCAAGCGCTTTGGCTTGTGCATCAGTTCTTGGAAAACCATCAAAAATAAAACCGTTGGCAGCTGCATTTTTCTCAACCTCTTTGTTAAGCATATCAATAGTGACCTGATCTGGCACCAACGCTCCTTTATCCATGTAGGACTTCGCTAACATACCTAAAGCAGTCTCATTTTTAATATTATACCTAAAAACATCTCCTGTTGAAATATGTACTAAGTCGTATTTTTCTTTTAGAAAATCAGCTTGTGTTCCTTTACCTGCACCTGGAGGGCCAAATAGCACTAAATTAGTCATATGTTGTTTTGTTTTTAATTGATATACAGCTGGCAAATCTCTTCCTAATCCATCGTAATCAAGTCCATATCCAACGATGAACTTATTAGGAATTTCCATACCAACATAATGAAGTTTAAAATCTTTATTGTAGGCCTCTGGCTTGTAAAAAAGTGTTGCAATAATTAACTGCTTTACATTTTCATTAGCAAAAATACGATGTACCTCTTCAAGCGTATTTCCAGTATCTATAATATCTTCTAAAATCACAACCGTTCTTCCGGTTAAATCTTGAGTTAAACCAATTAAACGCTGAATGTCCTCAGTCGATTTTACTCCTTCATAAGAGGCGAGTTTGATAAAGGTAACCTCACAAGGTTTTGGATACTTTTTTACAAAATCACTCACTAACATGAAAGATCCGTTCAAAATCCCAATAAAAACGGGCATATCATCGCCTAAATCCTCAGAAATAGAATCGACCATATTTTGTACAGCAGTTTGTATTTCTTGTTCAGATATAAAAGGTTTAAAGTATAAATCGTGAAGCTTTATCACTGTCTTGTTATTTTAGAAACGCAAAGATAATCATTTGATTAACGATTGACGATTTTTGATTTATGATTTTAGAATTTTGTTCTATAATTAGTTTATTTTTGTGACTCAAGAGCATTTTTTTAACCTTCAAAAAATTTCCCACTTGCACGGGAACAACTTACGTTGATGAACTATTTCTCTTCAAATTTTAAACTCGGTATACTTGGTGGTGGTCAATTAGGCAAAATGTTGCTTTACGACACGCGCAAATTTGATATTTACACCTGCGTTATAGATCCGAGTACTGAGGCGCCAGCGCGATTGGCCTGCGACGAATTTACAGTTGGCGATTTATTAGATTATGATACTGTTGTTAACTTCGGAAAAAAAGTTGACGTACTCACTTTTGAAATTGAAAATGTAAATGTTGATGCTTTAGAAACGCTTGAAGCTGAAGGTGTAAAAGTATTCCCATCATCTAAGACCTTGCGAACGATTCAGAATAAAGCCACTCAAAAATTATTTTACCGTGACCATAATATCCCAACGGCAGATTTTTCGAGATTTGCTTACACTTCTGAAATTGACGAAGCGGTAAAACATGGTGGATTAAGTTACCCTTTTGTATGGAAAAGTGCTCGATTTGGTTATGATGGGACTGGAGTAAAAGTTGTAAAACAGGACTCAGATTTAGTTGATTTGCCAAATGTTGAATGTATCACTGAAGATCTTATTCCTTTTAAAAATGAACTCGCTGTTATTGTCGCCAGAAATGAAAAAGGCGATGTAAAAACATATCCTGTGGTTGAAATGGAATTTCATCCTGAAGCCAACCAAGTAGAATATGTGATTTGCCCAGCGCGAATACCTGATGCCATTGCTAAAAAAGCGGAACAAGTTGCGCTTAACACTGCTGCTGCTTTTGAGCATGTTGGTTTGTTGGCCGTAGAAATGTTTCAAACTGAAGATGATCACATATTAGTGAACGAAGTGGCACCAAGACCTCACAACTCTGGTCACCACAGCATAGAAGGAAGTTACACCTCTCAATTTGAACAACAATTAAGGGCTGTTTTAGGACTACCATTAGGGAATACAGAAAGCAAAGTCGCCGGAGTTATGGTCAACCTCGTTGGAGCAGAAGATCATACAGGTAACGTCCTATATAAAAACATAGAAAAAATAATGGCAATGGATGGTGTTACTCCGCATATTTACGGAAAGAAAAAAACCAGACCTTTCCGAAAAATGGGACATGTTACCATTGTCAATAAAGATATTACAGTAGCTCGCGAAGTTGCTGAAAAAGTTAAACGTACAATTGAAGTAATTAGCGAATAGAAGATGAGTAAAGTAGCCGTAATAATGGGAAGTAAGAGCGATCTGCCTGTAATGCAAGATGCCATAGATATTTTAAAAGGATTTGATATTGAAGTGGAGGTGGATATTGTTTCTGCACATCGTACCCCTGAAAAATTATTCGATTACGGAAAAAATGCTCATACTAGAGGTATAAAAGTAATTATTGCTGGCGCTGGAGGAGCTGCACATTTACCAGGAATGGTCGCATCCCTATCCCCTTTACCAATCATTGGTGTACCCGTAAAAAGTAGTAATTCTATAGATGGTTGGGATTCTGTTTTATCGATTTTGCAGATGCCTGGTGGAGTTCCTGTAGCAACTGTAGCACTTAATGGTGCTAAAAACGCAGGTATATTAGCCGCTCAAATTTTAGGAAGTTCAGATCAATGTATGCTAGATAAAATTATGGTCTACAAAGAAGGTTTGAAAGTAAAAGTGATTGATTCTGCTAAAGATCTCTAAAAAAGCCTCAACTCTCGTCAAGGCTTCTAGCTATTAATCAATTCCTAGTAGCATAACTTATTGCTAAAAGATAGTGCAAAGGTACTAACTATTACAGCTTAGCATAACTTAAAATTTCGTTAAAATTCACATTATCAAACTATTAGTAAGAAAAATAACATAAAATGACAATTCTTAACAAACCCTTTGAGACTCCGTATAACACCGCACCATTTTCAAAAATAAAAAGTGAAGATTTTTTACCGGCGTTTAAAACCGCCATTGAAAACGCCAAGTCAGAAATAGACGCGATCGCTAATAGCTCTGAAACTCCAACTTTTGAGAACACTATAGAGGCTTTAGATTATTCGGGTGAAGAATTGGATAGACTATCGAGTATTTTCTTCAATCTAAATTCAGCTGAAACTAATGATGAGATTCAAAAAATCGCTCAAGACGTATCCCCCTTACTATCTGAATTTAGTAATGATATTACGTTGAATGAAGATTTATTTAAACGTGTAAAAACAGTTTATGAGTCTAAATCCAGTTTAGATTTAACGACAGAACAAGACACCCTTTTAGACAAAAAATACAAAGGGTTTTCAAGAAACGGAGCTAATCTTAGCGCTGATAAAAAAGAAAAACTTAGAGCTATTGACAAAGAACTAAGTCAATTAAAACTAACGTTTGGTGAGCACATTTTAGCTGAAACCAATAAATTTGAAATGCATCTTACTGACGAATCTGACCTATCAGGATTGCCAGATGGTGCTAAAGAAGCTGCAAAGCAATTTGCCGAGAGTAAAGACAAGGAGGGTTGGTTAATTACCCTAGATTATCCAAGTTATATTCCATTTATGACCTATGCTAATAGTAGAACGTTACGTGAAAAAATCTCGAAAGCTTTTGGCAGCAAAGGGTTTAATAATGATGATTTAGACAACCAAAACATTGTTCTTAAAATAGCACAACTTCGTTTTGATCGTGCTCAACTTTTGGGTTATAAAACACATGCCCATTTTGTATTAGAAGAACGTATGGCCCAAACACCAGAAAAAGTAAATACGTTTTTAAATGAATTATTAGAAAAAGCGAAGCCTGCTGCAGAACAGGAATTTAAAGATCTTGAAACGTTTGCGAAAGATTTAGATGGTATTGACCAATTACAAAAATGGGATTCTGGTTATTATGCTGAAAAATTGAAACAAAAATTATTCAGTTTGGATGACGAACAATTGAAACCTTACTTTAAGTTAGAAAATGTGATCAATGGTGCATTTACCGTTGCTAACAAATTATTCGGGTTACAGTTTGAAGAAGTTAGTAACATCGATAAGTATCATAACGATGTTTTAACCTATAAAGTTGAAGACAGTGAAGGCGAGTTGGTCTCTATTTTTTATGCCGACTTTTTTCCAAGAGAAGGAAAACGCAATGGAGCTTGGATGACGTCTTACAAACCTCAAATGATAAAAAATGAAGTCAATGAACGGCCTCATGTTTCTATTGTCTGTAATTTCACAAAACCAACAAAAAGCAAACCGTCATTACTAACCTTTAATGAGGTAACGACGCTGTTTCATGAGTTTGGACATGCACTGCACGGTATGCTCGCTAACACGACGTATCCGAGTCTATCTGGAACAAGTGTCTATTGGGATTTTGTAGAATTACCAAGTCAAATTTTAGAAAACTGGTGTTACGAGGAAGAGACGCTTAAATTATTTGCGACGCATTATGAAACTGGAGAAGTGATTCCAATGGAACTCATCGACAAAATAAAAGCATCTTCAACGTTTCATGAAGGCATGCAAACCTTACGTCAATTGAGTTTTGGACTTTTAGATATGTCTTGGCATGGTGTTGCCCCCTCAAACATTTCAAACGTTAAGCGATATGAGACTGAAGCTTTTGGGGATACAAATCTATTTCCAGATGTCGCAGAAAATTGCATGAGTACAGCTTTTGCACATATATTTCAAGGTGGTTATTCTTCTGGTTATTACAGTTATAAGTGGGCCGAAGTTTTAGATGCTGATGCCTTTGAATACTTTAAAGAAGAAGGCATTTTCAATAAAACCGTTGCAGATAAATTTAAAACTTTTGTATTATCGCAAGGTGGTACGGAAAATCCAATGACCTTGTATAAGAAGTTTAGAGGTCAAGAACCAAAACCTGAGGCTTTATTACGACGTGCTGGATTGATCAAATAATCATAGGCTTATAAACCTTTCGAGTTTTAAACCTATTAAAAGGGAAAGTTTTCATAATCTCAAAGGTTCTTTTTTTGCTTTACTTACAATATTGCATATGAAAAGTTTTTGGAACTACCCTATAAGCACAACTAGCTAATAGTGATATAAATTACCTATTCAGAAATAAGCTTTACTTTATCGAACTAAATTATAGTTTCGCTTTTTTAACTTACTTTTGGTTCAGCAATGAAAACAAAAAATGCCTAAGCATCAAATAGATCCTAACAACTGGATAAAACTATATTCAGACTACCTCTTTAACTATACCATTACACGTGTTAGTGATAGAGAAGTGGCTCAAGATCTGGTGTCCGAAACCTTCTTAGCTGGACTTAAGTCTATGGCTAATTTTAAAGGTGAAGCTAGTGAGCGCACTTGGTTAGTTTCTATATTAAAACGCAAAATTATTGACCATTATCGTAAAATAAATTCTAATAAAGGGAAAGCCGAAGTTAGAATGAGTTACAACAGTAACTCAGAAGATGAGGGTGATTGGTTAGAGGAGCGTGTTGCAGATCCTTTTGACAAAACAGCAGAAGACACTTTGGTAAACGCGGAATTAGGTAATGCGATATATGATTGTTTAGCTAAATTACCCGAAAAGCAGGCTGAAGTTTTTAAAATGAAAACGATATTAGGCTATGATACGGAAACTATTTGTAATGAATTAGATATTACTGCGTCTAATCTTTGGGTTATTATCCACCGAGCAAGAACAGCCTTAGCAGATTGCATGGAAGAAAATTGGTTTTAATTAAAATGAAAAAAAAGTTTTTATTTATCAGCTGTGAAGAAGCAAAACATATCTGTGATAAGTCACAATATGGAGAATCGACTGTATCGGAGCGTTTAAAACTCAGCCTTCGTTTATTGTGGTGTAGAATAACAAAAGCCTACTCTAAAAACAATAAAAAACTCACCGACACATTGGGAAACGCGGAAATTAGTTGCTTAAAAAGTTATGAACGCGAAAAAATCGAAAACGAATTTAATCAAGAGTTATCCAAGCATAAAGACTAGTAAAAGCCAAATTATAGGCAATCCTTCCACCCAAAACGCACTGTAATATTTCGATTGATTTTTGTGAGAAAAAATCAAGAACAATAATGTGATAGCCGTTATTATTAATGTTGAACTCATTTCATTCCGCGATAATTCGTCTTTAAAAAACTCTAACACCACAAATACCATAAGAAGTGTAACTCCAATCATTTTGGTTTTTTTTACACCAATTTTTTGTGGTATCGTTCCTAGCTTAAGATTATCATAATTTAAGTCTCTAATTTCAAAAGGTAACATTAAGACCACAACAAAAACAAAGCGTTGTACTCCAGTAATTATAACGTCAAAATCTAATAAATATTCATTATTCACAAGTGGTAGCAAAACTGTAGAAAGACTCCATACTAAACCAATAATATAAACTTTTAAACCACTAATCTGTCTCAGATTTTTTTGTTCATCAATAAAGTATTTCTTAGGTAGTAATGGAATGGCGTATAAAAAGGTAATTAATCCGAGTACAGCAATAAGGATAAGGGTATTTGTTTCTAATTTAAAAGCGTAATAACAAAGTGCTAAAAAAGCCCCTAACGAAAATAATTGAATCGCCTTAAGCCAGCCAGCCAAACTTCGATGATGAAACTTAGCGACACCAAAAAACTTCACAAAATTATAACCTGTAATGGAGGCGTAAAAGACAAAATAGAGGGTGTTTTTATCAACATCAATTCCAAACCGAAGTAAAGTAATCCAAGTCAATGCACAAGCACTAAATGCAACATGGACACTGCTGTTAATATAGAAATTGAGTAAACGTTTTAAAACATTCATTAGACAAAAATAAGCATTGTGTTAATAAACCGCCATTTCGGTTAAAAACTTTAGTTTTCATTAACAAAATAAAAATGCTAAATGCTTATTTTTGCATTTCAAAAAATTAGCTTTTAAAAGAATGGATACAACCTCTTTTGCACTTAGACATATTGGCCCAAGTTCGCAAGAACAAAAAGCAATGTTAAACACTATTGGTCTAACCAGTATTGAACAATTAGTTTCAGAAACCGTTCCACCAGATATTCGTCTAAAAAAAGATTTAGACTTAGACTCTGCCATGAGTGAACAAGACTATTTAAATCATATTTACAGTTTATCACAACTCAATAAGGTCTATAAGTCTTATATAGGCTTAGGCTACCACCCTTCTAATTTACCAGCTGTCATTCAACGTAATATTTTAGAAAATCCGGGTTGGTATACCGCTTACACACCATACCAAGCTGAAATTGCACAAGGACGTCTAGAGGCTTTGTTAAATTTCCAAACCATGATTATGGACTTAACTGGTATGGAAATGGCAAACGCATCGTTGTTAGATGAGAGCACTGCTGCTGCCGAAGCTATGAGTTTGTTATTTGCAGTTAGAGCACGTGACCAAAAGAAAGCAAACGTCAATAAATTCTTTGTTTCAGATACAGTTTTACCACAAACCTTGTCTCTATTAGAAACAAGAGCAAATCCAATAGGTATTGAATTAGTTATTGGCAATGAATCTGAATTTGATTTTACCGAAGACTTCTTTGGAGCTTTATTACAATACCCAGGAAAAGATGGGCAGATTACTGACATTAAAACGTTTATAGAAAAAGCAAACGAAGTTCGAATTAAAGTTGCTGTAGCAGCAGATATTTTAAGTCTGGTCAAGCTTGAAGCGCCAGGTAAATTTGGTGCAGATGTTGTCGTAGGTACGACTCAGCGTTTCGGAATCCCTATGGGCTATGGTGGTCCTCACGCGGCTTACTTTGCAACAAAAAAAGCTTACAAACGTGATGTACCAGGTCGAATTATCGGAGTGACAAAGGATGTCAATGGCAATAGAGCAATGCGTATGGCTTTACAAACACGCGAACAACATATTAAACGTGACAAAGCGACGTCTAACATCTGTACAGCTCAAGTTTTATTAGCTGTAATGGCAGGAATGTATGCTGTTTATCATGGTCCAAAGGGCTTAGAATTTATCGCGAATAAAGTAAACAATTCGGCTGCAACGCTTTCTAATGCTTTAGAAAACTTAGGCTTATCACAGTTAAATTCACATTATTTTGATACGCTTCAAATAAAAGCGGACGCTAAAAAGGTAAATACTGAAGCTGAAAAACAAGGAGTAAATTTCTTTTATCCAAATGCCGAAACCGTTACGATTTCACTAAATGAAACCACAACGATTTCAGACTTAAACGAAATCATTTCAATTTTTGAAGCTGTTACAGGAAAATCTACTGACAAAATCACATCTATTTCTGAAACGCAAACGATTCAAAATAACTTACAACGTCAATCAGACTTTTTAACTGTTGCCGTTTTTAACACCTACCATTCTGAAACGGAGTTAATGCGTTACATCAAACGTTTAGAGCGTAAAGATTTAGCATTAAACCACTCTATGATTTCATTAGGGTCTTGTACAATGAAGTTAAATGCAGCCTCAGAAATGCTACCATTAAGTTGGAGTAATTGGGGAAATATGCATCCTTTTGTACCAATTGAACAGGCTACAGGTTACACGACAATGCTGAAAGCTTTAGAGGATCAACTTACCGAAATCACTGGTTTTGCAGGGACATCTCTACAACCAAATTCTGGTGCCCAAGGCGAATTTGCTGGTTTAATGGTTATTAAGGCTTATCATGAGTCTCGTAACGACCATCATAGAAATATTTGTTTAATACCGTCTTCCGCACACGGAACAAATCCGGCAAGTGCTGTCATGGCAGGTATGAAGGTTGTAGTAACCAAAGCATCAGACAACGGAAATATCGATGTTGATGATTTAAGAGAAAAAGCAGAATTATATAAAGATAATTTGGCCGCTTTAATGGTAACATATCCATCTACACATGGAGTTTATGAATCAGCAATTAAAGAAATCACGCAGCTCATTCACGATAACGGTGGACAAGTTTATATGGATGGTGCCAACATGAATGCCCAAGTCGGATTAACAAATCCTGGAAATATCGGTGCAGATGTTTGCCATCTTAACTTACACAAAACCTTTGCTATTCCTCATGGAGGCGGTGGACCAGGTGTTGGACCAATTTGTGTTGCCCAGCAGCTCGTTCCATTTTTACCAGGCAACCCAATCATTACAACCGGTGGAGACCAAGCGATTTCTGCAATTTCAGGAGCCCCTTTTGGGTCGTCACTAGCTTGTATCATTTCTTATGGCTATATAAAAATGCTTGGTTACCGAGGATTGAAAAAAGCTACCGAAGTTGCTATTTTAAATGCTAACTATATTAAAGAGCGTTTAGAAGGCTACTACCCGACACTCTACACAGGAGAAAATGGTAGAGCTGCACATGAGATGATTATTGATTGTCGCGACTTTAAAGCCAACGGCATTGAAGTGACGGACGTCGCAAAGCGTCTTATGGATTACGGATTCCATGCACCTACTGTATCATTTCCTGTCGCGGGCACCATGATGATTGAACCAACAGAAAGCGAAAGCAAAGCAGAAATGGATCGTTTTTGTGACGCTATGATTTCAATTCGAAAAGAAGTTGACGCGGTATCAAAAGATGAGCCTAACAATATTCTGAAAAATGCACCACACACTTTAGACATGTTAACGTCAGATGAGTGGTTACTACCCTACTCTAGAGAAGCAGCCGCATTTCCATTAGACTTTGTAAAAGACAATAAATTTTGGCCAAGTGTAAGACGTGTTGATGATGCGTATGGTGATAGAAATCTTATTTGTAGTTGTGCACCCATCGAAGCCTATATGGAGGCATAAAGCTCAAAAATAGTCTTAAAAAAAGCACTCAAATCGAGTGCTTTTTTTATCTTTATTAATTAAAAACTTATAATCATTACGAATTCAGTAAAAATGACTGTTTCAAAAGCTAAAAACAAAAGACTCTCTTTAATATTTAGTAGCTTCGTAATAATGAAATTGATATAAAATAAGGATGAGTATTAGAATAACAGGTTCAGGAAGTTATATCCCAAGTATTATTGAAAAGAATGAAGATTTCTATAATCATGAATTCTTGAATGCAGACGGATCTTCAATAAATAGTACCAATGAGGTTATTATTGAAAAATTTAAGGCCATTACTGGTATACAAGAACGACGTTACATTAAAGACGAATTATTAAATTCTGACATCGCCTTTTTCGCAGCCGAAAAAGCGATTAAAGATGCAAATATCGATAAAGAAAGTATCGACTATATTATCGTAGCTCACAATTATGGTGATGTAAAACACAACGCTGAGCAAAGTGATACCGTCCCAAGTATTGCATCTCGCGTTAAACATTTATTGAAAATTAAAAATCCAAAATGTGTCGGTTACGATTTACTTTTTGGTTGTCCTGGTTGGATTCAAGGAGTCATTCAGGCTAAAGCTTTTATAGACTCTGGTATCGCAAACCGTTGTTTAATTATTGGTTCTGAAACTTTATCTCGAGTTATAGATAAACACGATAGAGATTCTATGATCTATAGTGATGGTGCAGGTGCAGTTATTTTAGAAAAAAGCAATGAAGACGGTGGAATACTAGCACATGAAAGCGCCACTTATGCCTTAGACGAAGCTCACTTTATATACTTTGGAGAAACAAATCATCCTGATAGTACCGATCAACGTCGTTACATTAAAATGTACGGTCGTAAGATCTATGAATTTGCGTTAACAAACGTACCATTAGCCTTAAAATCATGCTTAGAAAAAAGCGGTTTTTCCATAAATGACGTTAAAAAAATATTAATACATCAGGCAAACGAAAAAATGGACGAAGCCATTGTAAAGCGTTTTTACAAACTTCATCGTATCCCCATGCCGGAAGGCATCATGCCTATGTCTATTAATCTGCTTGGTAATTCTAGTGTTGCTACGGTACCAACCTTATATGATATGATCTTAAAAGGCCAGCTTGAAGGTCAAGACATTAAAAAAGGAGATGTTATTATGTTTGCGAGTGTCGGAGCCGGTATGAATATTAACACCATCGTATACCAATATTGATTTAAAAGATTGCCACTCAAGTTTATCTTGACCAAAGTCGAAAGACAATAACTAAAGATGTACGAAAAAACCTTTCCAAATAAACGATTTAAACATACCCTTCATTTTTTAAAAAAGCACATCGATACATCGGAGTCCATTTTAGATTTGGGTGTTACAAATCCGTTTTCAGAACTTATGCTTTCTGAGGGTTATAGCGTTGCAAACACAAGTGGAGAAGATTTAGATGAAGACCATTCTTCTATTGAAAATTCGACAGCTAAAATTGTAACGGCTTTTGAAATTTTTGAACACCTACTGTCACCTTACGAAGTTCTAAAGTCTATTAAAGCAGATAAGATTTTAATAAGTGTGCCTTTAAAGTTATGGTTTGCCACTGCTTACAGAAGTAAAACGGATATGTGGGACAGACATTACCATGAGTTTGAAGATTGGCAACTCGATTGGCTCTTAGAGAAAACGGGCTGGACAGTAAAGGACAGAGAACAATGGACAAATCCTGTAAAAAAGATTGGCATTAGGCCATTGCTAAGACAGTTTACACCGCGATATTATATCGTTTATGCAGAAAGAACTTAACTTTGATAAAATAGATTTCAATTTTGAACATTTACATTATCATTCCTGCACACAACGAAGAAGACTATATCGGTAAAACTTTAGAGTCTTTAGTCAACCAAACTTTGCTACCGAAACAACTTGTTATTGTAAATGATAATTCCACGGATAAGACACAATCTATTTCTGAGGATTACGCTTCAAAATACCCATGGATCTCTGTTTTAAATTCTAAATCTTCTGAGGCCCATTTACCAGGATCAAAAATTATAAATGCATTTAATAAGGGTTTAAACACATTAGATCACCATTTTGACATCATCTGCAAGTTTGATGCAGATCTTATTTTTCCTGAAAATTATTTAGAACACATAGCAAATCATTTTAAAGCGAATAACAAACTCGGCATGGCTTCAGGTTTTTGCTATATCGAAAAAGATAACAGCTGGATTCTAGAGAATCTAACCAATAAAGATCATATTAGAGGCGCTTTAAAAGCCTATCGGAAAGACTGCTTTGAAAAAATAGGCCAATTAAAACCTTCGATGGGTTGGGACACCGTTGATGAGTTATTAGCGAAATATCATGGTTGGGAAATTTTAACTGACGAATCACTTCATGTCAAACATTTAAAACCAACAGGCCAATCTTATAATAAAGCATCCAAATATTTACAAGGTGAAGCCATGTATAAAATGCGCTATGGCTTTTCGATTACCTTGATTTCGGCATTAAAACTAGCTTATAAAAAACGAAGTTTAAAACTGTTTAGAGATTATATGTCTGGCTACTTTAGAGCGAAATCAAATAAGATTGAATTTTTAGTTTCTAAACCTGAAGGAGAATTTATAAGAGATTTACGCTGGAAAGGGATTAAGAGTAAATTTAATTAGATAGATAGATAGATGCTGAAACAAGTTCAGCACGAGCAAGTTCAGCACGAGCAAGTTCAGCATGAGCAAGTTCAGCATGATGAAATCTTTTAGATTTTGTCAAAAACATTAGAAAAAATCTACCACATTGAGCGTGGTCGAAATGTATTGAAGTTCTCTATCCGTAATTCTCGACTACGCTCGAAATGACAGTCTGAGTCACTTTTTAAATAACAGTTCCGTTAAAAAACCCAGCTTTTATAACTACTCGAAGCTTCAAGTTTATCTTCTAAGCTATCCTCTAATTGCGGAAAGAAATCAATTCCTGTTAACGTTTCAACCTCATCGACAGAAACCACAAATTTATACAAAGGCAAATCTGAATCTTGATGATTCATCAAAAATGCGAGTACTTTAATTTCACCGTTCGTATTGTCTAAAATCACTTTATAAAACTGATTTGGCACTGCGACATCCTCATCACCTATAGTTTCTAAACCCTTCGTTAAAACACCACCTGTAATTACAAAAACGCCATCATTTTTTCTAGCCCAATAACGCACTTTTTGTTCTAATCGATTCCATAATCCAGCATTAAACTTGTGCTCTTGCGGACTAATATTACTCGTTAAAAAGGTTTCATCGTGTGCCTCTTTTGTGAATTTTCGATCACCTGCAGGACATAAATGCCCTCTATCGTAACCCGATTTTTTATAATTACGCCAATTGGCAGCTCCTGTTTTTACCGCTTTATCAATTTCAAAATAAGGTCTTTTGTAATTTGCAGAACCTAAATGCGATGCTTTTAGCTCATAAGCCACCCATTCCGCCTGTTCATAAGGCTCACTATACGACAACGAATAATTTTGATGATGAACTATTTGACCAGTAGTACTTGTTGGTAAAAAATAGCTGTTTGTGTTTTCTTTAGGTGTTTTACCCGTTTCAACAATTTCAGTTTTTACTTCAGAATTTAAATAATACTCATAGGTATAAATACCAATGACGATTAATACAGCTAGGATTGAATAAATTTGTTTTTTCTTCAAAACAACTAATCTATAACAAACCCTAAAGGTTGTCCTGTAGCCCCATTAGGAAAGCTAATCCCTAAAAGCGCAGACATTGTTGGTGCAATATCTGTTATTATCGTTTTTTGTAATGTCTGACCGTGTTTTATGCCTTTACCAAAGAATAATAAAGGGACATGCGTATCATAATTTAATCCACTACCATGTGTAGAACCCGTTTTACTATAAGAGATGAAAGCAATATCATTTACCAAAATAACATCACCAGATCTTTTTTGGTTGAATCCGTTTTGTAACAACTCCTCTATTCCCCTTGAGAAATCTGTGGTATTCATTGTATTCGCTGTATAAACTTTAGCCACATTCTTATACCTTAATTGCTCATTAGCAATTTCATTTTGAACATCAATGAGGTTTAAACCCATAGCTTTTAGCTTGTCATAATCTAAGAAAACTTGATTATTGCTAATGTCTGCAATGATATCCTTAGTCCCATAAGTGTCCATTACGAATTTCTGAAACTTCTCCTTTCGCCCTTTATTATCTATATATCCAGCAGGAATTTTCATGCTTTGTAAATATGAAGGCACATCAACTGCTCCATGATCCCCTGTTAAGAAAACAGTGTACTCACCTTTACCTACCGTTTCATCTAAGTACATTAAAAACCGCTCTATATCTTTATCTAAACGGATATAAGTATCTTCAACCTCTTTAGAGTTTACCCCGAAATTATGACCCACGTAATCTGTACTTGAAAAGCTTACGGTAAGTACATCTGTAATATCATCTTGTCCTAATTCTTCAGCTTTGATTGCTGCGATTGCAAAATCAGTAGTTAAACTATTTCCATAGGGAGTCGCTTTTAAAATATCAAAACCACGATTATCTTTGCTTAAAGCGGCCAAATCATAGGGGAAAGTAGCTTTATCCTTCCCTTTAAAACCACCTTCAAAATTGTTTTCGTCCGTTCCGCTTTCGGTATAGGTAGAAATCTCATAAAGCGTATTCCAAACTTTCAGGTATGATTCTGCAGCTTCAGATGTATTAAAATCTGAAACCCATTTTGGTAATTCATTCATATAAAAAGAACTAGAAATCCAAGACCCTTCATCCCGTCCATGAAACCAATACGCTGCATTTGCAGTATGGCCAGCAGGCAAAATAGCACCTCTGTCTTTTAGAGAAATTCCGATGGTCTTACCTCGTCCTTGCGTAAATAATCTATTCTCGTCTGCAAAACTTGTCGTCTGCATACGATGTGGTGACATTTTTCCCGCTTTATTATCAGTACCCACAGATGCTACAGTATCATCACCTGCGCAATACACCGTTTCTTTTGTAGATTTATCATACCAGTTATTACTGATAATACCGTGATACTTTGGTGTTGTCCCTGTGTAAATCGATGTGTGTCCTGGACCTGTATAGGTTGGCACATAATTAAAATGATTGTTTTTACAATTAAATCCTTCGCTTATCATTCGATTAAATCCACCATTACCAAATTTAGATTCAAAACGTGTTAAGTAATCATAACGCATTTGATCAACGACAATACCAACAACAAGTTTTGGTTTAGAGTTTGATTTTGCGGTTTGTGTTTCTATGGGATCGTAACCTTTAGAATTTTGTGCACTACAAGAGAAGGAAAGTAAAGTGACGACGATTAAAGAAAGGAATTTTTTCATGGTTATATCAGTCTTTCAATTAAACATCAAAAATACGTAAATTAGAGCATCTTAATTTAAATTAACATTAATAAACTAATCCTTTTTTATACTTTTACAATAAGAAATTCTTACATGAAGTACCTTCACAATATTGGCGCTTACTTAATAATGATAAAAGATATTTTTCGCAAACCCACAAAGTGGTCTGTGATGAAAACTTTAATCTTTAAAGACATTGATGACCTCATCATAGGCTCATTAGGCATCGTTGCTTTTATCTCCTTTTTTGTTGGTGGTGTTGTAGCGATCCAGACCTCATTAAACATCAACAGCCCTTTAATCCCTAAGTATCTCGTAGGTTTTGCTACGCGGCAATCTATTATTTTAGAATTTGCCCCTACTTTTATTTCTATTATCATGGCTGGTAAAGTGGGCTCATTTATTACCTCTAGCATAGGAACAATGAGAGTTACTGAACAAATTGATGCTTTAGAAGTTATGGGAATAAATGCGATTAACTATTTAGTATTTCCAAAATTTATAGCACTAACACTTTACCCTTTCGTGATTTCTATTGCGATGTTTCTTGGTGTTTTGGGAGGCATGGCAGCTTGCGTTTATGGTGGTTATGGTACTTTAGAGGACTATATACAAGGGGTGCAAACTGATTTCATTCCTTTTCATATTCTTTATGCCTTTTTAAAAACTCTCGTATTTGCTTTTATATTAGCAACAGTCCCCTCTTATTATGGCTATTTTATGAAAGGTGGCGCACTTGAGGTCGGTAAAGCCAGTACAACCTCTTTTGTTTGGACGAGCGTCATGATTATTCTGTTAAACTTTTTACTAACCAGTTTACTATTAGGATGATGAACTCTTTTAAATTATTTATAATTGGCTGCAAAAGGCCCTTTTCTTCCCTAATTTCACCTTTTTATCACCCCATAGCCATGCTATGCAGTGCAAAAAAGTTAGAATTTGAAAATAAAATCACTATTTTTCGCTACAATGAAAACAATCTAAATGAGTTCAAATGATAGAAGTCACTAATTTACATAAATCGTTTGGTGATGCTCATATTCTTAAAGGCATAACCACCACATTTGAAAAAGGCAAAACCAACTTAATCATTGGGCAAAGTGGTTCTGGTAAGACTGTACTTTTAAAATGCTTATTGGGTTTATTTGATTACGAAGAGGGTTCTATCTCTTATGAAGGTAAGATTTTCAAAAACCTAAGCACTAACGAAAGACGTGAGCTACGTGGAGATATCGGCATGGTATTTCAAGGTAGTGCTTTATTTGATTCCATGACTATTGCCGAAAACATTATGTTTCCACTGCGCATGTTCACTAAACAAAGCAAAAGTGAAATGGAGGATCGAGTTAACGTGGTTTTAAATCGTGTTAATCTAGAAAACGCACATCACAAAATGCCAAGCGAAGCTTCTGGTGGGATGCAAAAACGTGTTGCTATAGCGAGAGCAATCGTTAATAATCCTAAATATTTATTCTGTGATGAACCTAACTCTGGTTTAGATCCGAAAACAGCTATCGTCATTGACAACTTAATTCAAGAGATTACAGACGAATTTAATATCACTACCGTGGTCAACTCTCATGATATGAATTCTGTTATGGAGATCGGTGAACAAATTGTCTTTCTTAAAGATGGTCATAAAGAATGGGAAGGCTCAAAAGACACTATTTTTAAAACAGACAACGCCGCCGTTACAGACTTTGTTTATTCTTCAGAATTATTCAAGAAAGTACGTAAAATGTATATTGAAGAAAATCAGTAATTAGTTTCTTCTCACAAAAACGGTATCTACTTTCAGTTCTTCTTTTAACCATTTCTGCAGTGTTCTCTCTCTTAATAAGACCGTACTATCAGGCAATGAAACTTTCCATCGCACATTGGCAACAGAAACTGTATCTATATTAATAAAATCTCTAGATTCTAGCATTCTTGCATATCCAAAAAATTCTAAATCATTAAATCGAACTTTAGCATCGCGCGACAAAGAACTGAATGACACTGCATTCTCACTCGTGTTTTTAGACTCTATAAGATTATTTAAACTGGTGATATTCTCTTCTAATTCAGTGATTTGATTTTGAAGTCCATCGATGACGTTATCCTTGCGATCCAAATCAGTATAGGCTCTATCCAAAGATTGTGCTAATCGGTCAGCACTTCTTGTTTTATTTGCGTTGATTATCATTTCAAAATCTTTAAGACTTTCATAATCTTTTTTATCATTCTGTAAGGCTGAAATCATCTCATCACTAATATCACCATTAAAATGCAAATTGATTATTTTCTTAACTGGATCTAAATCATTATCCCTTCTATCATACCAAAGGTTGGAGTTATTATCAATATCATTTTTAACAAAACTATCAAAATCTCTTTTGTATTTAGTTTCTTTTAAAACCGTTAAAAATGTCCATATTGCAGGAATCATTACCACAATTGCTGTCAGTGTTGCTAGTCTAGATATCAATTTTCTTTTTGCAGAATTCGCATACTTTAGCATCGGGAAACGCAAGACCCTTAGCACCAAAAATGTTGCTAATGCAATAAAAATGGTATTAATAGTAAACAAGTACATTGCACCTCCGAAGAATTCCCAATTACCTTTCGCTAAACCATATCCTGCTGTACACAATGGTGGCATTAAAGCCGTAGCAATAGCGACACCAAAAATAACAGAGGCGATCGTTCCCTTTTTTGTGCGTGCAATGATTAAGGCTAAACCACCGAAAAAGGCTATCAGAACATCACGAATATCGGGTCTAGTTCTACCTAATAGTTCAGATGTGTCTTCACTTAATGGAAATAACCAAAAGAATAAAAATGCCGTTAATAAACTTA
>RCND010000447.1_pt1 | contig 23431 bp, 21 predicted proteins | sample 2041351 | NCBI WGS metagenome assembly RCND01 (sample SAMN09708230, study PRJNA481090) | Marine sediment metagenome, whole genome shotgun sequencing project. | biome: marine sediment; feature: ocean; material: sediment; isolation source: Sewage treatment plant 12B marine sediment (STP12B) ... | reverse complement strand
AGAAGTTGTTGCTTTTCAGGTTGATTGGTAACAGTGAAGAAACCATTGGCACCTTGTAATCTAAAGGTTCTGGTATAACTATGATCCGTAATAATTTCAATGCCTACTAATGCTCTTGGCTTCATAAATCCAATGACAGTTTCGAAGGAGAAGTCATTGCTGTAAGGGATACTAATGCCACTTGTTTCTGGTGACACGGTATGGAAGCTTTTTTGACGCATATCACTGGGTGACATCTGATACAACGCTTTAAAAACATCGTTAAACTGACGGATTGAATTAAAGCCCGAGGCGTAGGCTATGTCAGTGACAGTCATTGAGGATGTGAGTAACAATCTTCTTGCAAAAAGTCCTCGATGATATTTGGCAACTTTCGAAGGGGCTATCCCTAGGTGGTCATTGAATAGTTTTCGTAGATTTCGTTCGGATGTAAATAAATGATCCGCTAAGTCAGCGATGGAGTGATTAATTAGGTAACCATCATAGATTAAGTGTAGAGTACGTTTAACAATCTCACCACCTTCAATGGCTTTGTTACAGTAATCCGTATGAAGGTCAGGGCGGCACCTCAGACAGGGTCTAAAGCCATCATCCATTGCAGCAAAGATAGTTGTATAGTAGGTCACATTCTCCTCTTTTGCTGTTGGTGAGGGGCACGAAGGCCGGCAAAAGATGCCGGTGGTTTTTACAGCGAAAAAGAATTGCCCATCTAAATTATGGTTCCGAGTGATTCGAGCATCACTGTAAAGTTGTTCATTCATAGAGGCCCTCCTAAAGCTTATAAGTCATTATACAGCGGTACCATCGATATGACTAGCGGTTATCGGCAATGGCTTTTATGTGTTGCATTCCACGAGTCAGTAGTAGTGTCATTGACCTTCGAAAAATGGTATAATTATGGGTGAGAATGATCTTATATATTTGAGGTAAAATCAATTGGATGATAGATATAGTGTTAGACAGATAAAGGATATTTGTCGGATGGGAGACATATGACACAGATTGGATTGCAGACATTCACCGTTAGAAAACATATGAAGAATGAGGATCAAACTATTGCAACCCTTCATAAGTTGAATAAGATGGGGATTAAGTGTGTTGAAGTAGCTATGGTGAAGCTTGACATGGAAGAAGGAGAAATCATTGCTCAAGCCTGTCACAAACTAGGTATGAAGATAGGAAGTACTCAGATTAAATACAAAGATATCATCAAGGATTTCGACAATGTTGTTGCCCTACATCAGCTATGGGCCTGTGATTATATTGGTGTTTCGGTGCTTCCGACGAAGTACATACTTCAAGGAGAAAAAGGCATTCATAACTTTGCCACACTACTAAATACATTAGGTGAGCGGTTGTATAAAAAGGGGCTGAAACTTCTATACCATCATCATAATTTTGAATACGCAAGGTATGGAGATAAGATTGGCTTAGAGATATTAATGGAAGAAACAAACCCATTATACGTGAACCTGATGATGGATACCTATTGGACCCAGAGGGGTGGACGTAACCCTGTGGATCAAATCCATCAGTTTAACAATAGGATTAAAGTGGTTCATATTAGAGATTTTAAAGTTTCTTTGGATTATTTAGCCAGTGAATATGTGATTAGTGATGCAGCCATAGGTGATGGCAATCTGGATATCAAAGGAATTATTGAAGCGGCAGAATCACACAACATTCCATTTTTACCGATTGAGCAAGAAACAAAAACTGCTTTTGAGGATATTGCCAAAAGTGTGGCATATCTAAAAGACAGTGGCTTTGAAAGGCTTCTTTAATGAGACAGGCAATGAATAGGTGTTTAATCATTGGTTTGGTCATTCTAATGGTATCCGGCTGTAGAGGTAATGTAAAAAATGATGGGTCAGAGATAAGAGCAACAGAGGAAATACCTGTAGTAGAAGAGACAACTGTGGAAGCTGAAGCTACTTTTACTGAACCTGAAGTAACCATTGGTGACGTTGTAGAGAATCACTACATCAATGACTATTTTAATGTGACTTTTGAAGTGCCTAATGGTTGGGTTGTGCTGTCAGAGAAAGAAATGAGAACACTGATGACGAAAGGTCAACAGGTGTTAGAAAAAGAGAATAATGATATGGCCAAAGATTTGGCAGTGGTTGAAGTGCTGAATCTTTTTGGTGTCTTTAGGTATCCTATAAGTGAAGGCGGAAGGGTTAACCCAAGTTTAATCATAACAGCTGAAAAATTGGTTGAAAGTTCAGGCATCATTGATGGTAAGACTTATCTAGAAGCTTCAAAAAAAATTCTGGAGCAGACGGGTTTGTCCTATGACCTTGGATATCCTGACCTTAAATCTTATAGTGATTTCAGAGAATATGGTGAATTCTATGGATCTATACAAGTCGGTGGTCAGGAAATTCGTCAACGCTATGTGGCTTTCGTCTCTAATGGTTATATTGTAAGTTGTGTGATGACTTATGAATCCAGTGATGGTGAAAGTGGTAAATGGCTAACAAGTATGATGAACGATATTCTTAGAAAGTGAAAAAGGTAAGGCAGTCCAAACAAGTTTGGACTGCCTTTATATAGGAGAATTGTTAAAGTCTAGTTATAATTCGTTGTTTTCAACCCATTCTTTTGCAATTTCCACAGCTTCTTCACTTGGAATACTTACATTAGTTTCAGGTTCGTAATGATCATGGTCAGCCCATGCCGCTGTAACGGATGAACTGGTTTCTCTATGTTTATGGCTCATACAATCACCTCATATCTTAAGTGAACCAAATATATCGTGTGCGATTTGTTGTTATGGTCATTATGCACTAAATGAGAACGAATGTCAATAGGGAATTGGAAATTACATATCTTTTCCACAGGATTCCATGCTATACTGATGTCACTATGGGTTAGGAGATTATTATGAGTAAGATTAAATGGAAAGCTGGGAACATGATTTATCCGTTACCAGCAGTGATGGTTAGTTGTGGTTCAAAGCCAGAAGATTATAATAGTCTGACAATCGCGTGGACAGGGACAGTATGTACCAACCCACCGATGACTTACATATCTGTAAGACCTTCTAGACACTCCTATAAATTGATTAAGGATTCCGGTGCATTTGTCATAAACTTGACAACAGAAGCAATGGTAAGAGCTACTGATTACTGTGGCGTTCGATCAGGGAAAGATGAAGATAAAGCAAAGATATCAGGCTTCACCTATGAGGCGACAGAGATTGCTGCACCACTTATAAAAGAAAGCCCTGTAAATATTTTATGTGAAGTGGTAGAAATAAAAGAACTTGGCTCTCATGACATGTTTTTGGCAAAAGTGGTTGGCGTCTATGTCGATGGACAGTACATGGATGATACAGATAAGTTTCATTTGGATCAAGCTGGTCTAATGGCATATGCACATGGCACCTATTATTCTTTAGGAAAGAAACTGGGAACATTCGGTTACTCAGTCCGTAAGAAGAAACCACATAAAAAAAGAAAACCAACTAAGGGAGCAAAGAAGAAATAATTTGAGGGTTAAAAAGGCTGTGATCTGATTGGATTACAGCCTTTAATTTGCCAAAAGTCGTTGCTTAGTCCGTGATTTCACACTTTAGACCTCTTGGATTGACAAAATGATGGAATTGGTAATTAGATGATTCAAAGATGATGAATTAAAAGATGGAATCTATCAAAGCTGTTATTGTGACTGGTGTTACCCAGGGTTAAAATAGTGTTATAAACTTGATTGGTTATTTGGGGCGTAATCCATATGGATAGGGCACCGAGGCAAAGGAGGTAATGATGAAGACGATGACAAAGTTGGATGACAAAGAAGCATATTTGGCACTAAAAGCAGTGACACTTAAGGATCACACAGCCATACATGATTTGGTTAAATGTATTGATAAGATGGTTATGTTAGGTGGAAAAATGAAAACCTTAGATGCTGAGATTGGGGTGGCAATTTGGAGTAAAAAGTATGAAACAGAAATGCCGGAATTCGAAGTGTGGTGCCGTGATGAATTAGAAGCACTGACTTATATGGCTGGCAGTCTGACTGGAAGGGTTGAACGTCATAAATTGATCAACCGCTGTAAAGAAAAAGGTGACCGAGGGATTTGTGATTTTGTCAAAGACTTTGAAACGGTGACATTAATGGTTAAGAGCCGTGAAATGGCCGTGAATGAGACCATGTTAAAGTTGATAAGATTCCGTCATTTGACTAGTGAGTTGACTATGGTGGGATAGTCCTAGACAGTTGAAGGATTCATTGCTAAAATGAGTGTAGAGAAAATACAATCGAAAAACGGGAGGCGTACATGAAGAATTACATATTAGCATTGAACTGTGGTAGCTCATCGCTGAAATTCACTTTATTTGAAGTTGAAGTAGGCAATATGTTGGAACCAATGATTGAAGGTATTGTTGAGGAGATTGGTAACGTTTCAAGAAGTCGTATTAAGATGAAAGTGAATAACGAAAAATCCGTATTAGATATACCATTACCAACCCATAAGGAAGCGCTTTTGGCTGTCTTTGAACTTTTTAATGAGCATAATATTCCCCAAGATGCTATTTCAGGTGTTGGACATCGGGTTGTACATGGTGGAACAAAATATAACAGCAGTGTGTTGATTGATGATTCAGTTAAAGAGACAATTCGTGAACTGTTCCCAATTGCTCCACTCCATAACCCACCAAATCTTCTTGGCATTGAAGTTGCCTTCCAACTATTACCAGATGTACCACAGGTGGCTGTGTTTGATACAGCGTTTCATGCTACTTTACCTGAACATGCCTTTAGATATGCAATTCCACAGGAATGGTACGAAGAATTTGGCGTGAGAACCTATGGTTTCCATGGAACTTCTCATATGTATGTGGCGAAAAGAGGCGCGGCGGTTCTAGGTAAGAAGTCCAATGAGTTTAATGGGATCACAGCCCATCTAGGCAACGGATGTAGTTTAACTAAGATAGAGAATGGTCAATCGGTAGATACCAGCATGGGCTTCACACCTCTTGAGGGCGTTATTATGGGGACCAGATCCGGGGATATAGACCCTGCAGTGATCAGTCATGTGGTGGACAGCTTAATGATTAAAGAAGGTATTGGTCATGAAGAAGCTTTTAAGAAGGTGATGCATGCCTTGAATAAAGCCAGTGGTCTTAAAGCATTGTCAGGCACCAATATGATGCAAGACGTTCGTAGTAAAGCTGAAAAAGGGGACGTACAGGCAGAGACTGTTGTTGCAATCTATGCTTATAGAATTGCTAAATACATAGGTGCATACTGGGCAACATTGCCAAGTTGTGATGCTTTGATCTTTACAGCTGGACTTGGAGAAAATGAAGGTTATGTTCGTAGTAAGATTTTAGGGTTCTTGGGAAATATTGGCTTTGAAGTAGATAAGGACAAGAACAGTCAACGTGGTGAAGAGATACAGATTGCTAAGTCTGAGAAAAACGGCACAACAGTTTGGGTAATCCCTACAGACGAAGAATCCGTTATTGGTTATGACACATTATACATAGGTCAACTTGGCCTAGGTGTGCCAGAAGTTTACCCCTTTGAAAAATAGATAACTTAACAATAAAAATTAAAAGGAGCGTCGATCATAGTAACAATGATCGCGTTCCTTTTTATTTGGTTAGATATTAGTGTTGTTGTAAGCGGTGTTTCCAAATGAGCGGTAGAACGTAGTGATTTAATTGTGCAGACAAATTTCGACATTCTTGTATACAAAAGTAATAGAAACCGCCCATGGCAGAATGACTTAAAATACAAGACTCTGTCACTCTGGAAATTGATATTGAGGAATAACACTAAAATCTAAGATAGTCTAAAGAAAAAAAGAACGTCGATCATATTAATAATGATTACGTTCATTTTTTGATTCTCTACTGATGCTTTTGCTCCCCTTCTCATCTTGCGCCACTCGCACTACTCGCCTATGAACTATGCACCCATAAAGCGACTGCTAAATTCTAAGAATAAGGCGAACAATACAAAGAGAATGGCCGTTAAAATCAGTGGCGTTGTCCAGACCTTTTCCTCAGGAATCTCAGGTACATAGTCATTGGCATCTTCTGCACTATCAATATTGGCTGAGAAAGATTCATCAGTATTACCAGTTTCAATGGCAATGAAATCATTGGCGTGCATTTTAAGGCTGCCTTTGAATGTCTTTCCATGTCTTTTAAGTAGTTGTTGAATTAAGAGGCCAGCGACTGGGGTGAAAAAGGCAGCCATAAAGAGCATCATTGTGGCTGAAATCAGCAGTTGACCGGTAGTAGGGGTTGCTGTTGACATCATTTCACTGAGAAGTAAACCGCTGTCATCAAATAGCTTCATAAAAGCTGTTATGACATAAAGAGCAGTGATTCCAGTAGCATTGATGATGAAATGGATGACCATTGAACTGACAATAGAACCAGTGGTCATTACAATGTAACTCATAATAGCTCCCATGATAAAGGCGTAGAGGAATTGGTTGATGTTCAGATGGATGAACCCAAAGAACATACCGCTGGTCAGGCAAGCAATCATAACAGTTTTCTTTTGATAATTACGTAGTATGGTTGCTCGGGTTAATAATTCTTCAAGGACTGCTGGCAATACACCGGTCATAAAAAGTGTTAAAAGAAAGGGCAATTCTATCATACCTTGTAAGGCATCTTGAATCTCGTTTTGTACAAAAAATTGAGAAACCACATTGATGAAGCTTAGTAAAGGCATTATGCACCAAGCAATACCAACGCAGATGAACACCTCAAGCCATGGTAGGGGTTTGATATAGAAGTCATTGCGCCAATTGGCATGGGTTTTGAATTTGTAGAAAAGTAGAGCACCACCCACCAGTAGTAGTTGTGAAACAATCAGGCTGCCGACAATGCCTATTTCAAGTTGAAGAAGTTCGATCATCAATCCAAAGAAAAGATTACCGATTATAAAGTAGCTAATAGCAGCCAGTTGAAACCAGTTGCCTCGTTTAACAGAAAACATATGTACCTCCCAAATATCTCATTAGTGATAATAGTATCATTTATCAAAGGGTTTTAATAGGTTTATTGGGATAATCCCATATCCCATAGTCTATATGGAGGACTGGACACCTATGAATGGCTGGGATATAATAGCACCTAAGAGTGTTTGTGTGGAATGTAATGCATTATAATACATACGGACTATGGAGGAAATAGGTTATATGAGAAGAATTTTATTGCCAATTCTGGCTTTTTTACTGGTGTTCATAAGTACAACTTTAACTGCGGCTGCAAGTGAAAATTCACCTGAAGCTGATTATTTGAATGCCATCGGATTGTTGCGTGGCACTGATCTAGGGTATGAACTGGATAAGACAATGACAAGAGCGGAAGGTGCTGTTATGATTGTTCGTCTGTTAGGTGAGGAAGAGACGGCCTTAGCGCGTAACCACAGTCATCCATTTACAGATGTACCGGATTGGGCGGACCCTTATGTAGGTTATATGTATAAATATGGCTTAACAGCAGGTCAAAGTGCTACTTTTTATGGGGCTAAAAGTTTGATGACCGAAGTACAATATGTAACTTTCTTATTGCGTTCTCTAGGGTATGACGATCAGGCAGGAGATTTCCATTGGTCAGAGGCATTGATTAAGGCGAGAGATATTGGCATGATTAAGGCAACAATACAGGCTGGTGGGGATCAGTTCTTAAGACGAGATATGGCCAACTATACATATTTAAGCCTTAACACAACAATGAAAAGCAACAATATGCTGCTGCTGACTTATCTAGATAATAAAGGTGTATTCCCACCTACAGCGGATCTAGCAACAGAGATTTTGAGCTATGAGACCTATCAATACGTAACACGTCCTGCAACCGAGAAACAACTGGTCAAGAACCTTGAGAAAATGATTTATGACCTTGAGACAGAGTGGACTTTTGATACGAGGTATTTAGGTGAATTTGATTTGACAGCATTAATAGAAGAAGCAGTTAGCCACATGGAAGGGATTCCTATCTATTCATCTGTTTTGGCAAGGTATCAAATCAATCGACTTGGTGATGAATTTAAAGTGACCATGGTCTTTAACAACAGTGAAGAACAAATTGTTCGAGCAAAACGATGGGCTAGAGACACCATTGCTAGAATCATTGAGCCTGAAATGACAGACTATGAGAAAGAACAGATCATTCATGATACCATCGTTAATCGAGTGACCTATGATACATCAACCAGAATACAACCGTCTGCCTATACAATATATGGCGCACTCATTGAGGGCAGCGCAGTATGTCATGGGTACGCAGAAAGCTTTCAATACATGGCTTTTCTAGCTGGTATTGAGTCGGAGATTGTCTTTGGGGAAGCCATAAGTAGCGGACAGGTTATTGGACATGCATGGAATATGGTTACCTTGGAGGACAAAAAATATCATATAGATACGACCTGGGATGACCCTGTCATGCCGAATGGTGGCCAGGTGTTGTCCTATAGCTATTTTAATCTTACGGACAGTGCACTTGCCAGGGACCATAGGTGGGAAGGTGCTGACTATGAGGCGTGTAATGCCACCGAATATAATTACTATATCTATAATAGATTGGTTGTCTATAGTAAAGCACAATTACGCAGTTATATACAAAACTGTTTTGACAATGGCGTTAGTTCCTTTAGTGTTAAGGTCGTTGGTGATGTCATAACGACAGAAGATGTGCAAGCGATACTTAGAGATTGTTATGGTTATGATCGAATAACCTATAGGGTTGACAGTGGAAGCAATATTGTTACAATAGAAAGTGTGAGTTAGTGTAGCGCGGTTTGGAAAAAAATCACAGTAGTACTTGACTATATTCTAAAAACATAATATAATGATACACAAATAGGAAAAACATAATAAATTACAACCTGAGGAGGTTATTCAAATGGCAATATCATTTACAGATGCAAACTTCAAAGAGGAAGTTATAAATTCAGAATTACCAGTACTTGTAGACTTTTATGCTGACTGGTGTGGTCCTTGTAAAATGATCGCTCCAATCGTAGCTCAACTTGCAGATGAACTTGTAGGAAAAGTAAAGATTGGTAAATTAGACGTTGATGCAAATGGCGTTACAGCTCAACAATACAGAGTAATGAGTATTCCTACACTTCTTATCTTTAAAGGTGGACAAGTGGTAGATACAATTGTTGGTGCAGTGCCTAAGAACCAACTTGAAGCTAAACTCGCTAAACACATGTAATTAGCAATCTAGTTGAAGCAGACCAATTGGTCTGCTTTTTTTTGAGTGAAGATAGCCGCAAAAATCGAAAAATCGCTAGATGATTAAAAGATTTGCGGAATAATCAAATATATCGGATATTGCCTGAAACTACACTATAACTACGTTCCAGGGATATTATAAATGTCCCATTTCCATTTTGCGAGTTTTGAATTTTTAGCAGCCATAATTTTTTGTGCATTTTTGTGTTTTTGTGGATAATCTGTTGTTTTCCCCTTGTAATCACTGTAACCCCTTACTTTTTACATCAGCTTCATTGACCATCAAGGCTCTTAATGCTATAATTTTGGTGATGATTACATTGGAGGGTCTATATGAAAACAATTGCTTATTTTGTAACAGACAGTGGATTTGGCCACATTACTCGCTCAACAGCCATTATTAAATACATTCTTGAGAACAGTGACTACAACATACTTCTGGTATCTAATAGGGATCAGAACAACCATGCGAAGATAGGTCTTAGACGATATGAGAAACGTGTTTCTTTTGCAGTAGCAGTGACAGATGCTAGATCAGTATTCCAAGAAAACTCACTGAGTGTTGATGTTGAAAAAACCAGTGAAGCGGTTCGTACTTATATGGACGAATTGGAAGATAAAATGTACAATATGTATGATTTGCTAAAAGGTATGGAGATTGTAGGGGTTGTAACAGACCTAAGTATTCTTGGTATTATGCTTGGTAAAAAACTTGGTGTTAAGGTGATTGGCGTATCCAATTACACCTGGTACAATCGATTTAAGACTATGGGTCTTGCAGAAGACATCCTCGAATACTACAAAGAGTGGTACGATCAGATGGACGTACTTCTGAGGTTCCAATTCTCTGATGATATGACAGGCATTGACTGTCCGATTGAAGACGTTGGTCTCGTGTGCCGTCGTGTGAATGAAATGAATAGCGCTGACTTCAAAAAACGTTATTGGCCAGCCGTATATCTATCAGTGGGCCAGGTGGAGAAGAAAAAAGAGAATTTCAAGGTAGAGTTCCCAGCGGGTACCATTGTGGCAACAGGCAACATCGAAGTTGGTGGTCATGCTCACTTGGTTAAGTTACCTCCAAGGGTATCTCATACACAAGATTACATTAACGCATGTTCTTTTGCCTTAATCAAAGGTGGCTGGTCATCAGTGGCTGAATGTCTGATTCTTGGTGTACCATTTGGGATCCTCGAACAAGGCGATTCAGAAGATGCTGAACTTGTTAACAAACTTTTTGATCAAAAACTTGCTTTTAGAACAACAGAAGAAGAACTTCGTAATTTCAACATTAAAGATATGAACATCAAAACAACCACCATTCGACGGGGTGAATTTGAAAATGACGCAGTGAACGTAGCTGCAAAGATCGTAGCGCACATAGAGGCATAATTGATATTGGGGTATTAAGAGATTTAGGTATAAAGACCTTAGCTGAAACTAGATTGTTTCTTCTGAGGTCTTTTTTATTTTGAAGCGAATAGCTTAACCCATACAAAAAAAGCCTTAGACACAATGTGTCTAAGGCTCGAAATCAATTGACTAACTAACTTACTAACTCAAAAAATTATCTCGTCATCAGGGTTATCTTGTGCTAAAGCCATTTTCTCACGGTAGCGACGATCGATGATGCTGTCGAAGATATGTTTAATCACTGCGAAGCATGGTACACCGATGAACATACCTAAGAGACCAAACATGCCACCAAATAGTATGATGGCGAAGATGACCCAGAAGGGTGTAAGACCCGTAGAGTCTCCAAGGATTTTTGGACCGAGGATATTAGCATCAAATTGTTGTAAGGCAATGATAATGACTGCAAACAATAAGACTTCCTTTGGAGCTGAAATTAATAAGAATACTCCCCCGATTCCACCGCCGATAAAAGGACCAAAGTATGGGATCATATTTGTGACACCCACAATCACACTAATAAGCATAGCATAAGGGATTTTGGCGATGAGCATAATAACAAAACACAGAATACCAATAATTAATGAGTCGATAAGTTTACCAACAAAAAAGTTTGAGAAAATCTTATGACTATTTCCTAGAGTTTTGAAGAAAGAATCATTTCTATGTAAAGGCAGTAGGGCAGTGATAATCTTACGGGTATTGCGTAAGTAGGATTCCTTGTTGTAGATTAGGTAAACAGCGATAATAAGACCGAATACAATATTGAGGACACCATTAGCGATGATTTTGGTTGCATTAAGGACTTCTGGAATAAATTGATTGAAAAGAGCAATGAATTGATCAAAGGTATGAGGTAGACTATCTGAGATGAAACTATCCATTAATGATAAGTCAATCACGTATTTATTCCCTGCAAGGTTAACCTCGGCAGTTTCTAACCAAGAAAGAAGGGCATTGAAATTGTCAGGTGCATTAGTATTGATTTCTCCGATACTTACTACTAATTGAGGAATGATTATAGCTAGAAGAAATACCACAGTGCCGATGATGATTATATAGGAAATCAATAGTGATGTAATACGAATGAATTTGGTTGACTTCATAAAGTGTTTGCCTATGTGTAGCTTGCTAATTAAACGGTTTTCGAAGAAATTAACCATGGGGCTTATGAAGTAGGCGATAAACAAGGCAATGACAAAAGGTGATAGCATCTGTAGGAAGCTACCAATCACACCGACGGTGTCGTTCCAGGTGAAGGTGAATCTATAGACCATCAAAGAAAGAAAGACGACCATAATGACATAAAAAGAGATGATGTTGTACTTGCGATTAAATATGGATTTCACAGCGACCTCCGTAATAAATAGTAATTTCATCTTCATCATAACAAACTTTTATTGAACGGTGGTATATTTGTCCTAATTTTAATAAAAGTTTAATAGAAGTCCGAAATAACTATAAAAAATAGTTTACATAACTTGCAGAGTGTGGTTGAAAAGCGTATAATAATAATGAGGTGATGACCATGAAAGAGCATTTTGAAATCATTGGCGGCGTTGTGTATCTAGACAAATCACTTTTTACTGACTCACTGAAATATGACAACGATTTAAGTAAACTTATTGGCAGTACCTGTGTAAACATCTTCAAAACAAAGCCTCGAATTCAGACAGGCGTTGAAAGTGTGACCATAGACTATGCCGACAGTGACAGCGTTAGAATTGATCAAGATCCGAAGATTTATGTACAAAATCTTCAGGATCAATATCACAGCCGTGTAAGAGGACATCTTGTTATGGACATCGGAGGAGAACAACCGGTGGACGTAAAGATTAATAGTTTTTAGACGTGGGAGCCATCATAAGATGGCTCTTTGTTCTGCGCTTTAGTGTTTTTGTGGCTAGGGTTTCTTTGTTCATTATTGTTTGACGGTTACATAGGAATCAAGTACAATTAGGCTAATTGATTGACTATTCCTAGATGGTGAAGAAGCTTTGGGAGAGTACGAGGGGATTATATGAGTCTAGTTTATGGCGCTTTTGCCAGTGTTCTAAGTTTAGCAATTATCATGAACATCATTATTAAAAGACCAAGCGGTGAAGAAGGGTTGAAATCAGTCTCATTGGTCTGGTCCATTGTTGGTATACCATATCTATTGATGTTCTTGTTTATGATGTTTATGAATACCGCAGCGGATTATGCAATTTATACATTCCAAGTAACTTCAGTTGCAGGCATTCTTTGGCAATTTAGGATTCTTGAATATAAAAGTAGGGTTGTAGCAATCCGGGTGCCTGTAGGTATATTTGCTTTTGTTGCAGCCTGGACAGCTATGGGTAGTTTTGTTGGAATGAGCAAATTTGCCACATTGATCCCTAGTGTTGTTGTACTGGCGGCGATGTCTATGATGTTAGCCACTTATTTTTTTATGCGTAGTGATTCAGAAGTACAACTGAAAGCAGTTATTGGTATTCTTTATGCCTTTATGACAGTGATTAAATTAATGTATATGATTAATGCCAATAATCAGGAACCAATTTTCTTTATTGGTCTTTTTGTATTGGATTTTATGATCTATCTCATAGCGGCTGTGTTGATTTTTCTTAATGCCCACTATAAAAATCTGACTAATTATTCAATTCAAGGTAAGATTGTTAATGATATCATGTTAAATGCTGAAGAACCCATGGGTTTGCTTAACGGTGATGGTGGCATTTTATATATGAACGATTGGATAAAACGTGACATTAAAGAAAGAAAAATTGAGGTCAATAATCTTCAGGATTTATTCAAGCATTATGGTCCGGAAAGAAAATCATATTGGGCAGTGGACGCATTGGAGGGTTTTAAGAGAGGTGAAAGCTGTTCATTTTCCTTAGAAACAGCACCAGAGCTTGGCATACAACGTTATTTTTCTTGCGATGTTGTTAATGTTGACAGTAGTACCTTCAACATATTCTTTAGGATTAGGACATACCCTGTTGCAGGTTTTTGGACTGGAGAAGGTCGGAGAACTATAGATCAGAGGAAACGAATAGAACCTTCAAAAGGTTTGATTCGGTCATTTGATCAACAAGTGGCAAATGCCTGTGGTGAGGAACGTATGGGATTCATCCTTGTACGACTAACCAATTATCCAACGATTGAAAAAAAGTTAGGATCGGAACTAGCTGGTGATTATGTCTCTGCGGTGATAGCCCAATTGGAGCAAACCGAGGGTGTCGAAGTAGCCTCCAGAGAACGAGAGGATACCTTAGTCATTTTGACGGACACATTGACCTATGAGTCTGTACAAAGAACAGTTGATCGGATTGTTGATCATTTATCCGAATTATATAGAATAGGCAGTGTGGAGATAAGCCTTACCCTGAACTTGGGCGTTGCTGTTTACCCAGATAATGGGATGACCTATGGTGAGCTTAATCGACGTGCACAGGTTGCGTTGGCGAGGAATACTAGCACAGAACATGAAGACATTCAATACTATGAAGGTGGTTACAAGTACCTCAGTAACGACAGAGAGAAACTGGAAGGTAGGCTTAAATCAGCTATTGAAGAGGATGAACTAAGGCTCCTATATCAACCTCAAGTGGATGCTGTTAGCCAGGAATTTAGAGGCTTTGAAGCGTTGCTGCGTTGGGAAAAGAATGGTGTAACAATTGCCTCCCCGAATATTTTTATACCCATTGCTGAGGATATTGGCGTCATTGAAGCCATTGGTACATGGGTATTGGAGGAGGCCATTAAAAAAAGTCGTTTATGGCAGGATGAATTTGGTCGAGAGTTCATCATCTCTGTGAATATATCCAGTAGACAGTTGGAGCAAGTAGGCTTTATTAAAAAGATAGAACACCTGCTTTCGAAGTACCATTTTACTCCTGGAAATCTTGAATTAGAAGTAACAGAAACCCGTCTGCTACGTTCTTCAAAAGAAGTTTTCAGAACGTTGACAGACATAAAAGGTTTAGGTATTAAGATAGCTTTAGACGATTTTGGTACAGGTTATTCTTCCCTTGATTATTTAAGGTGGTTACCTTTTGATGTGTTGAAAATTGATAAATCATTTATAGATCATTTGAATTCTGACACTATTGAGAAGGATATTGTACACAGCGTTATTGGCCTGGTGAACAAAATGAATTTAGAGACGGTGGCAGAAGGTGTTGAAAATGAGGAGCAGCTTCGATCATTACAGGATTCTTGTTGTACGTACATTCAAGGGAACTTGTTTTCAAAACCGTTAACGGAATTTGATGCAAGAGAAATACTATTGACATTGGATTGATATTTAGGTCCGAAAGTGTCGAATAGAGCTAGTTACCCACAAAAAAAGCAACTTATCAACAAAAATGTGTGGACAGTTCACAGTTTGTTTACTTCTATTAAGTGACTTATTAACGATATGTCATCTATTTGGCTGAACATTATTTTCTCATTCCGGAGATAATAATTGAAGTTGGGGTATTTAAAAGTGTTGAATCCTTCTATGAAATCCTATATAGTAAGACTACACAATACCATTAAAACTTCACAGTGCCAAGAACATGAATCAGCATACGAAGGTATGGTTAGACCCCATAGAAGGGTTTGTGTATTTTGAAAACAGGAGAAGGAAGGACACATCAATGGCTAAATTATTTTTTAAGTATGGAACAGTTTTTTCAGCCAAGTCACTGAACTTGATTGCAACTGCCTACAACTATGAAACCCAAGGGAAGAGAGTATTATTGATGATTCCTGCCATCGATACACGGTCAGCAGGGAGCATCTCATCAAGAGCTGGCTTCAAAATGGATGCTGAACTCATCCATGATCATAGCAATGCGCTGGATATCTTTGAAGAACATCTTGCCAAACACGAACAGATTGATTGCGTGCTGGTGGATGAATCCCAGATGCTGAAACGTCACCACATTGACGAGATGAGGGAAATTGTTGTAAAACATAATACGCCAGTGATCTGTTATGGTCTTAGAGTTAGTTATACAACAGAGCTCTTTGAAGCATCTGAACGCCTATTTGCTTTAGCAGATAAACTTGAAGAAATCAAAACCATCTGTTGGTACTGTGCAAGCAAAGCAACACACAATCTAAAATTAGTGGATGGAAAACCAGAATATGAGGGCAATCCAATCGATATAGGTGGTTTAGAGAAGTATTTGCCCGTATGTTACAAGTGTTTTATAAACCCACCTGTTGTGAAAAAAGTTATAGTGAAAAAGTAAATATTTTCAGATGAAAGACCTCGTGGATTAATGCGAGGTTTTTTTGTTTCATAGGAAAGTGTGACAATTTAGACATAATATTATGCGACTAAATCACTTTCCAATGAAACAAAAAAGTTGATTTCATGCACAGCATTTTTTATTCAAGAAACGAATCAAAAAGCTTGATGTGCATGAAGAAAAGTGGCTTAGTTATCGAGCTCTGGAGGTTTAAGCGAGGCGACAGCCTCTTATGTTCTCTGAAATTGCTAAACATCCCTTTTATGTGATAAAATAGTAGTACAAATAAATATCTGCCAGATGTTATCGGCAGCCATGAGGAGATGCTCTTATGATAAAAAACTATGTAATTGACACCAACGTGATGATTCATGACCCTGATTTTATGTATAAGTTCTCTGATAACAATGTTATTATTCCTTTGCTTTGTCTTGAAGAGTTAGACAACCTGAAAAAAAGAGATGGTCTGGTTGGATTTAATGCAAGGCATGTGGCCAAAGAATTAAAGATTCTAATGGATCAGGGAGATATTGCTGAAGGAATCAAACTGAGTAATGGCGGGATTTTGAAGGTAGAGCTCAATCATCTAAATACGGATATACTACCCAATGGTGTAGACACGAAGAAAAATGATACCAGGATCATCGCAGTGGTCAAAAACCTTGCTAATGCAAGTGATGAACCAACCATACTTGTATCAAAAGATGTCTACATGAACATCAAAGCAAAATCTCTTGGGTTAGAAGTTCAAGACTTCCAGAATGATAAAATCGAAAAAGACAATGTGTACACAGGGTATATGGATGTTGAATGGTCCTCGGATAAAATTGATGCAATATATGCTGGCGGCTTAACACTAACCGATGAATTTGATGACCAAACACTTTTTCCAAATCAGTTTTTTCATATTAAAAGTAATGACAGAGTAGGCCATGAAGTGTTGGCAAGGTATGATGGTCAACAAGTTGTACCACTGAAATACGCAAATGAGACTGCATGGGGATTAACACCCATTAACAGAGAGCAGAAGATGGCATTCGAATTGTTGATGAACCCCGATATTCATTTTGTAACCATCACAGGTGGTGCTGGATCGGGTAAAACGATCTTAGCAACTGCAGCAGCTTTACAGAATGTCATCGAAACAGACCGTTATAGAAAAATCGTCTTTGTCAGGCCGGTAACACCAGCAGGAGATGACATTGGTTACCTACCAGGCTCAGAGATTGATAAGTTAAAGCCGTGGATGGGCAGTTTCTATGATGCTATTGAGAACTTAACAGACATTAAAGAGACGGGCAAGACAGAAAGTAATTATGCTCATAAACCAACGTATTCTGTAGAAGATTTTATAGAGCAGTACAGGCAAAGAGGGATTATAGAAACAAAGACCTTCACCTATATGAGAGGTAGAACTTTTACCAATTCATTTATTATCGTTGATGAGGCTCAAGAGATGACACCTCACTTGGCAAAATTAATGTTAACAAGAGCAGGTCACAACTCTAAATTTATCTTCTTAGGTGACCCAAGCGATAATCAGATAGATAACCACTACGTAGATGCAAGATCTAATGGGTTGATTTTCACCGTTGAGAAGATGAAAGAATTTAAAATTACTGGACACGTAACTTTGAATAAAGTTGAGCGATCACCACTAGCGCAAATAGCCGAACACAACATGTAACTTTTGACTTCGGTCTTCGGCAAACTCCGTCGTCAGGGCATCCGATACAGACTCTCACGTACTTGAGTACGCATCGATCCTGAATCGAATACCCTTCCTAGGATTTTACTCGAAGCTCTATGTCAAAAGGGCGCATCCGGATTTTTTGCGCTTGCGTAAACTTAGCTTTTGGAAGTGCATTGATTAACCAGAAGGTCATTCAGTAAGAATGTGGCTCAGTTAGTAGTCAAGCGACAACCTTTAGCTCCGTCATTCATTAGTACACGTGCGTAAACCTCTAAAGCTGTCATTCAGATTGAAACGAGTGCGGTAGCCGAAGTATAAAAGAGTAGCGTGCACTCGTTTCGCTTCCCGTTCCAAATACAGTCACTAGTAGTGAAGAATCTTCTTAAGCTACAAGCAACGAAACTGAGAATCATGGATCGTCCTCTTTTCCCGAGAAATTATACATCAATGAAACACCAACTAAATCAAAATCAAAAGAAGCAGATTAACCATTAGGTTAATCTGCTTCTTTTGATCAATAATCACAAAACCCTTCATAAAAGCCTATATCAGCAGCCCCCACCAAACACATACAACCCAATAAGTTCACAATAAAAAAACGCAGGCATCGGCCTACGTTTTACGAGTTTTTGAATCTAATGACTTGCTTTATAATCTACCAATGCTTGAGCCAGTTGATCTGGGCAGGAGGTTGATTTGCTGCCGCATGTGATGCCTTTGAATTTTGTGATGACATCGTCCATGTCTTGGCCTTCGACTAAGGCTTTAATACCTAGAAGATTGCCGGGGCAACCGGAAACGAAGTCTACGTTGGTTACTTTGTTGTCTTCAATGTCAAATTTTATTTCTCTGGCACAAGTGCCTTGGGTTTTATATGATTCCATGGATTAATCCTCCGATAATTATGAACTGAAATTATTATAACACATTTTCTACAAAAGTCTATGGTACTATTTGTATGCGCTTGAAAGTCTGTTATAATGAAGGGAGAGGTCCAGTATAGGACTGTGGAGCAGTTAATGTTGGTGATTGGAGGTATTCTATGGATACAATAGGTATTATCGGTGCAATGGACGAAGAGGTCATGACACTTAAAGAGAAGATGGACATAAAGGAAGTGCGTAGTATTGCTTCTTTGGAATTTTATATAGGTAAATTAAACAACACCTCTGTGGTTGTGGTGATGGGTGGTATTGGTAAGGTGAATGCTGCCATGTGTACACAAGTACTGATTGATTGTTTCCAGGTGGATGCAATTATTAATACGGGTGTTGCCGGGGCCCTCAGTGATGAGTTAGAGATTGGTGATGTGGTAATATCATCTGATATGGTACAACACGATATGGATGCAACAGCTTTTGGTTATGTAATAGGTCAAGTGCCAGGAATGGATGTGTTTTCATTCAAAGCAGATGAGCATTTAATCAGCGTTGCTGAACGTGCAGCTGATGTACTACCACAATCAACCAATGTATATGTAAAACGTATTGTTAGTGGGGACATGTTTATTGCCGGTAAGGATAAGAAAAGCTGGCTTGTAGATAAGTTTGATGGTTTTTGTACAGAGATGGAAGGTGCAGCTGTTGCTCAAGTGGCTCATATCAATAAAACACCTTTTGTCATCATTCGTTCAATATCGGATAAGGCAGATGATTCTGCAGAGATAAACTTTGAAGAATTTGTTAACCTTGCAGCGAATAACTCCTGTAAAATGATTGAGAAAATGTTAGAGTTGATTTAGATGAAGACTTGGTTATTGAAACAACAGAAAAAAATTAAAAAGTGGCGTCGGCGTTACAAAGGGTATAAAATCTTAAACAAGATTTTTGGTGTCCTAATTAAAATCGTCAACATAGGCATTGTCGCTTGGCAATTCTATGAAATGCATGTGAAAGATAGGCTGGAAGAAAGAAAGAATAAGACTACCTCCTAAGAGGTGGTTATAAAGTGAAGATAGTGGTTCAAGCCAAGTAATATTGGCTTGAACCTTTTTAATGCCCTTTACTTAAAATCGTCATTCTCAGCATGAGAATCTAGTGGCTTTCGCTCAACTTAGTCGTTCTAGACCAAGTCGTCCTTCAAGGCTTTAGGTACTTATCTGAAGCCTCAGACACCCCTCCTCACGTTTTTTTAGCGAAAGTCGCCACGGACACCCGTCGCAGAACTCGTTTCTGCATAAGCACCCAAAGCCTTTCGGGCTCGGTGTTGGGTTGTTATAGGAGAGCTATAGAAGAAAGAGGTAACTTACCGCACCGTCATTCTCAGCATGAGAATCTAGCGGCTCTCGCTCAATTTAGTCGTTCTAGACATTGTCGTCCTTCAAGACTTTAGGTACTTATCTGAAGCCTCAGACACCCCTCCTCACGTTTTTTTAGCGAAAGTCGGTACGGACACCCGTAGCAGAACTCGTTTCTCAATAAGCACCTAAAGCCTTTCGGACTCGGGGTTGAGTTTTTTAAGAGAATTGTAGAGAACTTAGAAGTTGCAAGGAGCGTGAGAACCTCGACCTGTCATTCAGAGGTGTACTATGCCGAAGAATCTGTCCGAAGAACTTAAGAGTATGTACAAAAGGGTAACAGGTGTGAAGTGCGGTCACGAGTATTGAAGAAACTTCCTTCTCACACAAGTCTATAGTGGCCTTCGCTGATACTGAATCAGTCAAATGCCAATATATGTTATAATCATAGTAGAATATTGTACTGAGTAGTGACACAAATACAGGCATTTAATGTGGAGAAAAGATTGTATTAGTCCTATAGTTAGGAGATATACATTACTAGGTTTAGGAGGAGATTATGATTGATTTACGCAAGAGGACTAGAGATCATGTGATCGAGTTCTGGTACTCAACACAGGACGAGGAGATTGAGCGATTATTTCCACGTAGTATAGAGACTCTGAATGAAGCATTAAGACTGTTTGAAGTATCGCAGAAAGAAGGTGCGATTAGTTTTGGACAAGTGATTTATGTTGACGGAAAGTATGTTGGAGATGTTTGGCTTTTTGGCATCGATGAGAATGATGAGAAGATGGGCATGCTAAGTATTGTCATTTTTGATAAGGATTACTGGGACAGAGGCATGGGGACAGAGGCAATTCGTGAATTTTCCAAAACTTGTTTTAGTAAGTACACGATAGATAAAGTTGGAGCGTTCACTTATGTTTACAATACTAGGTCGATTAAAGCACTAGAAAAGGCTGGTTTCGCTAAGATTGAGAGTTTCGTAGAAGATGGTATTGAATCATATTATTTAGAGATTTCTAGAGGATAAGCTTTACCTTACAGCTAGTTCAGGACACCGTAATGTACATCTCCTAACAACATATGGCATACATGGACAATAGGGTGGATGTTCATATTTTCGATATGCGGGATGCTAAGCTGATATATTAATCGCAAGATCATAAAGCAATAAAGAAAAGAGGTTTGATATGAAAGTTATGGGTTTGATTGGTGGTATGAGTTGGGAATCGTCGGCTGAATATTATAGAATTATTAATGAAATGATTAAATTAGAATTAGGGGATTTGCATTCATGTAAAAGTATTATGTATTCGGTTGACTTTGGGGAAGTTGAAGTGCTACAACATAATGGTCAATGGGATGAATTGACGGATATGATGATTCATGCAGCGACTAGTTTAGAGAAAGCTGGTGCTGATTTTATTGTTATCTGCACAAATACAATGCATAAAATGGCTAAAGATATACAAAGTAAAATAAATATTCCAATAATACATATAGCCGATACGGTTAGTGAAAAAATTAAGGAAATGAAGTTATCTAGGGTAGGGCTATTGGGAACTAAATTTACAATGGGACAAGATTTCTATAAGAAAAGAATCAAAGAAAAGTACAATATAGATGTGATTGTACCCTGTGAAAAAGATCAAGAGATCATACATAGAGTCATTTACGATGAATTGGTTAAAGGGAATTTTACAGAGCAATCTAAAAGGCAATTTATTGAGGTGATTAATAAACTTGCAGATAAAGGAGCAGAAGGGATTATTCTTGGTTGTACTGAGATTCCGCTATTGGTAAAACAAGAAGATGTTGATGTTCCGATTTTTGATACAACGACAATTCATGCCCAATATGCAGTCAAGTATGCGATTGAGAAGTAATGATACTATTTCCATACATCAGCTAACAACAGCGGAAACGTGATTCGATAAAAGATGATAATCTACAAGATGACACATGATTACCCATGTGTCATTTTTCATTTTACCTTCATTTAATCACCAAAATTTACGAGGTCATACGAAAAATATTGATACGAACACACGTTCGTGTTATAATTGTGGTAGGAGGTCTACTATGATTGAACAGACTATTTTTAACAAATTAACAACCTTGGCTGAATCTGCAAAATATGACGTTTCCTGTGCCTCTAGCGGCAATAATCAGAGCAACAATGGGAAGATTGGGAACTCGATTAGTGCTGGGATCTGCCACACTTGGTCTTCTGATGGACGGTGTGTCTCTCTGCTGAAAACCCTTATGAGCAATGACTGTGTCTACGATTGTGCCTATTGCATTAACCGTAGTTCCAATGATATCCCAAGAACTAGTTTTGAAGTGGAAGAGATTGTGAAGCTGACCATTGCATTTTATAGAAGGAACTATATAGAAGGCTTGTTTCTAAGTTCTGCTGTTGAAGTGAACCCTAATTATACGATGGAGAAGATTCTTCAAGTGTTGAAGCTTCTCAGAGAAAGGGAAGGATTTGCTGGTTACATCCATGTGAAAGCCATCCCTGGGGCGGATCAGAGACTGATATATAGGGCTGGCCTGTTAGCTGATCGTATGAGTGTGAACATTGAATTGCCTAGTGAGAAAAGCCTTAGGCTATTGGCACCTCAAAAGCAGCCGGAGAAGTTATTTCTTCCAATGGCTCAGATTAAAGAAAGCATTATTCGTAGCAAAGAAGAAAGTCGGAGGTTTCAGCATACACCAAAGTTTGTCCCGGCCGGTCAATCTACACAGATGATTGTTGGTGCCTCAGATGATTCGGATCGAAGTATATTGATGACGTCAGAGAAGCTGTATAAGTCTTTTAAGATGAAGCGGGTCTATTATTCTGCCTATATGCCTGTCAACGATGACAAACTTTTGCCTGCAATTCAGACGGCACCACCGCTGTTGCGAGAACATAGACTTTATCAGGCCGATTTCTTATTGCGCTTTTACAAGTTTCAGGCCAAAGAGATTCTGACTGAAGAAGAGAGTAATTTTGATCTGGACTTTGATCCTAAGATGAATTGGGCATTTAGGAACATTCAAGAATACCCAAAGGAAATCAACAAAGTATCTTATGATGAACTCCTTAGAATCCCCGGTATAGGAACAACTTCTGCAAGTAGAATATTCAAACAACGCCGTCTGATGAAGGTGAAATTTGAGGACCTAAAAAAGATGGGGGTGGTTGTCAAAAGGGCAAAGTACTTCATTACTTGTGATGGTAAGTTCTACGGCTATAAGTCTCTTGAAGTTGAGTCTATTAAGGCTGCCTTAAACCCACCAGCTCCCTATACCCAGTTGTCTTTATTTTGAGGTGATGAGATGATCTATTTACATGAGGGTGATTTGGACGGATTCTTAACATGCATCCATCATCACTACTACACAAAAAAAGCGGATGCCATCTATCCTTCAAAGATTTTTATGCCTCAATTACTAGAAGAAGTGAAATTCGTTGAGACAGACCATGAGAAGGCACAAGTGGTCCATAACGCCATCTTTGAGAAGTTCTCTGAGCATATGTATAGCAACATCTATCATACCTTTCTATCCGATGAGTATGAGAAAGACACCTATCTATTGGCGTACCTTAAGCTGGCTTTCAAATATGGGTATGACACAGAAAGACT
>RCND010000444.1_pt1 | contig 23475 bp, 27 predicted proteins | sample 2041351 | NCBI WGS metagenome assembly RCND01 (sample SAMN09708230, study PRJNA481090) | Marine sediment metagenome, whole genome shotgun sequencing project. | biome: marine sediment; feature: ocean; material: sediment; isolation source: Sewage treatment plant 12B marine sediment (STP12B) ... | reverse complement strand
TTGCTGAACATGCTTTAATACTTTTAGTTTTCTGCTTATAAAAGCCGGTTGAAAATATTACCTTTTCTAAGTCTTCTGCCGGAGCCTTCACATAATCAAGCGGCTTTTTATATTTTTTGAACAGATCTTTTGTTACAATGTTCACTCTTGCATCGGTGCATTGAGCCGAAAGTATTGTTGCGATAAGCAACTCAAAAGGATTCGAATAATTTAGCTGTGGTTTGGTATTCGGATATTCATTTTTTAACAAATCAAAAATTAATTTTATTCGTTTCTTCTCTTTTCCTGGTATTCTTTTATTCATAAAGTTTTTGGATTAGTCAATTTTAATAAGCTTTCTTAAAGATAACAAATTAACTAAATTTATTTTTATGAAAATTATAATGACAATACTACTTGTAATTTCTAATCTGGTTTTAGGACAAAACTTAAAATTTATAGCAGAGTTTGGTGATTTTAACGGTGCTTCTTCTTTTGATATAGACCTAAACGGCAATTTTTATGTATGTGACATTTTAGAAAATACAATCACAAAATTAGATTCATTGGGTAATGAAATTTTAACTATTGGAGGTTATGGTTGGGAGGAATCCGCTTTTGATGAACCAGTCAGCGTTTTTACAAATACCTTAAGTGTTTATGTAGCAGATAAAAATAATGATAGAATTCAGAGATTTGATAAGGACTTAAATTTTCTATCCCTTTATTCAGGTAAAAATAATTCCAATATAGAATTTGGTTATCCAACTTGTATTGTAATTACAGATATAGGCGATTTATTTTTCCTTGAATCAGACAATAATAGAATTTTAAAATTTAATCTTACAGGAGAATTTCTTTTAGAGATTGGCGGCAATGATGCCGGAGCTTATGCACTAATCAATCCTAGAAATTTCACGTCCGATTCAGACGGCAATATTTATGTTCTGGATAAAAATAAAATAAAAGCTTTTGATCAATATGGGAATGGAAAAATTATATACACTTTAGATTTTGAGCCTAGGCAAATTTTTATTTACCGGAATCGAATCCTCTATATTCAAGAGTCTCAAATTACTGTTTTCGATCTAAAAGATCGCCGAATTATTAAGCAGCATAAATATTTTGATAATCTTAATGAAGAAGAAATTGTTGATGCTAAAATTAAATTGAATAAATTATTTGTGCTCACTTCAAGTAGAATTTTGAAATATATAATCAGTAAGTAGTTTGAAATTACTAAATGTTAGTTTCTATAACTTATTAATTTTTCTTCTCATTCTTGTTTGGTGCATCGGGTTTCTTTGGGAAATAATAATCCACTTTTTTCCAACTTCAATTTATTTGCTCCCTTTTCTTAAGTATAATTACTCAATTGTTTGCCACACAGATACAGAAAAGCTGTTTAGTTTTTTTGGTTATAATACGTTGGTTTGTTCAAGATGCGCGGGAATTTATTTTGGCGGACTTTTATCTTCATTTTTAGTTTTATTGGGATTAAAGAAAAACATTACAACAAAAATTTTATTTCTCACGTCAATTCCTCTCATCCTTGATGTAATATTATATTCCGTTAACATTTACCTATATTCAAAATATATTGCACTTTTAACCGGTTTTCTTTTAGGTTCAATCGGATTTATTTATATTCATAGATCAATTATTGAATTGTTGACAAAAACAAAAGGTGAAAATTGAAAAAATATTTTCCAGCACTTGTTGCCGGATTTGGTGCGGGTGTTCTGCATGTTGTGCCGCTTACCAAAGGTTTAACTTGTTGTTTAGTTGTTCCAATAGCTGCTGTTATTGCAATAATGCTTGAACAAAAAGCTAATGGGAATTTGAGAATTATTGAACTTAAACGCGGTGTAATTTTGGGATTATTGACCGGTGTATTCGCCGCATTATTTGGTAGTTTCTTTGATATTTTGATTACATTCATAACAAAAAATAATGATATCATTATTGCTTTTAATGAGATTAACGATATTCTCGATACTTTTCCTGTTCCTGAATACGTTCAAGAAGAAGTGATCAATTTAATGGGAACGGTTGTTGAGTCAATTAAAGAAACGGGATTTTCGAGTATTTACGCAATCTCAGTAATTTTTAATAATCTTATTGTTGATTCAATTTTTGGTTTGATCGGTGGTTTGGTTGGTACAAAAATTCTCAATGCAAGAAATAGTTAGAGATGAGAAATGGTAATAGGAGTAATATTCTTAATCCATATTATTTTTGCCATTTTTATATTTTATAAGAGATGGAAAACAGATACAGTAAGTTCAGCATTTATTGATTTAATCTTAATCATTATTTTATTTAGTATTGGCTGGTCGCTCTCTACTATGGCCTGTAAATTATTTTGGGAACCAATTGGGTTCGGCAAGCACTTCGATAGAGATACAATAGCTCTAACAATATTAACTATTTTAGAATTTTTCTTCTTTCGTTTTTATTTTAAGGATTTATTAACTACTTCAAGCGGAAAGGAAAAATAACTACTGCAAATTGCTCTTTTGTCTGCTGGCTTTCCGAAAGAGGTTCAAATCTCCACTGGCGTAATGAATTAATTGCAGCTTGTTCCAAACGTGTGTCAGCTTTAATTAGCGGTAAAATCTTTCCAACTGTTCCATCTGCTAGAATAGAAAATTTTAATTTTACATCAATTTCTTTCGAAACACCTTCGGGGTATGCGGGTAATGAGTAACTGTATATCTTTCTCATTCCCTTTCCGCCAAAGTCTATTTCAAAACCAAAATTACCTTCGCCTTCGCCAGATTCATCTCTGCCTTTTCCGGCTTCTTTTTCTTTCTTAATAATTGGTTCAACTTTTTCTGGCTTTGTTTCATTTTCATTTTCTTTTTTGTCAGCACTAACAACCACATTGTTATCTTCATCAGGATTTTCAATTTTTGGCAATTCAACTTTTTTAACTACCTTTTCAGCAATTTCTTTTTCTGCCTCCGGCTGTTTTTTCTGAATTTCTTCTGTCGGTTTTTTTGCCAATACACCGGATGAACTATTCTGGCCAATTGCACCGAAGCCAATGGTCACATATTCATCTTGAATTGGTTCTAAACTAATCTTAATTAGGAAAAGTATAAATGCCAACACTAAATGAAAAGCAAAAGAAATTAAATATGGTAATCTTTTCTTCGTCAAAATGATTGTTTCTCTGTTTCTATCGTAAATCTATCAATGCCGGCAGCTTTAGCAGCATCAATTACTTGAATAACCAGATCAATATCAACTGATTTATCTGCTCTTATTACCAAATTATTATCTGCAATACTTGCTCTTAATTTATCAAGCTTTATTGCAACCGAACCAATATCTGTTATCTCATCACCGACATATATATTTTGATCTTCGGTTATACTTACAATTAATTTGGTTGGCAAACTTTGTTCATTAAGTTTTGATGCCGGCAGCTTAACCTTAACTCCGGTTTGTATTACAAACTGAGAGGTAAGTAAAAAGAAGACCAGTAATAAAAATACTATATCTGTAAGTGAAGATAGACTAAAGACACTTATTGGTTTTCTTGAAGTTTCAAATTTCATATTTCACCTAAAGTTCAATTTCTATGTCTTCTTCTTTAACTGTGTTGCCTCTATTTGTTTCTTCAATAATATCCAAAACATCATTTGATACAACTTCCATATCTAGAACAAGTTTATTAATTGAATTAGTTAAGTAGTTATAAAAGCTGAGTGCAATAATTCCAATTGTCAAACCAACAGCAGTAGTAATCAATGCTTCCCAAATTCCCCCCGCTAAATCACTTGGATTAGCAGAACCTTGTAAATCCTGTATTCTCATAAAAGCTTGGATCATTCCGGTAACGGTTCCCAAAAAACCAATCAGAGGTGCAATACCAGCTATTGTTGCAACAACTGATAATCCTTTTTCCAATTTTGCAATTTCTTGTCTGCCTGCATTTTCAATAGATTCTTTTACGCGCTCATGACCTAAATGATATTTTTTCAATCCGCTTTTAATAATACTTGCAGCAGCAGATTTTACTTCTATGCAATAACTTGTTGCGCCGGAAATATCTTCCTTTATTAACATTCCCCGAATTTTTACAAGGAAAGCCGGAACATTTAATTTAGATTTTTTAATTGTAATATATCTATCGATTATAATTACAACCGCTATGAATGAAATAATAATAAGCGGTATCATCAGCCAACCGCCTTTTGAGAGTATTGATAACAATGACATAAATTTACCTTACGTTACTTATTTAATTCTTGTTGTGCTTGTTTTGCAGCTTTTATTGACGGATATGGTCCAATCCTTACACGATGCCAATCTCCATCAAATTTTGGTATATAAACTTTTATTATAAATGCAGGGAATCCCTTATTGATTAATTTTTGAGATTCACGATCGGCAACACTTCTTTGTCGCCAAGAAGAAATTTGGACGTTATAAACAAATCCATCAAAGTAAATACTTTCAGCCACTTCTTTTTCATCGTCGAGTGTGGTCAGTTGATTTAACTCTGTTTCATCTTTACGATTTTCAATTTTTTCGTTTTCGTCCTCAATCTTAGCGGAAACATTAGTTGACTGTGCAAGTTCAGATCCATTATTTGTTCCACTAAGATTTTCTTCAGAGTTTGCAGGAATCTCTTCAACATTTTCAGCAATACTAGCTTCTTGTTCATATAGTTGCGAGCCGGGTTTATTGAAGAAAATATAATAAATACCAATTGCTGCAACAATAAAAAATAATGCAATAAGTAGATAAATAAGCGAACTTTTTCTCTTCTTCTCCGCACTGTATTTAACTTCTTTATTCTCTGGGGGATTGAAATCTGAAGGTCCCTTTTCAATATCTTTAATATTATTTAATTCTGATTCAATCTCTGGTTTTCCAAATTCTTCTTTTATCACTTCGGGATTGTCAATTATTTGTTCCTCTATTTTGTCTTCGTTAATATCGTCTGATTCACCAAAATTTTCTTCTTTTAGTTCAAGATCAATTTCATCCATAAATTTTTCTTTTGGTTTTTCCTCTTCGATCAACTCATCGATTTCTTCAATTACACCTTTCCCCTCATTAAAAGAATCTTCGTGGTCCGCTGAAAAATCTTCAGTAACTTTTTCAAGATCATCAAGCAATTGAGGGTCTTCATGTTCGGTTATTTCATCATCCTCTTGAATAATTTCACTCAAATCATTCTCAGTCATCAAATCACTTTTTTCAATTATCTCATCAAATATTTCGTTTTCATCCATTTCAACAAAATCTTTTTCGTAGAGAGCCTCTTCAACTTCATTTAGTTTATCTTTTGGTTCTGATAAATCAAGGTTATTATCAATATCTTCTCCAAGTTCATCAAGAATATCCTTTGTTTCTTTATTTTTCAAGTGATCTTCCCATAGATCAAAGTTTTTTATTTTTTCCGAATTATCAATTAGTGTAGAAATGGTAATTGCTATATCATTTTTAATAGAATTACTTTCGGTTTCATTTCCTTCAGACGTAACAAGAGGTTTATCAATACCAATTTGAAATACATTTTCATCGAACTCGTTGTCATCTAATTGTTTTTCATCTAACTCTAGATTTAGAAATATGGAATCGTCTTCAGATGTTCGTGATTCGGGTGAAAAGACCAACGTTAAACTTTTATCTTTAGAATTTATTTTTCCCAGATCATCAGAACGGTCGAGCTGCTCTTTCATCTGAAATACACCTAAAGAATTAATTTTTACTGCTTCACCCACTTTTAAAAATTCAGATAATTTTTTCTTGAATTGTGCGAAAGCAAGTTTTTGAAATTCCTCACTAACATTAAGTAAACCAGCAACTTTCTTTTCAAGTTCTTTTTTATCCATTTTTTCCTCTAACTTCTTTATATTTTCACCATCTAAATTCGAAGCCAACCAGTATATCTACCGGTTTTACCTCATAATTTCTGAAATAATAATACTTATTGTTTAGAATATTTTCCAGATCTAAAGTTAATTTGAAATTTCTAAATAGCTCATAATAAAATGATGCATTCAGATCAATTGTTTCCGGTATATAGTTATCGTTTTCATAGTCAGTATAAGCTTCGCCAAAATATACTAATCCAATATTAAATCCGTAACCAAAATCCCAATCATATGAATAATGTAAAGTGCTAATAAAATTGGAAGAATATGGTAAATCTTTATTATTCTTTCCTGTTACATTTTGTAATTTTGCTTCAGCATAAAACTCACCAAATGGTCCTTTCCTAAATAAGAAATTTAGGAACACATAAGAATTTTCAATATCTTCTTTGAATATTGTAAAAAATCCATTGTCGATTCTATCTTCAAAATAAAAATTATTATCTGAATTTAAATACCCGGCTCCACCGCTTATTTCAAAATATTTTTCATATTCAAATTTAGCGGCAAACTTAATATTAAATTTATTCTCTATAAAAAGATTGGGGAAATCATTTATTTGAAAATATCTGTTGGCTGCTTTGAAATTTTGCAAAGTTTTGAACTCCGTATTAGGAGAAAACTCACCGAATAGAGAAATACTTTTATTTAGTTTAAGACTTCCATATGCAACTGGAGCAAAAAAAGTATTCCCTTCACTTTCAGCCAAATAAATTCCAGCTTTTAATTTTACTATGTCATAAAGCGTTAATCCAACAGTTGCCAAGGAGTTGAAATAATATTGATTACCAAAATTCTGATTAATATTTGATATAGACTGATTTTTGAAACTTCCCTCGACTCTAAAATCAAAATTGGAATATCTTAATTTATAATAAGCATTTAAACCAAAAATATTCTCATCAAACTCATCTTTTTGTTCAAAGTAAGTATCACTGAAAGCCATGCCAAAATTATTAAATGGATCGCTGACATAATTAAATGATAGATCTGCAAATCCGTTATTCGTTGTACGACTTATGTTAGGGGTATCTGAACCGAAGAAATTATAGGAATCATAATAGTAATTACCATTAAAATCAATCTCAAGTCCTGGAAGAAAATCAGCTTTAAGATCAACGAAATATTTTGTGCCAATACCCGCACCGGCAAGACTGACTCCTGCATTCTTAACATATTCAAGCTCGTTATTACCATACAACTTTGCATTGTAAGAAAAATTTCCAATCCAATCATTATAGTAAAAAACCCCTGATGGGAATGTTTCTAAACCGGCATTAAATTTTAAAAGTGCATTCGTATTTTGCTTGTAATTTCCAATGCTCACAATTTCAGTTTCCGGTTTGGGCAGTTTAATTGTTGTCTGCTCTTGATTAGGATATTGAGGAGTAAAGAAATCTTTAGAAAGTAAGGGAATAAAATCTGGCAGCTGTTTTTGAATTTTAGGAATATTTATACTTTCTTTTCCTGTTATAACAAAATCCGGCAGCTCAATACTTTGCGACTGACTCTCTTCTTGAGCACAAATTGCTGAACTTATAATTGCTACAATTAAAACTATTTTTTTCATAATTTATTTAACTTACTTTTTGCTTCAGATGCGAGTTCATTATTACGGTGTCTTTTGAGAACTCCTTTATACATTTCAGCTGCATTTTCCTTATCATTTATTTTAACGTAGCAATCGCCCAATAACATTAGTGATCTTGAATACCACTCATCATAGGCTGAATAAAGCGATTTTACCTTAATTAATTCTGTAATTGCTTCCGGCATTCTTTCTTGATCATAGTAATTCAGTCCAATATAGTATTGAGACTTTGCGGCCAAATCGTCTTGGCGATTATTTACTACATCATTCAATAAATAAAGGGAGCTCTCATAATTTGATCTGGAAAACTCTAAAATGCCAAGTTCAATTTCCGCTTTATAATAAAATAATGAACCATCTCTGCTATCAACTATTTCATTTAAAGTCTGATAGGCAGCAGCGATATTATTATTTTCAATAAAGCTAAGTGTCTTAATATATTTTATTTCGGAGATATTTTTATTATCAGTAATCTGAGGAAGTATTTCATCGTAAAGTAAAACTTCCCTATCGTAATTTTTCTGTTTTCTGTAAATATTTCCTAGCTCTATAACTGAATTAAAACCTATTCTGGAATTCAAAGAATTTTCAATTACAATTTCAAAATAACCAATAGCGATATTCTCTTTATTGAGCAATACAGAACTTTTTCCCATCCAATAGTAAGCACTTGGGATAAGTGAACTATTCGAATATTCGTCAATCACTTTTTGATATTCATTTATCGCTAAGCGGTAATTGCCTGAACTATAATAGATTTCACCTTTTTTAAATTGGACTTTATCTAGAAATTCAGAATCACTATTACTTTTTATAAAACTATCGAGATAATTAATTGCTTTATCCTGCTGATCTTGAACGATATAGCAATATTGGATTCCATTTACGGCATCATATACATAGGATGATTTAGGGTAACGCTCGATTAACAAATAGTAGCTATCAACAGCTTTATAGTATTCACCTTTGTTAAAGTATGAATCTCCGATTGAATAATATGTAATTGGCAATAGTGGAGACTGAGGATAATTACTGAACAGCTTTGTATAGTTAACAATTGCTTCATCAAAATTTCCGTTTTGAAAATAAATCCAGCCGATTAAATATTGTGAATCATCAGCAAATTTTGATGCCGGGAAGTTAGTCTGCAGATTGTTTAATGTAGTAACTGCCTTTGTTATTTTACCGTCCTTAAATAACGATTGGGCATAATTAAAAAATGATCTATCATCATTTCTAAACTGCTGAGATTTTACAAGAGCCCTCTCATAATAAATACTTGCTTGAGAATATGATTTTGTTCCGTAATAACAATCAGCAAGTCTTAGCTGACATTCTGTAATTCTTTCATCATTATTATATTTTTTTAAGTATTCATTAAAATAGTATGCAGCTTTATTAAAATCTTTCTGGTTGAAATGAGAATAAGCTTTTCCATAAATTATATTTTTATTTATTACATCGTCATCAGTTTCTATCTGATCGTAATTAGCAATAGCCTGCTTATAATTACCTAGAAAGAAATTTGTTTCGGCTTTGTAAAAATTTAATTTGTTTTTATCAACAACCGTTTCATTAATATTAATTGTATTTAGGTTATTAAGAGCTTCAACATTATTTTTATTGAAAAAATAAGCCGTTCCTAAACCAAGATAACTGCGGTCTTTGAGTTCAAGCGGAATTTGTGGAATTAATAAACCTCGCTTAAAATATTCAGTCGCTTGCTTATATTCTTTCTTTCTAAGCTTTAGTTCTCCAAGTAGAGTGATTGCTTTTACTTTAGTTATGGGATCTGTTGAATTAATTGAGTTTAATAAAGTTTCTTCAGATTCACTGTAACTATTCTGACTAAATTTGCTAATTCCAATATTCAATCTGACTTTCTCAGAATAAGGATGGTTTGGATATTTCTCAATAAAATTTTTATGAATCTCAATAGATTCACCAAACTTTCCTTCATATCTTTTAGCTTCTCCGCTCCAGTAAAGAGATTTTATCGCGACTGAATCATCGGATGATTGAGAAAGCTGATAAAATAATTTATATGCATCGTTATAATTACCTTCCTGAAAATGAATCCAAGCCAAACCGTATCTTATTCTGTCAAGCATTTCTGAGTTAGGCGAATTATTCAATATCCTTCTGTAGGCTTCTGTGGCACTTTTATATTCATGCAATTGATAAAAAGCATTTGCAAGTATATAATCTGCTTCGTTTTGCTTGTCAATATATAATTCTTTAATTAATGGATCTGATAACTCAAGTACTGCATTATCATATTCTTTCAAATAAAAATAACATACCCCAATTCTTAATTGTGCTAATCCCGCTAACTCACTATCTTTATGAAAACCAAGCAGCTTATCGTAATATTCCACTGCTTTCGTGTACTGTTCCTTCTTCTCATATAAATTTGCTAATGAGTAAATGCTCTTATCAACAAGCGTGTTATTTCTTTTCGAGTCTACAGCGGAATTAAAGAAACTTTCTGCTTTAGTCAAATCATTTTCTTCAATAAAAGTTTCACCAATTAAGTGGTAAGCTGAACCTGAATATTCAGATGCTGGATAAGAGCGGAGTAATTCGACTAAGTTAGTTCTACTTTTTTCAAATAGTTTCTTTTCAAAATAAAGATTACCTAACCGATAAAGTGCGAGTTCTCGAAAATTAGATGTAGGATACCGATTAATAAAATTTTCAAACTGAGATATTGCACCGTCTTTCTGATCCAATCCAAGTAAACTTTCTCCAATATAAATTTCTGCACTGGATAAAAGCTGTTCATCAATTTCATCATCTAAAATATATTTCTCTAAATACTCGAGGGCTTCAGAATAATTTCTATTATTAAAACTTTCCATTCCCTGAGAGTATATTTCAATATTCTTTTGGGAAAAAATTTGGTTTGATATAATAAAAATTAATAAAATTAGGTGGGAGAAATATTTCATAAAACTCTCAGATCATATATTGTTTTCATATATAATGTATTAAACGTAATAAAGTGGTTTAGAGTTCCGAAAAATATTTAAAAAATTAAAGTTAATATAAAGAATTAGTATCCTAAGTTAAAGATAATTATGAAATTATATTTATAACTTATTTACTAACAATATTTTAAGTCTGGAAAATTTTCTAATAATCAAAAAAAACCCGACTCTAAAGCCGGGTTTGAAACTTATATAAATTACTTTTTAGTTCAAGTATTTAATTTCATGATTACTTCTATCTCTATATTGCTTATCTGAGCTTGCAATTTTGAAATTTTCTTTAGCTTTTTCATTATCACTTAAACCTTTGAAAGCCATTCCTTTATAAAAATAAGGAGCCCCTTTTGGGACTTTAGATTTTTTATCTCTATGATTTATAGCATTATCAGCAGCTTTAAGAGCTTCTTCATATTTACCTGTTTCAACATAAACATCTGCCAATTTTAAGTAAGCTGCGTCATAGTTGTAATTTGCAACGGCATCTAATAAATGTTTTTCAGCTGCTTTATAGTTTTTATCTTTGAGAGCACTTTCACCAAGCTTTGTATATGCTAATCCAATATATTTAGAAGCTCGAACTTCCAATTTTTTATCACCAACATTTTCTTTAAATAATTTAAAATTTTCAGCTGCTTTATCGTATTTTCCCCAAGAGTAGTATGTTGTACCAAGAGAATTATAAGCGGATGTAAATTCCGGATTGACTTTTAATGAATTAAGCAATGCTTCTTCAGCTTTATCAAATTTCCTCTGTTTTTTATAAACCGAGCTAAGTTGATAATAGATTCTGTAATCTTTTGAAATACTTAAAGCTTTTTGATAAGATTCCAAAGCTCCAGTAAAATTACCAGTTTTTTTTTGACTATTGCCTTCATTGTACAATTTGGCAGCCTCAGTACCCATTTCGCCATTTTGCGCAAATAGGCTTAAAGAAAATATTGTGAGTAGTGAGAGAACTATTAGAAGTCTTTTTTTCATCAAATTACCTTTTGATTTAATTATACAAAACATGTGCGGAAGGCGGGACTTGAACCCGCATGCCCTTACGAGCACTACCCCCTCAAGATAGCGTGTATACCAATTTCACCACTTCCGCAAAAACTAGCACAAAGATATAGTTATGAAATAAAAAATGCAATATATTTAATACAATCTATCTAATTGGGTATGCTCAAAAAGTAAACAATTTGAGTGAAAAAATGTTCCGTTAAAATTATTTGAAGTTGGTTTTTATTCAGGTCTATCTTTGAAAAATCTTTTTCTCCCCTTTTCAATCAACAAATCCTTAACATTCTCTCTAAATCGTCTTTCAAATAATACCATTTTAACTATTTGTTCTTTAGTTAAAACATCATCGAGAGATTTAATAAACCTTGAATGTTCTTTAAAAAGTTTATTTTCATTATTAATAACTTCGTTCAATAATTTTTCGTACTGCTCATTGTTTCCTTCAGAATTAAGAATTTCTTCCATCTTAAGAACAATTTGTTCTTCCTCTTTTTTTATCTTTTTAACATTATTATTATGATCATTACGCCTAGCAAAAAATTTAAGAGTTGATTCTTCATCTAAATTAAGAGTTTCAATTAATTTTATTTTTTGAAGCTCTTCAAATTTTTTACTGAAATGTTTATCACCTCTTTTATTGTCTTTTTGTGCGTATACTATTGAAATAGACATTAATAACAATAGAAGGATTACTTTTTTCATTTTTCACCTGCAATTTTTTTATTCTCTAGTTCATTATAAATTGTACTGAATTCATTCTCAGAAAGTTCTTCTAGAAATGAATTGCTGATTTCATTTGCTGCTAAATTTGATTCCAGATATTCAAATAGTGTTTCATCCATCTCCAAGTAATCATCAAAATAAATTTCTAAAATTTGATCGTCTAAATTGGAGTATCTGTTGAAGATTAAAACGTTCTTTAAGTCTTCATCGTATACACTATCATCTGTTTCTAATAATTCAGAAATATTTGTTAAGCTTTCATCTATTTCGGGCGAATTTGTATTAAACAGATAGACAAAGAATATTCCAAGCATTAAAACAGGCAAAATATAAGCCAGTTTAACAAAATAATTGGGTAAGCTCTTTTGCATTCTCTCACGAGCATGCGGCAATAAAGTCTGGAAGTATCTCTCATCAACTTCAATTGTTTCTTTTGTTGATTGAAAAATTTGAGCATACTTTTCAAAATCTAATTTATAATTTTGATCTTCATTTAAACTTCGCTCAAATTCTTTCCTTTGGTCAGCGGAAAGCTGATCATCCAAATACTTAATAAATATGTCGTTATTATTTTTCATATTGCATCATCTCAAATATTTTCTTTGAAGCGTGAAAGTAATTTGCTTTTAATCCACCAACACTTTTATTGGTAATTTCTGAAATTTCTTCATACGTTAATTCATCAAAATGTCTAAAGACAAAAACTTCCCTTTGTTTTATAGGTAATTTATTTAGGACTCTGTTCAGTCTTTCAAGCTTTTCTTTATCATCATAGTTAAGAATTATATCTTCATTGCTATTTAGTTCTTTAACGTTTATTTCATCAATATTAAAAAATTGTCTCAATTTCTGTCTCTTAATAAAATTCAAACATCTCGTCTGTGTTATTCTGTAAATCCAAGTTTTTAAAGTTGAATTAAATCTAAATGTATTAAATTTTTTATATAGAACAATTATCACTTGCTGAGTTACTTCATCTGCATCTAAGTGATTTCCTATCATTCTGCGTGCATGCCAATAAATTATCTTTTGATAATAATGAATAAGTTTATTGAATGCACTCTCATCACCTTCAATAAATTTTTTAACTAACTCAATCTCTTTTTCTTTATCCATTATAATCCTTTAGCAATCTATTAGACAAAGTGCCGGACAGATAGGTTTAATTTGCGAGAGATTAAACCATTTGAAAATTCACATTGTCAAATATGCAAAATCAACATAACATAAATTGGAGGAAAAATGAAAAAGTTATTTAGCGCAATTTTAATTTTGACAATTGGATTTGTCTTTATTACAGATTTATATGCTCAAAATTCAAAAGGTAAAATGCGACGTGACAAAGTAGGAATTGAGAAACTGAATTTAACAGAAGATCAAGAAACAAAGTTTGATGAAATAAAATTTGCTCATCAAGAAAAAGTTATTGACTCAAATGCCCAACTAAGAAAAAATCAGCTGGAATTGAAAAAAATATTCGCTTCTAATGGAATAAATGAACCAGATGTGATGAAATTAACGGAAAAAAGCAATGATATAAGAGCGGAACTGAATAAATCTAAAGTTAAAATGTGGTTTGATGTGAACAAAATTCTAAATGATGACCAAAAACAAATTTGGAAAGATCATTTTAAAAATCTTGGTGAAAAAAGGAAAGCAAGATTTGAGAAAAACAGTTCAGCACGGGATAAAAAAGATAATTCTCGAGGTAAAAGATTTAATAAAACTGAAAAAGGGAATTTTCAAGATTAAAATTTTGGTTGAATCAATTATTGATTATGTAATGCCGGTATAATTTAATAAAACCGGCATTGCAAAATATGTTAGAAAGCTTCTTATTTTAATTAGCTATTCGATTTTAACTTTTCAATACTCTTCATATAACGCTGATAACCTTCTGGTATTTTTGGTCCGTGTAGATTCATTTTTGCTGATGCAGATTTTTCCACAATTATTGGTTCACCGTTTTCATCAACAAAATAATGGGAGACGAGTGAAAATATTTCATCGTAACTTTTTATTTTTAATAATTGCTGCCCAAACAGCTGATCAAAAAAGTAAATTAAATCTTCATTACTTCCCCGCCATGTAATTCGCTTCTGTTTATTTTTGAGCAGTTCTCTTATAGATGTTGAATTCTCCGATTGAGAAATTTGATCATCAATCATACCTGTTTCTGTTTCTTTTAAATTTTCCATTTTGCCAACATTTTTATTTTCTGAATTATTTTTTTCTTCCCGCTTAGAAACCCAATACTCAATATCAGAATCGATAATTTTTAGAAAATTTTCATGCTTAATTACTTCTTCTTTTAAATGCCTTTTTAATATTTCATCACTTATGTATCTATCGCCATAAAGTGGTGAATTATAATATCCAATCACTTTCGTCAGGAATTCACTAAGTTCATCGCAACCATCTTCAGCAAAAATATTTTTTTTCGCATACTTTTTAAGTGATTGAAATTTACTCCTAGTAAAGCACTGGATTATCCGATTTACATCTACTTTTACCTTGTAGAGGTAACTTATCTTATCTTCGGGCGTACTTAATGTACTAAGAGTAAAAAGCACTCTATGATAATTAAAATTATTTTCTCCCATTCCACTTAAATGTATTTATATACATTTTCCCTTTTCAACTATCGGAAGAAAGAAATAAATGTTTAGTTTAATTTTTAGGGATTATTCGGACGGATTTCTATCTCGCTTATAAGAGCTCGAGTTGGGAGCCTTAACGTCGTATAAACAATTTCGGCAATATCTTGAGGTTGAAGCAGTTCCTGTTTTTCTTCAGGGTGAATTGGTGAGTCCATGATCATATCTGTTACTACAGAACCAGGGCAAATTGAAACGACTCTAACATCATATTTTCTAACTTCTTGCATTAATGATCTCGAAAAACCCATAACCGCATGTTTGGTTGCTGCATACATCGTTCCGTGTGAAAACCCAACCTTTCCGGCAAGTGATGAGATATTTATTATTGTCCCTTTTTTCTCTGCAATCATATTATTTATAACGGCTTTGCAGAAGTTATAGATACCAACTAAGTTTGTTTCAATTTGCTCCTTAAACTGCTCCAATGTTGAGTCTACAAATAATTCGAAATGTGCAATTCCTGCATTATTAATCAAGGCATCAATTTTATTATATTTTAACAAAATTTCTTTGACTGAATTGTTAACAAATTCATGATCAGCAACATCCCCGCCAAAAGATAAAGTGTTTGATCCAAGATTCTTGAGTTTTTCTTGTAGAGCTTCTAATCTTTGTAAATTACGACCATAAATTATTACGTCGTAATTTTCTTTAGCAAGTTTTAATGCAATAGCTTCACCAATGCCCTTAGTGGCACCGGTTACTAAAGCAACATTTCTAGAGCTCATTTATAAATCTCCAGTAATTGGCTTTACTTCAATTTCTTCAGGACTCATATATTGGGAATTAGAATATATATCATAAATAAAGTTTGCTAAGTTTTCAGGAGTCATCATTTTTTCTGACTGAGTGTTTAATACCTTATCTGGCCAAATTTCAGTTGAAGTTGCACCCGGATAGATATTGATGATCCTGATATTATTTGCTCTCAATTCCTCTCGAAGAACTTTTGAAAATGCCTGTAATCCAGTTTTAGATGCAGAATAAAGTGAGCTGTTAGTAAATACTTTGTTAGCAACAACAGATAAAATGTTAATTATAACCCCAGAATTATTTTTTATCATCTGAGGTAATACTGATTTAATGGTGTAAATAGAACCTTTTAAATTTGTATCAATTATCTCTTCAATATCAGAAAAGCTATTTTTAATAAAAGGTTTGAAGGATGAAATCCCAGCATTATTTATTAGGCAGTCAATTTTATATTCATTCTGTAATTTTGACACAAAACTAAATACTTCGTCTTTGTTGGCAACATTATTCTTAAATGCCAGAAGATTACCATCTAGCTTCTCTACATTTATAAACTGCTCAATTAATTCAACTCTTCTAGCCGAAGCAATAACATTATGATTACTTTTTGCAAATTTAACAGCTAACGCTTTGCCAATTCCGGTACTTGCACCGGTTACCCAAACAGCACTTTTTTTATTCAAATCTATATCCTTTTATGAGAAATTAAATCCAAAAATTCACCCCTTGTTCTTGCATCATTTTTAAACTCGCCATGCATGGCACTTGTAAGAGTATAAGAATTCTGCTTTTCTACTCCACGCATCATCATACACATATGATAAGCTTCTGCAACAACTCCTACACCTTCTGGATTTAGATATTCGTCTATAACGTTAGCAATTTCCTGGGTCATTCTTTCTTGAACTTGTAATCTGCGCGCAAAAACATCTACTAATCTTGGTATTTTACTCAGTCCGACAATTTTTCCGTTAGGAATATATGCAACATGTACTTTGCCGTAAAAAGGAAGCATATGATGTTCACACATGCTAAAAAAATCAATGTCTTTAACTATTACCATCTCATCATATTTTTCTTCAAAAATGGCATTATTTAAGACTTTACCAATATCTTTTGAATAGCCTGACGTTAAATACTCATATGCTTTAGCTACTCTTTCAGGGGTTCGTAAAAGTCCCTCTCTTTGGGGATCTTCACCAATTTCTTCCAAAATTGAATGAACTTTTGTTTCAACTTTTTTTAAATTCAAAATATTAATTTCCTTTATATTCTATATAATTGTTTTCTGTCTCATGAAGTTTAATTGAATAAAGTTTACCCGAATGTAGCTTATCAACTAACTGATTCCAGATACCCACGGCAAAGTTTTCTGTTGTTGGATTATTACCAGCTAGAAAATCTACATCATGGTTTAGATGTTTATGATCCACTTTTTTAACTACATTTTCCAGAATAATTGTTTTAAGTTCTTTCAGATCAATAACATAACCGGTTTTGGGATCAATTTCACCCGCCACAATAACTTCAAGAGTATAGTTGTGCCCATGCCCATTTGGATTATTACACTTACCAAAAATTTCTTTATTCTCTTTGTCAGATAATTCAGTATTGTGCAATCGGTGAGATGAACTGAATACTTCTCTTCTTGTTACGTAAATCATAATTATATCTCTTTTAGATCTTTGGCTACTTGATCAACATGACCGTTAACTTTTACTTTAGGATAAATTTTTCTAATAATTCCCTTTTCATCAACCAAAACGGTTGTCCTCTCCACGCCCATATATTTTCTGCCGTACATGCTTTTTTCTTTCCAAACACCATATTTTTCAAGTACTTTTTTATCCTCGTCACTTAACAGAATAAATGGCAATTCATATTTTTCAGCAAATTTTTTATGACTTTGAACCGAATCCGGACTTAAACCAATGATTACAGCTTTAGATTTGCCAAAATTTGGAAATGCATCTTTAAAATCGCAAGCTTCAGCCGTGCATCCTGAAGTATTATCTTTGGGATAAAAATATAATACTACCTTCTTACCTAAAAATTCTTTTAAAGTACGTTTATTACCTTCTGCATCCGGGAGCGCAATCGCGGGTGCTTTTTTGCCTATTTCAACCATTTTTAGTATTCCTTCTAATTAATTTCTGGTTACAAATATATACAAAATGTTGATAAAAGAAGCTAAAATACAAGACACTTTGTCTGATAGAACTAGAAAAAGATTGAGATAAATCACTAAATGAAATTGAATTAGCTACTAATTATTAATGAGATTAGTTATCAGGTAAGCATTTTGCTCATTTTAGTACGATTAACTTATAAAGCGGAATTTACAAATATGAGATAATTGTAAATGGAGAGATTGCTTCAAGTAGGATGATAATTGTTAACTAATAATCTTTTTCCAATTTTCATTATTAAAAAAACCGTCCACCAGACATCGGAGACGGTTTTTCTCGTATACTTAAAGTAAATTAGTCTTTAACTTTTCTGCCAATTTTAACAGTTACTTGAAACTCAAGTTTATCATCATGAGTTACTCTTCCTCTTTGTTCGGTTGCCTCAAACCAAGAAACACCTCCCTCTGTATTAGCTTCCATTACTACCTTTTTAATAGCTTCGGAAACTGAATCGTTTGAGATACCAACTCTTTCTATTATTTCAAAAGATTTACTCATTTTTATTATCCTTTCTTATTTGATCATTATATTTTTGTTAGCAAAAGTTAATCAAATTAAGGTTTTTAATAAAGTTAATTTTAATGGAAACTAAAAATATTTCATATGATTGAAAATAATTATTTATTTTTCAAAGAAAAATGGCAATTAGTTTGAAAAAAGAGACTGCGCACGAACAATTTAAGAAGTTTCTAAGAAGAGAAAAACATCGAGTAACTACGGAACGTTTTGAAGTTTTAGATTATGCTTTAGACTACAAAGGACATTTTGGTGCCGATGATTTATACATTTTAATGAAGACAAAAAAATCAAATGTTTCTAGAGCCACCATTTATAATACTTTAGAACTTTTGGCGAAGTGTGATCTGCTTGCAGCGAGAAATTTTGGCGATGGTATTAAAAGATACGAGTCAAGTTTTAATCGAAAAAATCATGACCATCTCATTTGTACTAATTGCGGAAACATAACAGAGTTCAGAAAAAGTAAAATTCAAGAAATTGTTGATGAGGTTTGTGAGGAGTTAGGGTTCGAAAGTGAAGGTTACAGTTTTAATATTTTTGGTAAATGTAAAAATAAAGAATCTTGTGAGAACAGGAAATGAATAAATGAAACAGAAGTTTACGCAAAAATATCCGCTCACTTGGGAAAAGAGTAATTTTTATATTAAGATCTATTGTTCAATTCCAAATATAGCTACAGGTATTATTCTTACAACAGATAAGTCTGCTTTTGTAATTGATCCGGGTGATGGGATTTTACGTGATCTGAACAAAGATTATTCTTCAAAAGAGATTTTAGGTATCTCCGATATATTTATTTCTCATGGTCATCATGATCATGTTGGTGGTGTATGGTCACTTTTAACCTATCTTTCAGTTATGAAAAAAACTACACCTCTTAATATTTATTATCCCAAAGGTTGTCTTGAAATAGAAAGTATTTACAAAGCATTCCACAGTGTTTATAAACGTGAACTAACTTATAAGATAATTTTAAAAAGTATTGATAACGGCAAAAGTTTTACAAAGAAAAATGTTAAAATAAAACCTTTCAAAGTAAATCATAGAGAACCATCTGATGATGGCAAAAATACCATCGAAGTTCCATCCTTAGGTTTTAAGTTTGAGTATAACAGTAAATCAATTTGTTACGGTGGTGATACTGCTTATTGCAATAATTTAGTGAAGATGTCTAAAAATTCTAATTTGGCAATTATTGAAGCCGGGGCTGAGGGTGATGAAGAAAACGATTTACACTTAACGATTGAGCAAGCAACAAATATTGGGAAAACAGCTCATGAATATTTTTTAGTACATGTGCCTGAATAATGGTTAAATTTCTGAGTCAACGAGAATATTCAACTTAACTTCCAAGCTATCCTTAACAATAAAAAAATTATTCATATTGCTATCAGCAACTGCTGTAGAGGATGGAAATTTTTGATAAAGGTAGTTTACAAGTGAACCATTTTTCCAAAATCTAAAATCTAAATGAGGCCCGGTTGATCTTCCCGTGCTGCCAACGTAACCTATAACTTGCCCTTGCTTAACTTTAGCTCCGCTTCTAATGGATTTACCATAACCCGATAGATGTAGATATGCAGAAGTGTAAACACTGTTATGCCTAATCTTAACCATTTTGCCTGCTGCACCATTACTCCCAACACTTAACACAATACCATCTCCAACAGCTTGAACAGGAGTACCGATGGCAGCTGCATAATCAATTCCTCTGTGCGGTTTATATACTCTTAATATTGGATGTAATCGCCTGCCAGAATAACCAGAACTTATTCTTCTATACTTTAGTGGTGCTTTTAGAAATTTTTTCTGCAGACTTTTTCCTTCTTCATCAAAATATTCTTTCTTCTCATCCTGAATATAAAGATATGCATTGAACGGATTGCCTTTATGTAGAAATTTAGCTGTTAGCACATCTCCAATACCGACTGGTGTATCATTAACAAGCAGTTCCTCATAAATAGCAAAAAATTGATCCCCTTTTTGAATTGTATAAAAATCGATCTGCCATGCAAATATTTCTGCTAACTCGCCTGCAAGAATAATGGAAGCATTCTGATTCGACAACGTTTCATAAAGTGAGGAATTTATTGTTCCAGTGATCGTTCGTTCTCTTGCTTTTACTTCCCTCTCAATTATAGTTGTTTCTATGGAATCTTTCAAATCTACTTTTACAAATTTTAGTTTATTTATTTCGTAAATAAATGCATGAAGTGAATTTAGTGAATCTCTATTTTTATAAACGTAATATTTTTTTTTTGGCTGGATTTTTCTAAAATCAAATGTTGGTTTAGATTTGTCAAAAATTTTGGTAATCAATAGATAATCTATATCTGAAGGCATCATAATATCGGCGAGTGTTTCATTTTTTTCAACAGTCCCTTTTTCAACATCAAATGAATCAACAATAAATCCAAAGTTATCTAAATCCACTTTCTCTTCGATTGGGATTAAAGATTCTTCTTGGCTTGTACTGGAACATTTTGTGAGTATAAAAAAAAGAAAAAGAGAAAAACTTATATATTGAATTGTTTTGTTTAATTTCACGAAATTCACAGAATTTTTTATTTCTTTAGATTCAATTGTTTAATAATATCTACACTACTAATTCCCTCAGCCTCTGCATTAAAACTTGGAATAATTCTGTGTCTCAAAACTGGAATTAATGCTCGATCTACATCAGCAATTTCAGGTGAATATCTGCCATCAATAATGGCGTAAGTTTTAGCCGCAAGTATTAAATATTGCGATGCTCTTGGTCCGGCGCCCCAACTAATTAAATTTTTAACAGAATCTGGGACATAATTATTATTTGGTCTGGTTTTATTCACAACTTTTACTGCATAATCAATTACATTATCGGCAACCGGAACACGTCTTACTAAATTTTGAAAACTTAAAATTTTCTGAGTGTCAATTGTTTTTTGAAGTAACGGTGTTTCACTGCTGGTAGTTCTTTTTACAATTTCAGTTTCTTCATCAAAGTTTGGATAGTCAAGCCAAAGATTAAACATAAATCTATCAAGTTGAGCTTCGGGCAAAGGATAAGTTCCTTCTTGTTCAATTGGATTTTGAGTAGCAAGTACGAAAAACGGATTTGGTAAATTATATTTGGTACCTGCTGCTGTTACATTTTGCTCTTGCATCGCTTCAAGTAAAGCGGCCTGAGTCTTTGGCGGTGTTCTATTTATTTCATCGGCAAGAATGATATTTGCAAAAATTGGTCCTTTAATAAATTTAAATTCACGTTTTTTTGTACTAACATCTTCTTCCAATATTTCAGTACCTGTAATATCGCTCGGCATTAAATCGGGTGTAAACTGAATTCTATTAAATTCGAGGTCTAAAACCTCTGAAAGGGTTTTGATTAAAAGAGTTTTTGCAAGACCTGGAACTCCAACCAATAAGCAGTGTCCTTTAGCGAGTAAAGAGGTTAAAAGATTTTCTATTGTTTCATCTTGCCCAATAATTACTTTAGCAACTTCTTGCTTAATTTCTTTTATAGATTTCTGCAGATCGTTAACTAATTCAACATCGTTTGGTGAGCTATTGGTAATTTGCAATTTTTATCCTAAATTCTTATTTCCCAGTATACATTACTTTTAATTTCATCAATCCATTTAATGAGAAGTTTTTCTCGTTTTTTGAATTCAGCTATTCTTTTAATTTCATCATAATCGGTTTCTAAATTTGCTTTGTGAGCGGGAATTCTATCAATCAATTTTACTATATGAAAACCATATTCAGCATTTCCAACTTCTAATCTTTTCGGAAACCCGATTTCTCCAACTTCTAATTTATAAACTTGATCGAGAAGTGATTTATCAAGCTGACCTACTTCAAAAATTCCAAGCAATCCTTCAAACTTTGCTGTTTCTTTATCATCACTATAATTGGCTGCAAAATAAGAAAAAGCATTAACATTATTAATAATACTGTCTCTAATCTCCGACAACTTTTCTATTGCTTTAAGATCGGCCTCATCATCAGTTTTAGGCTTAACTAATATATGTCTTGCGTGAATTGATTCACCTCTTTTTTCCAGCAACTCTATAACGTGGAAGCCAACGGGAGACTTGATTACTTCAGACAGCTGCCCTTCTTTTAACTTAAATGCTGCTGATTCAAATTCGGGATAAAATACACCTCTTTTAACAAACCCAAGATCTCCACCGGCTGCAGCACTGCCGGGATCATCGGAATTATTTTTTGCAAGTTCTTCAAAATCAGCACCATTTTTTAACGAATCCAATAATGACTGAGCAAACGATTTTGCTTTCTGCCTTAGTTTGTCATTAGATTTTGGATTTATATAAATATGTGCAATTTCAAATTTTTCGGAAATCATACCCAAAGAATCTTCAAATGTTTCAAAAAATTCTTTTACTTCTCTACGAGTTACTTCAACTTGACCGAATTTTTGATTTTTTAGCATATCGGCCATTAGATTTTTACGTGTATCATCTTTCATTTCACGTCGGATTCTTTCCGTACTCATTCCGTAGGCTTTTTCTAATCTTTCTTGTGAACCGTACTGCTGAGTATAGTATGCTATTACCTGATCTAATTGTCGGTTAACATCTTCATCAGAAACTTCGATTGAATCAAGTATTGATTGTGCATAAAGTAATTTATCTTCAATCAGTTTATTGAGCAATTGTTCTTTTATTTTAGGATCTTTCTGATCTAGGTTTCTTTGAGCGGCAAACATTGCAACTTGAAAATCTAATTCTGATTGTAATATAACTTCGCTATCTACAACCGCAACTATCTTATCAATTACCTCTTGAGCAATTGAAAGTGAAATATTTATAAAAAATAAGATGAGAAAAATTTTCTTCATTAAAATACCTTAGTAAATCTTTACGTTTTTTTGATTAATAAGACTATCTAGAAGCAGTCTAATTTGTTCTCTTTGTTTAAGAACTAATAAACTACTTCTAACATTTTCTTTTACATATTGGAACTTGGGAACTGAATTTTTAGCTATTTCATCAATTTGTTGAACAACAACAAAATTATTTAGTTCCGTATTTATCACAAAACTGATTTCATCTTTATATAGTTTTTTTAACACTCTAAGAGTTCTTTCCGATTGAATTTCAGATAATTTATACAAACGATTTTCAGAATTAAAAATTAGAGTAGTATTGTCCAGAAAAGATT
>RCND010000443.1_pt1 | contig 23479 bp, 23 predicted proteins | sample 2041351 | NCBI WGS metagenome assembly RCND01 (sample SAMN09708230, study PRJNA481090) | Marine sediment metagenome, whole genome shotgun sequencing project. | biome: marine sediment; feature: ocean; material: sediment; isolation source: Sewage treatment plant 12B marine sediment (STP12B) ... | reverse complement strand
GAAAAAGCAACGACTTGGGAAGGTGGATTCAGAGCTCCTTGTTTAGTAAAATGGCCTGGAAAAATTAAGCCTGGTCAAGTTAGTAATGCCATTTTTTCTGGAGAAGATTGGTTGCCTACATTTCTTGCTGCAGCTGGAGAACCAGATGTAAAAGAAAAATTATTAAAAGGTCATAGCGCTAATGGTAAAAAATTTAAGGTGCATTTAGATGGTTATAATCAATTACCACTTTTAACAGGTGAAACTACCGAAAGTGCTAGAAAAGAAATTTTCTATTTCGATGATGATGGAAGCTTAAATGCTTTTAGATATGGTAGATGGAAAATGCATTTTAAAATTCAAGAAAACCATGGGTTTAACGTTTGGCAAAAAAAATATACCGAATTGAGGTTTCCAATGTTAATGGACTTATATGGTGACCCTTATGAAAGAGCACAACACGATTCTGAAGACTATAATCATTGGTTAGCTGACAGAATGTTTCTTTTAGTTCCAGCTCAAGCAAAAATTGCCGAATTTTTAGGAACTTTTAAAGAGTATCCGCAAAGACAAGCTGTAGGGAGTTTTAGTTTAGATAAAGTTTTGGAACAAATGCAAGGTGCTAGAAGAAATTAGCCTTAACTAAAAATAGAAATTTATCAAAGCCGAATAGACTCTATTCGGCTTTTTTTTAAAAATGAATTATGAAAAAAATATTTAGCCTTCTACTAATTTCATTCGTATTATTTTCGTGTAAAGAAATGGTTGAAGCCAAAGAAGAAATAGCAATAACCATAGATGAAATCATTGATCCTTTGCCATCTTGGAATGAAAGTGATACTAAACAAGCTATCGTGGCTTATGTCAATGATGTAACTACTGAGGGAAATGCTAATTTCATACCTGTTTCAGAACGTATTTCAACGTTTGATAATGACGGAAACCTTTGGGCTGAACAACCTGTTTATTTTCAGTTGTATTTTGTTTTAGATAGAATTAAAGAAATGGCAAAAGATCATCCTGAATGGAAAGATCAACAGCCTTTTAAAGCTGTTTTAGAAAACGATTTGGAAACCATAAAAAAATCTGGCATGAAAGGTATTGGTCAATTGTTAATGACAACGCATGCTGGAAACACTACTGAAGAGTTTAATGCCACGGTTAAAGATTGGATAACCACTGCAAAACATCCAACTAAGAATGTTGGTTACGACGAGTTGGTGTATCAGCCAATGCTGGAATTATTATCCTATTTAAGAGCTAATGATTTTAAAACCTTTATCGTTTCAGGTGGAGGCGTGGATTTTATGCGAGCATTTGTGTCTCCAGTTTATGGCATCCCTTCTGAACAAATTATAGGTAGTAGAATTAAAACTGAATTTGATTATAATAATGGAAATCCCGTAATTAAAAGATTAGCTGAAATTGATTTTGTTGATGACAAAGAAGGAAAGCCATTAAACATCCAAAAAATAATTGGTAAAAAACCTGTATTCGCCTCTGGAAATTCTGATGGAGATTTGCCAATGTTACAATGGACAGCATCTAACACCCATAAAAGCTTTATGTTATACCTTCATCATACCGATGCAGTACGCGAATGGGCTTATGATAGAGATTCTCACATAGGAAAACTAGACAAAGGGCTTGATGAAGCTAACGAAAAAGGATGGACAGTGATCGATATGAAGAACGACTGGAAAGTAGTTTATCCTTTTGAATTAAATGATTAGTTTAGAACTTTAGAGCAGTGATGTTCTAATAAATATAATCTCGAAACAAAAAGTAATCTGGAAAACGTTCTCTGGTATAATGTTGTAATGTCATGGGTGTTTAGTATTAAGTGATGACAGCATGCTTTGTAAGGATGTAAGTGAAATCCTTGTTGTTGATGTGCCGGTGGTTCAGGCATTTCAGAAATACTAATGTAAAGACACTATTAATAAAAAGGCCTGTCTGAGAAGACAGGCCTTTTGTTTGTTAATTATTTTTAATCTTTTTGGAGGAAAGCGGTTTAATAGATAAAAACTGATAAGAATTACCAGAGCATAACCCCTATACCCTTATTGAAGTGCTTTAATCATTTCATCAACATATTTTTGAGCTGTTTTAAAAGCATCTTTAGGGTCATCTAAATTAGTAGTAACTACCGCTACTAATTGGTCGTCTTCTGACTCACTAAGATTATAGAAAATGGTTTCTAGAACATAATCAGTACTGGTACTTGTGTATGTTGATCCAGCAATTTGACCTCCAAAAGAATTATAATAAGAGCCGTAAGCATAAGGGTATGCATAATAATTATTAAAACTGCCATAATACCCAGGGTAAAAATTAGAATAGGAGGCTCCCATATAAATACCACTAGAACTAGTGCTTGTGGTTTGTTGCTTATCTTTTACAACCGTAATAACAACGCCGTCAAATCCTTCACTATTTAAAATACTTCGCATCATTACTTTGCGCTCTTCGCTCATTTCTTTATTAGCATGCATATTTGGAGCCTTAGTATAGCTTTCTGTAGCCTTTATTCCTCTGACACGCAATTGATCTGCAATTTCCTTTTCAAAAGCTATTCTGGCCAGTTCGTTATTTGCTCTTACAATCACTAAAATATTTCTTTTCTTAAAGTCATCAACTTTTGTTTGGTCAGCTTTCCAAGCGTTTACAACTTTAACCGAAGAACATGATTGAAACAATAACAAACAGAATATTGCAATAATGGTGATTTTATTAGACATGAGAAAGAGTTGAATTTATATTAAGGATTAGTTGTAAATATTAAAATTAAGTTCTTTATTTTTTATTAAAAGCTTTTGAAATGGCTTTAACATATTGTTTGGAGCTTGTTGCGGCATTTTCTGGTTCTTCTAATTTTGAAGTCACTACAGCAACCAATTGTTTATCTTCTGGCTCATCTAAATTGTAAATCACAGTTTCTAAAATATAATTTTTAGCTGTGTAGGTTGTTGAAGTTCGGTCAACATAGTTTCCATACGTAGAATAAGACATTGGATTACGATAATACCCATAAAACCCATTATAATATGTTGGATAATACCCATAATTAGTTCCGCCTGCATAATAGCCTCCATCCGTTACCGTTTTTAAAAGTTCTTGCTGCTCTTTTATGATCGTTAAAACGACACCGTTATAGCCATTCTTCAAGATATTAGCTTTAATTTTTCTCGCAGCGTCTTCTGTGATTTCTTGATCAGGATTTAATTTTGCAAATTTCGTAAAACTAGCGGTCGCTTTAATATTTTTAGAGGTAAGCTCCTTAACGATTTCATTCTCAAAAGCAATGCGCGCAGACATATTGTCTGTTCGGGCAATTACCAAAATGTTATTGTCGTTAACCGCATCGATATTATCGGCTTCCCAAGAGTTTAATACTTCAACACTAGAGCAAGAATTAATTAAAAGTATTGCACTGAGAGCTAAGCATAAATTAATTGTTTTTTTCATGGCTTTTTTGTTAGATGAAATTTTGATTGTTATTCAAAAAAATAAATCTTTTATTTCAATCTTTATTGAATTTTGAAACAAATATAAATGTTTTTATTCCTTGGTCTCTAAATTTTCATATATATCGTTATTTAAAAACAATATTCAAATTTTAAAACATTCTGTAAATTCAAAAAATGAAAACCCCAATTAGATTTATTTATTCTGTTATCTTTAATGTCTTGTAAACCGAGCTGTCATACTAGTATAGGCAAATTAAAATCATACCTGGATTTTATCGGCTTTCCAAAACACAAATACAAACGAAATCATTAAGTATCCAGACTCACTTTTAGAAAAAGAGTCTGTAATTTTTAATGATAATGCAAGATTTGATGTGGTGATTCCTTATAGCAGCGCAACCTGGAAAGAATTACAACAGTTTTCTCATCGCATCCTGTTAATACTGAATAGGGGTGCCATTAGCGGTTACCTTACCTCTTGGTCAATATTATGAAGAAAAACTTATTACCCTTGGCTAAAATCAATTCGTGTTTTGTCCTCAAGTAGAGTTGATCCACCCTATTTTAATTCACCTCCAGGATATACAAAATCAATAGTACCATTAAAATATTCCAGCTCACCTCAGTTAATTACTTGTTATTTTAACTAACTTTGTCCTCAGAAAAAAATAAACAGCATTTTTCATGATGAATAAATTAAAATTAACACTGACAATTTCACTATTTTGCTCATTAGTGAGTTTTGGCCAAGTTATTGAAATCAAGCCCTCCTATGGCTATCAGTTTGGAGCTAAAATGGGCTATAGCTCAAATTATTTAAAAATAAACGATAGTGGTTTTTTTGGTATAACTCTTGGTGTGGAAACATACACTGGTCTTATGGCCGAGTTTACTTATATAAATATGAGTACGGAACTAGGCGTTAGGGATATTATCTATTCTCCTATTGAAACTAGACTTGCAGACCTCAATGCCGATTGGTTTCTTATTGGTGCATCCAGGTATTTTAAAGAAGGCAAAGTTAAACCTTTTGCAGGAGGTGGTTTAGGTCTTGTGGTCGTTTCGCCAAAAAATGAAAATAGGGATCTTATAGATTATAATATAAATAGTTCTACAGTTTTTGCCTTCAACTTTAAGGCAGGTGTAAATATCATGTTCTCTGAAGTCATTGGGTTAAATCTGCAAGGCGATTTGTTTTTTCCAGTAAATTGGGCAGGGGTTTATGTAGGTCCAGGTGGCGCAGGTGTAAGTACTGGCTCTTCAGTAATTCTGGGTGGTATTAGTGCCGGTTTGGTATTCAAGATAGACAAGGATTAAAAATCTGAATCACCGATAATTAAATAAGTCTTATTGTCAAAGAATAATTTCAATATCATAATTGGAAGATAATATACTTAGTTTAATTCCAGATTATGCTCTATTAAATTCATTAACGGCTGATACACTTGGTGAACAAATTGAGCACAATATGACGCCTATATTAATTAAAGACGATAACACATGGAGTCTTACTTTTTTAGTTGAAAAGGAGAATCTTTAAGTACCGTTTTTATACCTGAAGCGCCAAGATTCGATTCTGGCAAGGTTATAATCAATCTTTTAGTCACGAACAGAAAGAAATAGTTTGCTAATTATTTAAGGCCTCATCATGTTGAATTCGCTCGAATTAACAATACAGAAACTTACAACATGGAAACTGGTCAAGCCTACCCAAAAAATTTATTGGATAGTTTAGGTGTTAATGAACGGAGAAAATCAATCGGACTTGAACCTTTAGAAGACTATTTGAATGGAATGACAAAGATGCACTTTGAAATGAACAAACACTATTTTTTAGATAAAGGAATCACGAAACCTCTACTTTATAAAATAGAGTAACAACTAGCAGTTTAGCTGTATCACCAATTACTTGGTAAGTCGTTTAAGCTAACCTTGGCATAGTTACAATACTGTACTATTCCTCATGCAAAAATCACTATCTTTCAAAGAGTTCTTGTAAAAAAAATATCTATCAGAATCTCTGTAAACCAAAAAAAAGAAACAACCAACTAAAACCAAACTAAAATGGAAAAAGGCATGATCAAAGTAAGCGTCGTTTATCCCAACGCTGAAGGTAAAAAATTTGATATGGATTATTATTGTAACACACATGTTCCAATGGTTAATGCGCTATTAGGTGATGCACTCAAAGGTGCTACTGTTGAAAAAGGAGTGGGTGGCGGTGCTCCAGGCTCTGCGGCGCCTTATGCCGGGATGGGTAATATGTATTTCAATTCTGTGGAAGAATTCGGGAATGCCTTCGGACCAAATGCAGATAAAATAATGGGGGATCTACCTAATTTCACTGATATTGAACCTGTAATTCAAGTTAGTGAGGTTATGATTTAAAGCATTGTAGCCATCCAGTATGGTTTGTCCAATCATAAAAGACTTTTGTTCTATCTTAAAAGACTACTGAAAAATCATAACACAAATCGATACGTGGCCTTGATCAAGAAGGTATTCTCAGGTTTTTGATTGAGTATTTGATTATCAATAATTTCGCTGAAACTATTATTTACGTCGCCATTACCTGTTATACCCTGTGACCAAACCAAGAATATTTCCGATCCAGGAATATACTCCCATCGCACCACGAGGTTAGACCGAAACTGGACAAAAGCAAAATCTGGATTAGCAAAGCTGTAATCCGATGTGCCATCTTGATCTTCGTCTATTTCATAAAATCCATCAAATGCTTCTATTTGCCCCGTATTATACCAATTAACACGGTCATTAAGATCCTCTGCGATTGGATTATTAACATAATTGAAATTAGAAAATTTGGCTTTGAAAATAAATGGCTGACCGTAATACTGGATCGTGAGATTCGGATTTATATTATAGTTCAACCTCAATGTGGCACTCAAGTTCTCATTATCGATCTCGCCCAATATATATCTTGGTGTTCCTGCAAAATCAGTTTCAGTGATATACTGGGTTCTGTTAGGGTTTTCGGCATACTCGAAATTAACGGACATACTCAAGGAATTTAAAGGTTGATATCTAAATCTCACTTCATAACGCCGCAATGAGAAATTGTTCTGCTTTGCTTGGGAATGCACATAACCCAAGGTCATGCTTAATTTTTTACGCTGATCCGTACCAGAGAACAAATACCAAAAATTTTCTTCATTCCATCGCCATCTAGGCCCTCCTCTTAAAACAGTATTGCTGTATATTCTTGGTTTATGTGCTCCTCCAAATTCTGTGAACCAGTTATTCTTATAGTTTACGAATCCGTTAAGTTCATATTGTATCCTGTTATAGTTTCCTTCAAAATCGTATTGCGTGAATTGTTCAAAACCTAAATTGGCACGTCGGTACCAGCTTGTAGGCTTATTGAACAGGCGTCTTATATTCACGTATTGCGAAATGATATCGGCCTGACGCAAGAACCCAATATCATTCAATTCCAATTCTGGAGACTTCCAGTTACCACCAATTGTATAACGCCAATCCCCACCACTTCTCTTACCGAATTCCAATCGTCCTCCAGATCCCGTTAAAGCAGTTTTATTTGGGTCGACATCGACGTGACTCGCATCAACACGCTGAAACAAATGTGTTAGCGACGTCTGTGTGTTCTTTATGGCTTCTGCACTCCCATTCACATTACTCAAGGTTAAATTACCTTGAATGTAATACTTACGCTCCTTCCAATTATGCTTAAAATCCATACCACCCGTAAAGGCACTCTTACGCAAGAAACTCACATTGTCCTCGATATTCCTATTGGTAGCCGTAAAAATACCGCCAATATAAGAGTTCCTATCGTTAAAATCCTTTTGAACCCTGGTCACAAAATAATTAGTGAATGGTTCAACCAACTCCTCACGTTCATTCCCGACTTCAGGGAGTCCATTCAACACATCTTGACGCTCATCTAATTTCACCTCTCCATATTCCTTGGCAGTGACGCTTTCTAATACACCTATGGCCCAACCGTTTTTGGTTTTACCACTGAACTTGGCTGCGCCCAGAATACTCGTAAAATTAGGGATGTCTTCATACTCACCAAGGCTTTCGTCTGCACTCGTTCCTCCTTGAGGTGTTCGACCGATGCGTCTTGAGAAAAATACATTATCGGTTCCGCCACCAACTCGAAAATCGAACACGTTCTTATTCTCGACAAAGAAAGGGCGTCGTTCCTGAAAGAAAATTTCAAAACCATCCAGTGCTATGGCACCGGGATCGGCATCAACTTGCCCAAAGTCCGGATTAACAGTTAGATCCACTGTTAAGTCATTGGTAATCCCAATTTTAGCATCCAACCCTACCGTTAACTTGGTGTCACTGCCATCCTTGAAAGGGTTTCCGGCCTGAGCTTCATAGGTATCTAATTGTGCAACTGTATAAGGTTGGATCTCAAGTTGTTTTTGTGGTTTTAATCCAATTAGTCCTCGCAACTCGCCGAATTCACTCACCCATCCTGGCGGATTCGCTTCCAAGGGTTGCCAAACGGATCGTTCTTCATTATTGAAATAACGTCTGGTGGATTGCAATCCCCATACTTGTTCCTGTTCATTGCCAAAGCGCAATTGGCTTAATGGGATTCGCAATTCTGCAGTCCATCCTTCACTATCAATTTGAGTATCGACGTACCAAATAGGGTTCCAACTATTGTCAAAATTACTATTATCAGACACAAGCTCATCACCCTTGACTCCAGAAACAGAAATGGTAAAAGAGAATGCCGTTCGGTCATCATTATAACTATCTAAATTGATCTCGACCCAATCTCCTGGAAAATCATCACGTCTTCCCAAGCGATTCTCAATGGTTAAAGGGTCCGCTTGATAACAACGGTAAGCTACGTACAAATTCTTCTCATCATATAAGATCTTCATTTTGGTTTGTTCGGTAGGAGGTGTACCCACATCTGGTTCAAACTCCAAATAATCTGAAGTCCATTCAACCGTATTCCATGCATCGTCATCTAAAACCCCGTCAATCTTTGGGGATTCGTCTGTTATTGCCTTGGTGGTATAGATGCGTTTTGCAAATTTCTTACTCGTTTCTTGAGCATTTAATGACGTGAAAATGAATAATAAGATAATGATCGTAATTGATTGATTAGCGCTCATAATATGGTCAGATTATACCTTTAAAGACTAAAAGCCATTCATCTTGTTACAAAGTGCTTTATTTTTTAATAAAAGATTAACATAAAGAAGGCGTTTTCAAGATGGCATACAATTAGAAAAAAACACTAAAATATTGTCACTTCAGTGTTTGGTAATACCATTATTAATTGTAAATTTGCAAACTCTTTTTAGGAGAGGAATGTTTAATACATAAATATATTTAATGTGGATACATTAAGCTACAAAACAATTTCAGCGAATAAAACTACTGTGAATAAGGAGTGGGTTTTAGTGGATGCTGATGGTCAAACTTTAGGACGTTTAGCGTCTAGGGTTGCCAAATTGATACGAGGAAAACACAAGCCAAACTTCACACCTCATGTTGATTGTGGCGATAACGTCATCGTTATCAATGCAGAAAAGATCAACTTATCTGGAAACAAATGGACCGAGAAATCCTATATTCGTCATACAGGATATCCAGGAGGACAAAGAAGCTTGACTGCGACTGAATTGTTTTCAAAGGATCCTGCTAGAATAGTAGAGAAATCCATAAAAGGAATGCTCCCTAAGAATAAATTAGGAGCCGCATTATTTCGCAACCTAAATGTGGTTGTAGGAACAGAGCACAAACATGAGGCTCAAAAACCAAAGACTATCAACTTAAACGAGTTTTTATAATGGACGTAATTCACAAAATTGGTCGTAGAAAAACGGCTGTAGCTCGTATATACCTTTCAAAAGGAAAAGGAAATATTACAGTCAATAAAAAGGATGTTAATACATACTTCCCAACTGCAACTTTACAGTACAAAGTTAATCAGCCATTAGTGCTGACTGAAAACGAAAAGAACTTTGATGTTAAGGTAAATGTATATGGTGGTGGTATTACTGGTCAAGCAGAAGCTATTCGTTTAGCATTGTCTCGCGCCATGTGCGAACTAGATGCTGAGAACAGAACGATCCTTAAGCCGGAAGGCCTATTGACAAGAGACCCTAGAATGGTTGAGCGTAAGAAATTCGGACAGAAGAAAGCTCGTAAGAAATTCCAGTTCTCCAAACGTTAATATTATCGCTGAAATCCCGATAGCTATCGGCACAGCAACACACATATTTTAACCAGTTATTGTTGTCTATGGCAGAAATGCCGAGATTTAGTTAAGCATCTAAATGGTTGAGGCGATCGTGAAAACGTGACCACTTGATCATTGCTAATCAACAGAACGTAAACTATTACAAAAATGGCAAAAATCGAGGTAAAAGAATTACTCGACGCAGGTGTACACTTCGGTCACCTAACAAGAAAATGGGATCCTAATATGGCTCCTTATGTATATATGGAACGTAACGGTATCCATATCATCAACCTTTACAAAACTGCTGCAAAAATCGAGGAAGCTTCAGAAGCAATGAGCAAAATTGCTGCTTCAGGAAGAAAGATCCTTTTCGTAGCAACCAAGAAACAAGCAAAAGACATCGTTGCTGAAAAAGCAGGGAATGTCAATATGCCTTATATCACAGAAAGATGGCCTGGTGGAATGCTAACTAACTTTGTAACGATCAGAAAAGCCGTAAAGAAAATGGCATTTATCGATAGAATGAAGAAAGATGGTACTTTCATGACACTTTCTAAGAAAGAGCGTTTGCAAGTTGACCGTTTAAGAGCAAAGCTAGAAAAGAATTTAGGATCTATTTCTGAAATGACGCGTCTTCCAGGAGCCTTGTTCGTGGTTGATATCAAACGCGAGCATATCGCTATAAAAGAAGCCCAGAAATTGAATATACCAATCTTTGCGATGGTCGATACAAATTCTGATCCTCGTCAGGTTGATTACGTTATCCCTTCAAATGATGATGCTTCAAAGTCAATTGATAAGATATTAACTGCTGTAACAGATGCTGTTGCTAGTGGTTTGGCAGAACGTAAAGCTGAAAAAGATGGTGGAGACAAAGCTGCTACTAAAGAAGCTGCTGCTCCTGCTAAAGAAGCTGCTCCTGCTAAAGAAGCTGCTCCTGCTAAAGAAGCTGCTCCAGTTGCAGAAACTGCTCCAGTTGCAGAAGCTGCTCCAGTTGCAGAAACTGCTCCAGTTGTAGAAACTGCTCCAGTTGTAGAAACTGCTCCAGTTGTAGAAACTGCTCCAGTTGTAGAAGCTGCTCCGGTTAAAGAAGCTGCTCCAGCTAAAAAAGCTCCAGAAGCATCACAAGAAGAAGAATAAACTAGTATAACACAGTAATAAAGTCGTTTAGTAAATTTCTTCAAGAAATGAATTGAACGACTTTTTTAAATTTTCAATATGAGTACCATGGTAAAAATAACAGCCGCAGAAGTAAATAAATTAAGACAAGCAACAGGCGCAGGTATGATGGACTGCAAAAACGCTTTAGTTGAAGCTGAAGGTGATTTTGATAAAGCTATCTCCGTTCTACGTAAAAAAGGACAGAAAGTAGCCGCTAAAAGAGCAGATAGAGACTCTAGTGAAGGTGCCGCAGTTGCAAAAGTAAATGCTGATAACACAGCCAGTGTAGTAATCGTTCTTGGTTGTGAAACTGATTTTGTTGGTAAGAATGAGAACTTCTTGAAACTTGCTAACGAAATGGCAGAAATCGCTTTGAACCAAGACTCAAAAGAAGCCTTCTTGGCAGCGGATTTCGGAGGCATGACCGTTGCCGATAAGTTGATCGAGCAAACTGGTGTGATTGGTGAAAAATTAGATATCAATGCTTTTGAAAAATTAGAAGCACCATACGTGGGGTCTTATGTTCATATTAACAAGATCGCAGCAATCGTAGGATTGTCATCTAAAATGGATAAAGCCGATGTATTGTCTAAAGACTTAGCAATGCAAATAGCTTCAATGGGAGCAACAACATTATCTTACAAAGATTTTGACCCAGCGTTTGTGGCCTCGGAAACTGAAGCTAGAATTGCTGTCATCGAAAAAGACAATATTGAATTAGGACGATTGGGAAAAACCCTAAAAAATGTACCTCAGTACATTTCTATGGCGCAATTGACTGCAGAAGTATTGGCAAAAGCGGAAGAAGCTGCGAAAGCAGAACTTAAAGCGGAAGGTAAGCCAGAACAAATTTGGGATAGAATACTTCCAGGTAAAATGGAACGTTATATTTCTGATAACACAACATTGGATCAAGAACAATGTCTATTGGATCAAAATTTCATTAAGGACGAAAAATTGAGCGTCGCTCAATATGTAAAGTCATATGGTGAAGTCGAAGTCACAGGATTCAAAAGAGTTGCCTTAGGGTAAGTAGAATATATATATTTTAAAAGCCTCGATATTTATCGGGGCTTTTTTATTTTCTACTCTTTTCAATTCTAAATTAAGGAGTATATTTGCTAAACTCTTCAAGGCAAAATGAAATACAAAAGAATACTCCTTAAACTTTCTGGTGAGGCCTTAATGGGTTCCAGACAATATGGCATCGACCCAGAAAGACTAGCAGAATATGCTCAAGAGATAAAGAAAATCACCGAAAAAGGTGTTGAAATGGCCATTGTTATAGGTGGCGGTAATATTTTTAGAGGTGTTGCAGGAGCTAGCAATGGTATGGATCGGGTTCAAGGCGATCATATGGGTATGTTAGCAACAGTCATTAATGGATTGGCATTACAAAGCGCCTTGGAAGATGCCGGTGTACCTACCAGATTGCAATCAGCAATCCAGATCAATGAAGTAGCAGAACCTTTCATTAGAAGAAAAGCAATGCGCCATCTGGAAAAAGGTCGAGTGGTGATTTTTGGTGGTGGTACCGGAAATCCATATTTCACGACAGACTCCGCGGCGGTATTAAGGGCCATTGAAATTGAAGCCGACGTCATATTAAAAGGTACGCGCGTTGACGGTATTTATAATACTGATCCAGAAAAAGATTCAACTGCTGTAAAATTTGACCATATCACATTTGATGACGTACTCCGAAAAGGCTTGAAAGTTATGGACACAACAGCGTTTACATTAAGTCAGGAAAACAATTTGCCAATCGTTGTGTTTGACATGAACAAGAAAGGCAACCTCATGAAAGTGGTTCTCGGAGAGAAAATTGGGACGGAAGTTATTTTTTAAAATAGTTGTGGCTTAATTTTTGAATTGATAGTTTATGTAAATATTTAACTTATGAATGAAGACATACAATTTATAGTCGACGCTACAAAAGAAGCCATGGATGCTGCGCTTAAGCATCTAGAAAAACAATTATCAAACATTAGAGCTGGTAAGGCAAGCCCTGCTATGCTTGGTAGTGTTATGGTAGATTATTACGGAACACAGACGCCTTTGAGCCAAGTGGCCAATGTAAATACACCGGATGGACGGACCATTTCCATACAACCCTGGGAGAAAAGTATGATCCAGGAAATTGAACGTGGAATCATGTTTGCCAATCTAGGGTTCAATCCAATGAACAATGGTGAAAGTGTCATTATAAATGTTCCTCCATTAACAGAAGAACGAAGACGTGAGTTGGCTAAACAGGCTAAAGCCGAAACAGAAGATGCCAAAGTTGGTGTGAGAAATGCTAGAAAAGATGCCAATAACGACATTAAAAAGATAGATGATATTTCTGAAGATCTACAAAAAAATGCCGAATTTGACATTCAGTCTTTAACCGATAAATACATCCAAAGAATAGATGAAATCTTTACCAATAAGGAAAAAGAGATCATGACCGTTTAATTACCAAGCGACTTCTATAGTCGCTTTTTTTATACGATTGCATGAATAGTCCCATTAATACATTACCTATGAAATTCATTAAATACATTTCGATGTTTGTCCTTGTTTTACAAGTGCAGATGGGACTTGCCCAATCCTACGATTTTGTCCCGAGTGATTTGATACAGATTCCTAAAGAGCAACTTAATACCATGACAATCAATATTCGTCCTGATATCATGCTGTTCAATAACAAAGGGGAAAGACTACCCCTGGATCAAATGTCGTTAATGGCCAATCCCGAATTCAGACCAATATTCTACGCGGATACCCTCGGAAAAATAAAAGCGGTGGTCTTCGAGAATAAAATCGACCATCCTATCCTTATTGAGCATAATTCCGAAGCAGATTTTACAGATGGAGAATTTGCCTTGGACTTCCTTACTCAAGACATGGATGGCAGGCCTATAAAATTATCTGATCTTCATGGTAAGGTGGTCGTTCTGAATTTTTGGTTCATAAAATGTCCGCCTTGCGTTATGGAAATGCCAGACTTGAATGAGGTGGTTAGCAATTATGATCCAGAAGATGTTGTATTTGTAGGAATCACTTTCGACTCACAGGAATTAGTAGAACAGTTTCTTGAGTCTAAAACCTTTAATTACACCATAACGCCAGATGCCTATGATGCCATTAGTATTTATGGCGTACAAAGTTTTCCGACTAATATGGTCATCGATAAACAAGGCCAGATCGTACTTAAGGAAATTGGTTATCGAACCAACATGAAGGACGTGTTAATGTCCGCTATTAACAAACTTCTATAATTGATACGCCGATCAATTATCCTGCTATTCGGCTTTTTAATCTCAGGTTTGAATACCTACTCACAAAATCCCGAGCTCCAAGATGAGACCCCCATACCGAACAAGACTCTATCAAAAAGATAGAGTTAGCAAGAAGCCTAATGAATGGTTATTTACTTGCCAGATATTTTGATTTTGATTTGCGCTACCTCGTAAAATACAACCAATATGAAGGATTGGGCGCGTCACCAATAAAAAATTCTCGGAGCTATACAAAATCTACGGATATACTGTCTATGGTTTTAGGAGCCATACATTCAAATATAATATAGGTGGTGGTTTCAGGGTCACAGAAAAGACCAAAACATGGTTGCATCTATCATACACGGACGATATTCAAGAGACTGGCGGTTCAAAATTCTTGACAGATAAGCGCTTCTTTAAAATTTTTGAGATACGCTCTCGGCAATATGAATAATATTGATAACCATCAAGGAACCGTCTTTAACACTCTAGATAAAGGGTATACCGAATCAGGTTTTTAAATCAACAATCTACTTTTCGGGTTTGGTTTAAACTTTGCCTATAGATATGGTGCCTACCAATTGCTTGGATTCGAGGATAATTTTGCCTTTAAGTTCACTTTTAACGTAAAACTTGAGTAATGAGTTTCCTATTCACTTAACCCTCGATATCCATTGTATTTTTCTACCTTTGTGCCATTATAGGTAATCGATGACCAAACTATTTTCCGTCAATTTCTGGGAAACTGTCGCAAGACTCATTTTGCGCAATAAGATTTTTATCTTAATAATGGTTGCAATGGCAACCATTTTTTTAGGATATCAATGGAAAAACATGCGTTTTACCTATACCGAAGCCAACCTACTTCCGGATGAACACGAAGTTAACAATACCTATAACCAATTTCTCGAAAAATTCGGCGAAGAAGGTAATCTCATTATATTAGGAGTTAAGGACTCCACACTTTTTACCGTTGAAAAACTCAATGCTTGGAATGAATTATCAAGTGAGTTTGGGAAATATGAAGAAATAGAGACCGTCGTTTCTTTAGGCAACCTTCAGAAACTAGTTAAGAATAACAAAACAGAACGTTTTGACATTGAACCTTTCATTAAGGATTCAATCGCAACCATGGATCAGGTGAACGCTCTTCAAGATGAATTGTTCAATAAATATCCGTTTTATGACAACTTCCTTTTCAATAAACAAACCAAAACAATAAGAACAGCACTGTACCTCGATAAGGCAATCGTAAACAAACCTGCCAGAAAAGATTTTATTGTTGATGTACTTATTCCAAAAGTCGGTGAATTTGAGAAGCAATATGATATGGATGTTAGGGTGTCTGGCATGCCTTATATCCGCACCTTGAATTCTCAAAACATCATTGACGAAATCGGCGTTTTCATTAGTCTCGCACTCTTCGTCACCTCCTTGATATTTTTCTTTTTCTTTAGGTCGTACCGTGCGACATTCATATCGATGTTTGTAGTGCTCATTGGCGTCATGTGGACCTTTGGTATCCTTGGCTTACTTCAGTATGAAATTACCGTGCTCACGGCCTTGATCCCTCCATTGATCATTGTAATAGGTATTCCTAACTGTATTTTCTTGATCAACAAATACCAACACGAAGTTAAGAAACATGGTAATAAAGTAAAGTCGTTACAGCGGGTTATTACGAAAATAGGGAATGCAACCTTGATGACCAATGTAACTACGGCCTCAGGATTTGCCACTTTCATTATCACTGACAGTAAACTCTTAACCGAATTTGGCATAGTGGCTTCTTTGAGTATTCTCGCCATATTTATATTATGCCTGCTCATTATACCTATTATCTACAGTTTTATGCCTCATCCAAAAGACAAGCATTTGGAGCATTTGAATAAGCGTTGGATCAACGGATTTGTAGATTGGATGGAGCGCATGGTCAAACATCATAAGATCGCAATCTACATTACTTCTATTGTATTGCTGACTGTGAGTCTTATTGGAATTAATCAAATTAAGATCTCGGGCAGTTTAATTGAGGACATGCCAAAGAATACTGAGTTTTTTAAAGACATTAGATTCTTCGAGTCAGAATTCAATGGTATTATGCCATTGGAGATAATGATCGATACCAAGCGTAAAAAAGGTGTTATGAAAATAGCAACTCTTAAACGCATGAATGAATTACAAGAACTCATTGAAGAAACACCCGAATTATCTAAACCCATTTCGGTGGTCGAACTGGTGAAATATGCAAAACAAGCATACTATAATGGCAATCCCAAATATTATCAGCTACCTACAACCCAAGAAAACAGTTTCATTTTATCTTACGTCAAGAATTCATCTACTGATGTTAGTTTGCTCAAGAATTTTGTGGATAGTACAGGGCAATATGCCCGAATCACGACTTTTATGAAAGATATCGGTACTGATAAAATGGAACGTATCGAAGAAAACTTAAAGAACAAGATCACTAAGGTCTTCCCTGAAGATAGATATGAGGTGACCATGACTGGCAAGGCTCTGGTTTTCCAGAAAGGCACGAAATATTTAGTGAATAATTTAGTGTTGTCATTATCCTTGGCCATATTCCTGATATCACTTTTCATGGCGTATATGTTTAGGTCTTTTAGGATGATCATAGTTTCCTTGATTCCCAATTTACTTCCTCTATTGATAACGGCAGGTTTAATGGGATATCTAGGAGTGCCCATAAAGCCATCGACAATTCTGGTATTCAGTATTGCCTTTGGGATTTCTGTGGATGACACCATTCATTTCCTTGCGAAGTATCGACAAGAACTTCAAGCGAATAACTGGAAAATAAGAAAATCGGTCTACGCTGCCTTGCGAGAAACAGGCGTTAGCATGTTTTATACATCAATCGTATTGTTCTTCGGGTTTTCGGTTTTCACGATCTCAAGCTTCGGAGGCACAGTAGCTCTAGGCGCCTTGGTCTCTGCCACATTGTTATTTGCGATGTTGGCAAATTTATTGCTTTTACCCTCACTATTGTTGTCACTCGAAAGAAGCATTGCCAATAAAGAAGTACTGAAAGAACCTAACTTCAAGATCATCCCTGAGGAGGAAGATCAAACTAATATGGAAACATAAAAAAAGCCGCCAACTTAAAGGTTAGCGGCCATAATATGATAAATCCCCATTTATCATAGAGCTTGATAATTAAACCTTATCAAGCAACATATTGATTAATAGCATATCAAATATAGTAATTTTATCAACGTCCAATCAGGGGAAAAAACCCCTTTTTTAAATAATTCAATACGGCTAAAAAGCTTTAATAAATTATCTTTGCGGCTTAATTATCAAATAAAATGAAAACCAATAGAGTAGTTTCGTTATTATCCCAGGATAAAAAACATGTCGAAGTTGAAGTTAAAGGTTGGGTAAGGACTTTTAGGGCAAATCGTTTTGTGGCATTGAATGATGGCTCCACCATAAATAATATTCAATGTGTCATCGATTTTGAGAATACCAATGAAGAAACCTTAAAACGAATTACGACTGGAGCTGCAGTTCATATTAAAGGATTACTGGTCGATAGCCAAGGTAAAGGTCAAACGGTAGAAATACAAGTATTGGAAATCACCATCTTGGGAGATTCTGATCCGGATGAATATCCAATACAGCCTAAAAAACACTCCATGGAGTTCTTAAGGGAAAATGCCCATTTAAGAGTTCGTACAAATACATTCAGCGCGGTCATGCGCCTAAGTTCTGCATTAGCATTTGCCGTTCATCAATTTTTCCAAAACAATGGTTTCTATAATGTACACACTCCTATCATTACGGGTAGTGATGCTGAAGGGGCCGGAGAGATGTTTAAGGTAACATCATTGGACCTCAAGAACCCACCGAAAAATGATAAGGGCGATATTGATTATTCTCAAGACTTCTTCGGAAAAGAAACCAACCTAACGGTTTCTGGCCAATTAGAGGCAGAGAACTATGCCATGGCTTTAGGCAATGTTTATACCTTTGGTCCGACATTTAGGGCAGAGAATAGTAATACTTCTCGTCACTTATCAGAATTTTGGATGATAGAGCCTGAAATGGCATTCTATGATTTGAATGATAATATGGATTTGGCTGAAAGTTTCATAAAGTATGTAGTTCAATATGTGCTCGACAATTGCAAGGAAGACCTAGAGTTCTTGAACCAACGATTGTTAGATGAAGAAAAGACAAAGCCACAAGCTGAGCGCAGTGAGATGTCGCTTATGGAAAAATTACATTTCGTAACTGATAATAATTTCAAGCGTGTCACGTATACAGAAGCCATTGACATATTGCGCAATTGCAAGCCCAACAAGAAAAAGAAATTCAAGTACCTTATAAACGAATGGGGAGCAGACCTGCAAAGCGAACATGAACGCTTCTTGGTTGAAAAACATTTTAAATGCCCCGTCATCCTCTTTGATTATCCAGCGAACATAAAGGCGTTCTATATGAGATTGAATGAAGATGGTAAAACAGTTAGAGCCATGGACATTTTGTTTCCAGGGATTGGTGAAATTGCTGGAGGGTCTCAGCGTGAAGAACGATTGGAAGTCTTGAAAGCAAAGATGGCAGCGCTAGACATTGATGAAAAAGAGCTCTGGTGGTATTTGGATCTGCGCCGCTTTGGAACCGCCGTTCATAGTGGATTTGGATTAGGATTCGAACGCTTGGTTATGTTCGCAACTGGAATGAGCAATATTCGAGATGTTATTCCGTTTCCAAGAACACCTCAAAATGCAGAATTCTAAGGAGTGAAAACAATATCATAAAACAATCGACATATGAATTTATGTAGTTTGTTTTCTTTAAATTTATAGAAATACATCGTCCTAATGCTTAAGCAGTATTTACAGTTTAAACTATCACAGAAATTATCACCTCAGCAGATACAATTGATGAAGTTGATTCAATTGCCTACGCAGGCATTTGAGCAACGAATCAAACAAGAACTTGAAGAAAACCCGGCTTTGGAAGGTGGTAAGGAAACCTCCGATGATCTTGATGATGATTTCGACAACACCAAGGAGGAGTACGATGATAATGAAAGCATAGCTGCCGACGATATTAATGTAGATGATTATTTGAGCGACGACGAAATTCCAGATTACAGGACACAAACAAGCAATTATAGTGCAGACGATGAGGAAAAGAATATTCCTTACGCCTCTGGCATGTCTTTTACGCAACATTTAAAAAATCAATTGAATACTTTTCGGCTAGATGAGGAAGAACAGGAAATTGCTGAATTCTTGGTGGGAAGTGTTGATGAGAGCGGGTACATAAGACGGTCTTTAAGTGATATTATGGATGATCTTGCATTTACCCAGAATATCTATACCACTGAAGAAAAAATTGAGCAAGTGTTAATGATCGTTCATCAATTGGATCCTGCAGGTGTTGGCTCTCGGAATCTTCAAGAATGCCTATTGATACAGTTACTAAGAAGGACACAAAATCCTGATGTTCAATTAGCATCTGAAATTATTGAAAAGGCTTTTGATCAATTCACGAAAAAACATTACAAAAAACTACTCCAAAAATTTGATGTCACTGAAGTTCAGCTAAAAAAAGCCATTGAAGAAATAGAAAGATTGAACCCTAAGCCTGGAGGGTCTTATGCTGGGAACACTAGAATGGTAGAACATGTAGTTCCAGATTTTGCAATTAAGATAGTTGAAAGTGAATTGGAACTTACACTCAATGGCCGTAATGCTCCAGAACTTCATGTGTCTCGCGAGTACAATAACATGATGCAAGGTTATAAAGAGGCAAAGGATAAATCTAAATCGCAAAAAGACGCGGTCCAGTTCATTAAACAAAAACTAGATGCAGCGAAATGGTTCATAGAAGCCATTAAACAACGCCAGCAGACACTTTTTGTGACAATGAGTTCCATTATGCATTACCAGAAAGAATACTTTCTTACCGGTGACGAGCGCAAGCTCAGGCCGATGATCCTTAAGGATATTGCAGATGAAATTGAAATGGATGTTTCTACGGTTTCTCGTGTTGCCAATAGTAAATATGTTGATACGCCCTATGGCACAAAACTCATCAAGGAATTCTTTAGCGAATCCATGACTAATGATCAAGGAGAAGAAGTTTCAACAAGAGAAATCAAGAAAATACTTGAGACTGTTATTGAAGAAGAAGACAAGAAAAAACCTTTAACAGATGAAAAATTAGCCAAGATTCTTAAGGAAAAAGGATACCCTATTGCTAGAAGAACCGTGGCAAAATATCGTGAACAGCTGGATTTTCCGGTAGCAAGGCTTCGTAAAAAAATGTAATGCGCCATATACTAAGGAGCATATCGTATATCTTTCACCCTTTATTGATGCCTCTTCTTGGGGTCATATTTTACTTCTCCAAAACACCTAGGTACATTCCATTACCAATAATTAAGGCGAAGCTTATTTCTATTTTTATATTAACGATAGTCTTGCCTGTATTGCTATTTTACTTATTGAGAACCATTAGGCAGGTAAACTCAATTCATTTACAATCCACAAAAGAACGTATTATACCTCTGGCCTTGAATGCCATTATTATCGTTCTTGTTTTACTTCGTATCCTGCCTCAAAACGAGGTCATTGAATTATATTATTTCTTTTTAGGGATCCTACTATCGACTATTACTTGTTTGATACTTGCTATACTTAAATTCAAGGCCAGCATTCATATGATTTCAATTGGTGGTGTTTTCATGTTTTTCATAGCATTGAGTATCCACTTTAGCATAAATGTCAACGGCACTATCGCCTTATTATTCATACTTATTGGGGCCATTGCTACTTCTAGACTTTATTTAAATGCTCATGATAATATTGAATTGATAATTGGGTTTTTTATCGGTTTAGTTCCTCAATTGATCATGTTGAATTATTGGCTATAATAAATAGAACATTAAGCCGATCTTTATGGTATTCATTTCAATAGGATTCCCATTAAGCATAGCTTTATTATTGAAGATCGTATTAAGACCATAATACAAGTGTATATTCCATGTATTATATCCAATACTCGTAGTAAGGCCATATTGAAAATCATTAAAATGATCAATATCTCTATACTTTTGGTTGCTAGGAGAACCTATATATTTAGTGGTATGATTAATTAAGTACCCTAATTTAAACCCCGTGTATATTCTCCAGAATTTATACTCATCTAATGTCGAAGTCCTCCATCTAAACTCTATTGGCAGTTCTAAGATATGAAGTGCAAATTTATTCTTTGTGAAACTATCACTATCTGTAAGTAAAGTATATGTCACTTCCTGCTCACTATCCTTACCTATCAGCAAATTTTGATTGAAAGAATTAGTAGAGTAACCTAATCCTACGCCAATGGCCAAATTTCGTCTTTTATTGATAGGAACATCCTTTATGAAGCCAAAATGAAAACCACTGGAAAATCCACTTTGATTAACACCCTCAGTAATTTTACCTAATAGATTATAAGTGATTCCTATATACAATTGATCTTCTTTATATAAGGAATCTATTTCGACAAAATTTTGGCCTTGAGCATACGTTGGCAAACCTAAAAACCATATAATGATAAACGAGAAGATTAATTTCATTATTAAATATCATTTCTTAAAAGTAATGATTTTGTGTTATCCATCTAAAGATCCGGAATTAAAAAAGGCACTCTTTTAAAGAATGCCTTTCGTGTTATAACAATAAAATTATTACTTTAATTGCTCAAAGCGTCACCTTGCCTAGTTGTATAATTGATCTTAAGAGCATTTTCTTTACGAAGCTCTTGTTTAATGTCTGATACAAGTCCCATATTAGCATCACTATCGACCTTAAGGGCAGTTGTTAAGAAGGGTATCAACTCCTCACGCTTGCTAGCGCGTTCTTCTCTTATAAAACTACCTATATCCTTGACATCGGCAAACTTATCATTCAATTGAATACGAGCTTGGGTACCCAAACTCTTGTATTGTGAACTTGGTTTCCCAGCATAAATGTACATTACCAGATCTTTCTTAGCCAATTTTTCAACTTGATTGGCCTGTGGCAATTTATTCTGTATCATCAATGTATTCTCCCTCATCACTGTCGCTACCATGAAGAAGAACAATAGCATAAATACAATATCAGGCAATGAAGCCGTATTAACAGCTGGCAAATCGCCTCCTTTTTTCTTTTTAAACTTAGACATAATCTGTTGTTATTTAATTAGATTTCGGCTCAGCTTCTGAAAGCTTTTGAGGAATTAAAAGTTTAACAACCTCTAACCTCTCCTTGATCTTTACCTTATCACTAGCAATCGTTCTAGGGTCATTATACTTTGAATTAGCCTCTACAAAATTCATACCACCATTAGGATACAATCTTTTGTATTCTCTATTCCTAAGTTCATTATAGGCCGCAATCAGCTCATTTTGAACAGAAATATAGGTCTTATACTTAGTTTCCCTATCGTTCTGTAATGAAATAATTGCCTTATCTGGATTGTCTGAAGATCTCGAATCCTTCTTTCCTCTACAGAATGAACAAGCCTCATCTCCACTACCACCACCATTATCCAAGAACGCAATGGCTAATTTCCTCAAGTTTTTCAACTCAACGACCTCACCATCATTTCCATTGGCCTTCAAGAACAATTGATCATTCCTGTTCACCTGCAATTGGAAAATGTTCTTTTCCTTAATGATTGGCGGTTCTGTTTCCTCTATTGGAGGTAATTTTCGGTTTAGCCCTGAATCTGTTTCTATGGTGGTTGTCACCAAGAAAAAAATCAAGAGCAAGAAAGCAATGTCAGCCATTGAGCCTGCATTTACTTCCGGTGCTGCTCTATTTGCCATATTAATTAATCATTTTTTTAACTCCAAAGAATACCATTGCTGCGCCAGCAATTCCTGCCAAGCAATAAAACATATACAATCCCGCACCTACCATCTTCGAACCTCCTTCAGAAAGTACTTCGCCATCTCTTAAAGGTGTTTCAACACCTTTAGCTAATAAGAAATAGCATATTACAAATACCGCTAAAAAAGATCCAACGCCTTTTAAAGTAGTCATTAAGGCCCCTGGACTGGAAATAAGATTCTTCAATGTGAAGAACACTACTATTGCCAATATGGCAATAAGTACAACATATGCTACATATGCTATCGGGTCAAGAAGACCGTTCACTACATCCAAATCACCAGCCTTGGCCGCCGATTGAATGGTAGTATCTCCAGTACTGATAATTCTACCTAGAAGGATCATGGAAAGAATTCCAACTACGCCTCCTATTATGGTTATTATTTTCTTCATGATTCGTTTAATTTGAATTATACAATATTACTTCTTGTTTCTTATCAACAAGTCCATCAATGTGATAGATGCATCTTCCATATCGTTTACGATGCTATCGATCTTAGC
>RCND010000442.1_pt1 | contig 23492 bp, 22 predicted proteins | sample 2041351 | NCBI WGS metagenome assembly RCND01 (sample SAMN09708230, study PRJNA481090) | Marine sediment metagenome, whole genome shotgun sequencing project. | biome: marine sediment; feature: ocean; material: sediment; isolation source: Sewage treatment plant 12B marine sediment (STP12B) ... | reverse complement strand
CAATAAATTCATCTTTTAAGTTTGCATATATCGTTTCAACAATATCTTTTTTGCTCTTAAAATAATTATAAATTAAACCTTTAGAAATTTTTGCATCTTTAGCAATATCACTTATCGAGGTTCCATTATAACCCTTTTGCGAGAATAATTTTAAGGAGGACTTTAAAATTTCACCCTTAGTTTTTTCTCTGATTTCTAAGAATTGTTGTTCTGATCTAGGCATTTTTTTAATTGAATAAATGGTCAGTCATAAATATAGTGCAATTCAAATTGTTTTTCAAATAGGTATTTTATTTTGCACTAAAAAAATACTTGACAAGTGTAAATAAAAATATTATTTTTTGACTGAACGTTTAGTCAATTATAAAGGTGATACTTTGAAACTTTTATTTATAACTCTTCTGCTGCTAATTTCAAATTTAACTTACGCCCAAAATGCAAAAGAAATAATTCAAAAAGCAAATGATTTGGTCATGGGTAAAACTTCTCAAGGACAAAATACAATGACGCTTATTCGTCCTGACTGGACAAGAGAGGTCTCGATGAAAGTTTGGTCGAAAGGAATTGATTATTATATGATTTTGATTACTGCACCAGCTCGGGAAAAAGGTCAAGTTTTTATGAAACGAGATAAAGAAATGTGGAATTGGGTTCCTTCAATTAATAAAATGATTAAAATCCCACCTTCAATGATGGCTCAATCTTGGATGGGTTCGGATTTTACTAATGATGATTTATTAAAAGAATCATCAATCGTTGTTGATTATATTCATACAATTATTGGAACTGATTCTATTGATGGATTTGAATGCTACAAAATTGAGCTTATTCCAAAACCGGAAGCCGCTGTTGTTTGGGGTAAAATAATAACATGGATAGCCAAAGATAAATATTACCAACTTAAAGCCGAATTCTATGATGAAATTGGAACTCTTATAAATGTTCAACTTTCTGATGAAATAGAAAAGTTGTATGATAGAACTTTACCAACAAAAATGTCAATTATTCCACAAGACAAGGAAGGGAATAAAACAGTTTTAAAGTTAGAAGAAATGATATTCAATAAAGATATTCCTACAGGTTTCTTTTCTCAGCAAAATATGAAACGAATTAGATAGATGAATACATTAATCAAAATGGCATGGAGGAACATTTGGCGTAATAAAAAGCGTACTTTGTTGACCATGTTCTCAATTTTCATGGCTGTATTTTTATCATTATTTACTCGTTCAATGCAAGTCGGTTCATACGCTAATATGATTACAAATGCAGTGAAGCTCTCAACAGGTTATATACAAATCCATGCAAAAGATTACTGGGAGAATAAATCTATAAATGAAACTTTTGTGGAATCTAAGTTTATTAATGATATTCTCGATAAAGATGAGAACATTACATATAAAATCCCCCGACTAGAATCTTTCGCACTAGCATCTTCCGGTGAACACACAAAAGGAACTTTAGTAATTGGAACTGATCCAGTGGTAGAAGATGAACTGAATAAATATTCTGAAAAGATTATACGCGGTGAATATTTAATCTCTACTGATAAAGCTGTTCTGGTTGCCGAAAAATTAGCAGAATTCCTAGGTATAGATGTTGGTGACTCCTTGGTTATGCTGGGACAAGGATACCATGGAATAACCGCAGCTGCCAAATATCATATAAAAGGTATTATAAGCTTACCAATCCCACAATTAAATAGTCAAATGGTAGTGCTGCCTCTGGAAGAATGTCAGTATTTTTATGCTGCGGAAAATAGATTGACCTCAATTTCAATAATGTTAGAAGATGCTGAAAAATTAGATGATTCAATTGAGAAAATAAAATCTGAATTGAACGATTCATATGAGGTAATGGCTTGGCAAGAGATGAACAAAGAAATGGTACAATCAATTGAAGCAGATAATGTGGGCGGTATAATCATGCTTGGAATTTTATATATAGTTATTGGTTTTGGCGTCTTTGGAACAGTGATGATGATGACTATGGAAAGAAGAAAGGAATTCGCAGTAATGATTTCAGTTGGTATGCACAAAATTAAATTACTGCAAGTAGTAGCTTGGGAAACTGTTTTAATTGGATTTGTCGCTATAGTATTGGGTATTGCTGTTTCCTATCCATTTCTCTATTATTTATCACTTAATCCAATTCCGCTTACAGGAGAAATTGCAAAATCAATGGAAGCCTTTGGGGCAGAACCGATTCTCCCCTTTTCAGTTAATCCAAAAATTTTCATAAATCAAACACTATCTGTTATTGCAATTGCTGTTGTTGCTGTATTATATCCACTTTCAGTGATATTAAAATTTGATGTGCTTAAAGCAATGAGGAGTTAAGATGTTATTTTTATTGGCGTGGAAAAATGTTTGGCGCAATAAATTACGAAGCCTTATAGTTATACTCTCAATTGTTATTGGTTTATTGGGAGGCTTATTTTATCTTGCCTTTTCCAATGGTATGGTTCAGTATCAGATTGGAGCTTCAATACATACCGAGATAGCAAATATTCAAATACATAATCCTAAATATCTTATTAACAATGAAATAAAATTTTCAATTTCATCATCAGAAGAAAAAATAAAAAAAATAAATTCGCTTGAGACTGTTGAAGGAGCAAGCGCCAGAATTAAAAGCATGGTAATGATTAGTTCAGCAGCTACTGGTACTGGAATTTCTTTAAACGGAATTAATGTTGATCAAGAAAAAAATGTTTCGGATCTGCATACCAAAATTATTGACGGAGATTATTTTCAGACGAAAATTCGAAATCCAATGGTGATTGGTGAAAAGCTAGCTAATAAACTTAAGGTAAGAGTAAAATCCAAAGTTGTAGTTACAACTCAGGATATGTCAGATAACCTGACTTATGGTTCGTTTAGGGTAGTTGGAATCTATAGAACTCATAATACTATGTTCGATTTAGCGAATGCTTTTGTGCTGAAAGAAGATATGGCAGAACTAATTCAGTTTGATACAACTCAAACTTCACAAATATCAATATTGCTCACTCACAATGATTTTACAGATCAAACACAAAAGGAAATCAAATCAATTTTTATGGATGAAATAAATTCTGAACAAATAACAGTGCGCACTTGGAAAGAAATTTATCCAGTATTAAAAATGCTTAATGATATGACCCTTCAATTTACATTAATTTTTGTCATTATAATTTTGGTCGCCCTCAGTTTTGGAATAATAAATACAATGCTAATGGCAATTATGGAAAGAGTTCGGGAAATAGGAATGCTAATGGCTATTGGAATGAGTAAAATAAATGTTTTTCTAATGATAATGCTGGAAACCGTTTTCCTATCAATGACAGGAGGTATACTGGGATTACTAATTAGTTGGATAGTAGTTTCGATTACTAATACTACTGGCATTGACCTTTCATCGGTTGCTGAAGGTTTGAATGCTATTGGCTATAGTTCTTTTGTTAAACCCGAGCTAGGAATATTCTTCTACTTCTTGATTGGAGCAATGGTAATAATGACTGCGATTTTGGCATCAATTTTTCCTGCAAGAAAGGCACTAAAATTAAAACCATCTGAAGCAATAAGACAAGATGTTTAGATAGAATATAACGAGAAGGTAGAAGGTAGAAAATATTGCATATGATTACTTTAATCAAAATGGCATGGCGAAATATCTGGCGAAATAAGAAGAGAACAGTTTTAACTATGTTCTCAATTATTCTAGCCATTTTTCTATCATTATTTACTCGTTCAATGCAAATGGGTACTTTCGGCAGTATGATCGACAACTCAGTTAAATTATCTACTGGCTATATTCAAATTCATAATCAAGGCTATTGGGAAAATAAATCAATCAATGAAACCTTTGAAGAATCTAAAAACATTACCAATATTCTGAATTCAAATGAAAATATATCCTTTCATTTGCCCAGGCTAGAATCTTTTGCTCTTGCTTCATCGGGAGAACATACAAAAGGAACCATGGTAACAGGCACAATCCCCGAACTTGAAAATGAATTGAATAAACATTCCGACAAAATTATAAGGGGTGAATATTTAAAAACAGGCGATCGATCAATTCTGCTGGGCGATGAATTAGCCGGTTACTTGAATGTAGATGTTGGCGATACACTAATTCTTTTAGGACAAGGTTATCATGGTGTTACAGCTGCTGCACAATACCCAATTAAAGGAATTTTAAGATTTCCCATCCCGGATTTTAACCGGCAGTTGGTCCTAATGCCCTTAGAGGAATGTCAGTATTTATTTGCTTCGGAAAACAGATTAACATCGATCTCAATCATGCTTGAGGATCCAGAGTTGTTAGATGAAACTACCGAAGAAATAAAAGCCTGTCTAACTAATAAATACGAGGTGATGACCTGGGAAGAAATGAATAAAGAGTTGGTTCAGTTTGTTGATGCTAAGGTGGTGGGTGGAAAAATAATGCTTTCGATACTTTACATAGTTGTTGGTTTTGGTGTTTTTGGTACTGTTATGATGATGACAATGGAAAGAAGGAAAGAATTTGCAATTATGGTTTCAATAGGGATGAAAAAAATTAAACTGTTAACAATGGTTTTCTGTGAAACTTTGTTAATTGGACTTGTAGCAGTTATACTGGGCTTAATAATCACTTACCCATTGATCTCATACCTTGCCGATAATCCAATTCAGCTTACCGGGGAATTTGCAAAATCCATGGAATCTGTAGGGGCTGAGCCTGTCATGCCCTTTATTGATAAGCCAATTATTTTTATTAACCAAACTGCGTCTGTCATTTTTATTGCATTGATCGCCATAATCTATCCACTGTTTTTTATAATCAAATTTAATGTTCTTAAAGCAATGAGAAACTAATACAAGTATTAAATGAAAATATAGGAATTAGAAATGAGTATCATTAAAACAAAAGACCTGAATAAAATTTATGATGCAGATACAATACCTGTTCATGCAGTGAATGATGTAAACCTAGAATTTAATGAGGGTGAATTTACGGCAATAATAGGTCCCTCCGGGTGTGGTAAAACAACATTGCTGAACTTATTGGGAGGATTAGATACTCCAACCAGTGGTGAAGTTATTATTGATGGAATAAATATTACTAAATTAAATTCAAGAGAAATAATTGATTTTAGACTTCGAAATATTGGTTTTGTTTTTCAGGCATATAATTTGGTCCCTGTTTTAACCGCAAAGGAGAATGTGGAGTTTATCATGCAACTACAAGGAGTTTCTAAAGAGAAAAGGGAAATCAGAGTATTGCAGCTATTTGAACAAATCGGATTGAGTGATAGATTAAATAACCGTCCGGGGAAATTATCTGGCGGCCAGCAGCAGAGAGTTGCTGTTGCAAGAGCATTAGCTTCAAAACCAAAATTTATTTTGGCTGATGAACCAACGGCAAATCTAGATTCAAAATCAACCAACAACCTATTGGATATAATGCTTAGATTAAACGAATCTGAAAAAACTACGTTTATTTTTTCAACACATGATTCTCGTGTAATTAATAGAGCGAGAAGGTTAGTAACTTTAGATGATGGTAAAGTAGTTGATGATAAGTAAAATGAATTTTAGTTTAGTTCACATATCACAAAAATTTCTATTAATACTTTTTTTTATTTCATCAGTGTTATTTTCACAGTCCAATATTGATTTGAACGGATATGCACAAAACATGCAGACAGCATGGGCGCCAAAAGGAGATCAAGAATTAGTTCTCTCTAACTCTATTACTAACAGAATTAATTTTTCCTGGTATCCCCATCAAGATTTAACATTTCGATTTGGCCTGCGAAATATTTTTGATTATGGTCAGTTTGTTTCAATGGTTCCTTTTTATTCTAAATTCGCCACACAAGATGCCGGATATGCTGATTTAACGGAAGAGATTACTTCAGGGAAATCATATATTTTATATTCTAATATTGACCGGCTAAATCTAACATTTACTTATGATAAATTAGAATTGCAGATAGGCAGACAAAGAGTAAACTGGGGAATTAATTCTGTCTGGACACCCAATGACATTTTTAATTCTTCTTCATTTATCAATTTTGATTACTTAGAAAAACCCGGAAGTGATGCTGTAAGACTTCAATATTATTTAGATTTCGCAACTTCAATCGAATTAGTTTCTAAACTAGATTATGATGATAATTTAACTTTAGCCGGCAGATTCAAGTTCAATAAATGGAACTATGATTTTCAATTTTTGGGCGGACTTTCTAACGTAGATTATATTTTTGGTGTCGGTTGGGCTGGTGACATTTACAAAGCCGGATTTACCGGAGAATTTACTTATTTTAAAAACAGAGATGATGAACTAAATTCTGAAGAACAATTTGTCTCCAGCATTGGTGCAAATTATACTTTTACAAATGGTTTATTTATCTTATCTGAATTTTTATATAATAGTGTTGGTAAAACTGATAAAGTAAATTTATTAAACAATATTTTCAATATGGACTACTCAGCAAAACAATTATCTCCAGCTCGTTACTCAATATTCGCACAAGCGGCTTATCCAATAACTCCTCTCCTTAATTCCTCATTTGCTATAATATTAAATCCCTCTGATCGCTCAATGCTTTTATCTCCAACCTTAGAGTTTTCTCTTAATGAAGATATCTATTTACTGACCTCGGGTCAGTTTTTCTTAGGAGATGATTTTACCGAATGGGGAGGTTATGGACAGTTTTATTACTTAAGAATTAAGTGGAATTTTTAGTTTTTTTTCCGATAATAATCTAAAAAGAGATAAAATATTTATTTTATCCTTGATTTTTAATAAAATATTCCTTATTAATGGGATGTTAACTTAAAGTGATTGCCATAACTTTTTTTATTAAAAAAGGTTACAGATGTTAAAACAAGAAGTAAATATTAGTGCAATCCAGAAAAACTTGCCAAAATTGATGGATTTAGTAATTAAAGGTGACGAAATAATCATTACTAAATCTGATGTTCCAATTGCTAAAATTACACCTATTGAGAACGAAACCATCACCACAAAAAGTGCATTTTTAGCTGCAAGAACAATGGAATTGCAACGATCTTATTTTGGGGAAGCTACTGAAAACTGGTTTGGTTAAAAACTAGTTGCAAATTTATTAGCACTTAATTTAAAGAAATGTTCTAAATAATACTTTATGTATTTTTTAAACTTTAACCAAAAACAATCTTTCCCCTAAAGATAAACTGCCACTGATTATTTTTCAGCTTCCGCATATCTATTTTCTCTCTAAGATTTAATCTATTTATATTATTTTATTCATGAAGAATGGCTATAATTTTTGTAGTTTTCGTCAATATGAAATTGGGTATTAAACGAAAACTATAACTAATGGAAAAACTACGAATTGAATTTGCTACGAGTGAAGATGCTCACATTATTTTGGAGTTTATTAAAAAATTAGCAGAATTCGAAAAATTATCTGACCAAGTTTCTGCAACTGAGGAAAGTTTAAGAAAATCATTATTTGCTGAAAATAGTAACACTGAGGCTTTGATAGGGTATTTTGAAAATCAACCAGTTGCTTTTGCACTCTTCTTTCATAACTACTCTACCTTTTTAGGTAAAAAAGGACTCTACCTTGAGGATTTATTTGTTTTGCCGGAATTAAGGGGAAGAGGTTTTGGCAAATCAATATTAATACACTTAGCAAAATTAGCTCTTGAAAGAGACTGCGGAAGATTAGAATGGTCAGTTTTAGATTGGAACACACCAGCAATAGATTTTTACAAAAGTATTGGTGCTGAGTTAAAAACTGAATGGATTCTAAATAGAATTAGTGGAGAAACCTTAAAGTCCTTATCAAATTTATAAATTAAGAGAAATTAGATGGAAGAAATTAAATCCTTTTTTGAAAACTACCCAATACTATTATCACTTTTACAATTTATTGGCGTAATACTTTTAGCATTATTAGTATACTTGATCGTTAAAAAACTGCTAATTACCGGAATTCACAAAATTGTAAAAAAAACAAAAACAGATATTGATGATATTTTGGTAAGCGATGCAATTCTAAAGAGAATAGCTTATATCGCACCAATTATAGTATTATCTCAGTTTTTATATTTGGTTCCACAGGTTGAGAGTGCTCTGAAGAAGTTTACAGAAATGATAATTCTTATCCTATTCTTAATGATTATTGGCTCACTCATTAATGCCGGTAATGAACTTTACGAGAGATCGAAAAAATATGACCGCCGCCCAATTAAGGGATATCTGCAAATTGCAAAAATTATAATTTACATTTTGGGCGGAATTGCAATTGTTGGACTGTTAACCGGGCAGCAACCTTGGACAATTATAACGGGCGTTGGTGCTCTTTCTGCAATCACAATGTTGATATTTAAAGACACGATATTATCGTTCGTTGCAAGCATTCATATTTCTGCTTATGATTTAGTAAGAGTCGGCGATTGGATTGAAGTCCCAAAATTTAATGCAGATGGAGATGTTCTGGATATTGCACTTCATACTATTAAAGTGCAAAATTTTGATAAAACAATTGTCGTTTTTCCAACTCATGTATTGCTCGAAGAGTCATTTAAAAACTGGCGAGGAATGCAGCAAGCTGGCGGAAGAAGAATTAAAAGATCTATATATATTGATCTTTCCAGTGTAAAGTTTTGTGATGAAAGAATGTTGGAAAAATTCAAGAAATTTAGACTAATAAAAGATTATATTCTTCTCAAAGAGGAGGATATTAAAAAGCACAATGAGAATTTGGGGGTTGATCACGATACAATTTTAAACGGTAGACACCTTACTAATATCGGAACTTTTAGAGAATATCTTAAAGCTTATCTTAAAAACAGAGAAGATATTAACGACGGTTTTACTTTTATAGTTAGGCAGTTAACGCCTGGACCAAGTGGTATTCCAATTGAAATTTATGTTTTTGCAATGACAACAGATTGGGTTAGGTACGAAGAAATTCAAGCTGATATTTTTGATCATATTTTTGCTGTAATAACTGAATTTGAATTAAATGTTTTTCAAAATCCAACAGGTAAAGATTTTAGATCTTTTTCTCAAGATAGTTTTTCTATAGAATCTAAATAGACTAAACAATAGGAGTATGATATGAAGCCATACTTGTTTGAAACGAGATCATTTTTACTTTTCATACTAATTTTGATTAGCACGAAGAATGTAAACGCACAAAATACTTTTACCTTAAAATCTCCAAATAATAAAATCGATGTTGTGTTTTCGTTAATTTTATCTCAACCATACTACCAAGTATACTTTGATTCAATTCTTGTAGTTAATAAATCTACATTAGGGTTTGTTTTTAGAGACGAACCTCCTATGCTTGATAATTTTAGAATATCAAATGTAAAAGAAAATTATTTTAACGAAAAATGGGCAACGGTTTGGGGGACTCAAGATTCAGTGATAAATGAATATAATCAACTGATTATTTCTCTTGAAGAAAAAGATGACTTAGCCAGAAAAATGAATATTATCTTTAAAGTTTATGATGACGGAATTGGCTTTAGATATCAATTTCCTGAGCAGCCCAATATGAATGACGCTGTAATCATGGATGAGCTGACAGAATTTCGACTAACCGGTGATCACAACTGCTGGTGGATTCCCGGTGATTATGACAGTTACGAATATCTCTACAATAACACAAAACTTAGTAAAATTGATTTACGTCCTTACAATTATGAGTCAAGAGGCGACAGACATCAGCCAAATCACAAAGCTGTAAATACTCCAATTACAATGGAAACAAAGGATGGGTTATTCTTAAGTTTTCATGAAGCAAATTTAACTGATTATGCAGGTATAACTTTAGAAGCAAATGAAGATTTATCATTAAAAGTGGATTTAGTTCCTTGGTCCGATGGAACAAAAGTTAAAACCAAGGTGCCATTTAAAACACCATGGCGAACAATTCAAATTTCTATAAGTGCGCAAAATTTAATTGCATCCAATCTAATTATAAACTTGAACGAACCAAACAAACTTGATGACGTTTCTTGGATTGAACCAATGAAATATATTGGTATTTGGTGGGAAATGCATTTGGGTAAAAGTTCATGGAGTATGAATGCGATTGATGGATCATGGGCAAACAATAGCAAGAATCATGGAGCTACGACCTCAAATGCAAAACGCTATATTGATTTTGCATCCAGCAATAATATCAAGGGAATTTTGATTGAAGGTTGGAATACTGGTTGGGAATATTGGGGAGCTGATACTTTAGACTATTTTGATTTTGTTACTCCTTATGCTGATTTTGATATTAAAGAAGTTGTAAAGTATGCAAACGAAAAAGGTGTTGAGATTATTGGGCATCATGAAACTGGCGGGCAAGCGGCTAATTATGAGAAGCATTTGGAGAAAGCATTTTCATTTTATAATAGTATTGGAATTCGTGCCGTAAAAACGGGTTATGCAGGACAAATAATTCCAAAAGGAGAATATCATCATGGGCAGTATATGGTCCGTCATTATAGAAAAGTTTTAGAGACTGCAGCAAAATATAAAATTATGCTAAATGCACACGAACCAATTGCCGCAACCGGATTGAGAAGAACCTACCCGAATATGATGACAAGAGAAGGTGTAAGGGGCATGGAATTTAATGCTTGGAGTGACGGAAATCCACCGGAACATACAACCATTATTCCGTTTACTCGTATGCTTAGCGGACCAATTGATTATACACCGGGAATTTTTGATTTAACTTTTGACAAATATAAAGATAAAGAAAGAGTTTATACTACTCTTGCCAAGCAGCTTGCTTACTATATCATAATCTACAGTCCGATGCAGATGGCAGCAGATCTTCCCGAAAACTACTTGGATAATCCGGCATTTGATTTTATCAGAAAAGTGCCTGTTGATTGGAGCCAATCAAAATATCTCAATTCTAAAATTGGTGATTATGTAACAATTGCCAGAAAGAATGGTGACAATTGGTATCTTGGAAGTATCACGGATGAATTTGCCCGTTCAATAAGTGTTTCACTCTCTTTCTTAGATAGTGATAAAATTTATAAAGCTATAATTTACAAAGATGGGAAAAAGGCGGACTGGAAAACTAATCCTACTGATTTTGAGATTACTGAAGATTATGTTGATAGTACGATGCGGCTAAGATTACAATTGGCTAAAGGCGGTGGACAAGCAATTATTTTTGAACCATTTAAGAATAAATAGAAATGAATTTTAAGAAATTATTTAAAGTACCGAAACCTATCGTTGGGATGGTGCATGTTGATGCCCTGCCCGGAACACCGAAATACAAAGGTGATATAAATAAAATTATTAGCAATGCAATTAGTGAAGCTAAAATTTATTTAGATGCCGGAATAAATTCAATTGCCATTGAAAATATGAATGATGTCCCTTACTTAAATAGAACCGTTGGACCGGAAATAATTTCGATGATGAGTATTATTGCTTATGAAGTTAAAAATAAAACTAATCTGCCAATTGGATTACAAATTTTGGCAGGAGCAAATAAAGCAGCATTAGCCGCTGCCAAATCGGCAGGAATTGATTTTATTAGAACTGAAGGATTTGTATTTGCTCATGTTGCAGATGAAGGAATAATAAATTCAGATGCCGGTGAACTTTTACGATACCGGAAAATAATAGATGCAGAGAATATTTTAATATTTACAGATATTAAGAAAAAACATAGCTCGCACAGTATAACAGCTGATGTTACAATGGAAGAAACAGCAAAAGCTGCTGAGTTTTTTTTGAGTGACGGATTGATTTTAACTGGATCATCGACAGGGAAAGAAGCTGATCTCAATGAGATAAAAGCAGTAAAAAAAGCTTCAACTCTTCCGGTAATTATTGGATCGGGAATTACTGAAAAGAATGTTGAGAATTATCTTCCTTTCTGCGATGCTATGATTGTGGGATCTTATTTTAAGAAGAATGGCAAATGGGAAAACATGGTTGATGGGAAGAGAGTGAAATCATTCATGAAAAAAGTAAATACGTTTAAATAATTCTAAATAGTAACTAATCAAGGTAAAAAGATTCTAATAAATTGAGTCCTTTTATTACTTTGAAGGCGTTAAAAGTAGTTGTTAATACTTCAGTATTAAACTTATCATAAAACTTTATCATTATATCATAATTTCCCTCTTCAATTTCAAATTCACCAACATAACAATAGCCCGGCGTCGTTCTCCATGATCTTAAATCAGCATTTTCAGTAGCATCAACCGCAGCATTAGCTATTCCTACAAGTATGTCGCCTAATATTCCTCCATTAGTTTCTTTTTTAATTGTTCTTCCCAAAGCAGAAGCTCCAATACCTTTAACTAATGCTCTTGTTATCGTTTTAAAATAAATTAGACTTTTCTTAGCTTCAAAAGTCTTAACAGCAACATTATTCATATTTTCAAGCAATTCAAGAGTCCCCAAATTTTTACCGTTAGCAAAAACTTCAATCTTTTGAATAATTGATGAATAGGTTTGTAATTGTGGGAATGCAAATTTAAAGTTCCAGCCATATTTTATTCCGGGGATTGGAATGGGCTGAATATAATAATTTGTAGGATCACTAATAACAATATAATCGTTAAAAGTTGTAATCCTTGCGCCTATGGATTCTTTTGTCGGAGATGTTCCTGTAAATGATATCACATTCAGGAAGGTAGAAGAAGTAATATTTGAATCAAGAATTGCTTTGGGTTTATTAAAATTATAAACATCTGGATAAGTTTCCCATGCTTCATGCAATTTTTCTAACGATATTCTGCTGTTATCATACTCCCCTTCTGCACGGAATATAAGGAAACTTAAATAGTTGGAAAGAACATTATTATAATAATCCAGACTAACTGAATTAATTTTAAATTTCTTGTCATCTGAAGAATTAAGGAGATCAATTTGCTGTTCAAGCTTTATATCAAGTTCTTTTAGCTTATTTGTAATTCGTCTAGTTTCTACATAAGCTCCATCAAAATCATTCAAGTGAAGATAATTAAGTGCTTTGAAGATATTTATATATAAGTCCTCGTAAACTTCCCCACTATAAACAAGTGCATTATCATTAAGCAAGAACGAAAATAATCCTTTAGAAATACTCTTTGTATATAATTCCTCAATTGCATCTTCTGCAAGATCTAACTCTTTGTTACTTTCTTTATAATTGTCCTGATAATGAAATATTATCCCCTTATCAAGATGCAGCAGAACCCTATCTTTATCAGCATATTCACTATTAATCTCTGCTGCATTAATTTTTTCTGCTGCTCCGTTAAAATTTCCAGTTCGCACATCGCTTAGAATCGGTCCATAAAATTCATAGTTAGTTCTTATCGATGCACAACCATGAGAAAGTAATATTATGCTGAGAACTAAAATATATTTCTTATTCATAGTTAAATATGACTGAGCTTATGCGGATCTGTTAAGGGGCATAACTGCCTTGACCAATAAACTTTTTAATTTTCTTATTACCCAGCCAAACTTTTAGATTTTGCTCAATCTCAATAAGTTCTAAGTCTACTTGGTATAGAATTACTTTTTTACCTTCAAATTTATCTTCTATAGAATTAATTACACCAGAAAGCAGAAAATCAGCACCAACTTCTCTATAGAATTTTTTCATTGTTTCTTCAGATGAAAAATCTTGTTGATCTGATCTTTCCTCCCTAACTTGTTCCCTAACGTCTTTCGAAGCAACAAATGAAACTTTTCCGGAATTAATCAATTCTCGTTCTATATCATTAACAAAAACATCAACAACAATATGTTCACTGCTCTTATTTCTAATATTTCCAACTATAACAACAGGTTTCTTACCTTTTGCAGTCAAATAATCTGTCAACCAAGGTCTGCCTAGTACATCATCCACCATAGTTTCCGCTGTTAATCTTGAATCAGTATCGTTCCACTTTCCGCTTAAGTCAACAACTTCTTTAGAATCAATTCTTGATACCTCTCTAGAACTGCAACCAAATAAAAGCACTGTTAGTGTGAATACGCCAATTATTTTACTAAAAAGTCTCATGTCCTTATCTCCTAGTGTATATATGTTTATTAAATCTTTTCAAATGATATTGTAAATGTAGATATTTCTATATTATTTAAAAATACTAATTTTTACTTAATTACATTGATTAACTTAGTAATAATTGACAAATTAAAGTTGTATGAAAAAGTTTTATTTAATCTTTTTATTTTTTTTAAATACGTTTTTGCTTGGGCAGACTGCTAAATCATCAATGGGTGCTGGATTGGGTATTGGATCTTTTATAGGCAACTTCCCTACGCAAACAACTTTAGGCACCAAGATTTATTTTGAGACTGAATCACCTCTAAAAATGTTTAACAATCTTCAATTCCATTTTACCGCTGCTCAGAAAATTGAAAAATTTCTTCCGGATTCCTACACCTACAAGCACTATTCTTACTTTACAAGTTTTGGAATTTCCGGTATGTTCTATCAACCGCTGAATGAATACTTAAATATTCAGGAAGGGCTCGGTTTAATTTATCTCAATGACAGATCTTTCAGTGATATTAATAGCTGGAATTTTGGTGTATTATTAAACTTGGGTATTGGTACCCCAATAAGTAATTCAGTGGACCTTTCGCTAATTATTGATTATGGAATTACAGTAAATAATACAAATGTGAGCTACTTTTTATTCATCTTCGAGGGAAAATATTTTTTGTAGAAGATTTTAACTTTATTTTATAAAAACTCAACCTTTCCTGTACTCACACTGTATACAGCACCAACAATTTTTATCTCACCTTTATCTTCCATTTCTTTTAAGATTGGACTTTTGGCACGAACGTTTTTTATTGTATTTATTACATTATTTTCGCAGACGTAACTCACATATTCATCATTTTTACTACTTTTCTCACCCTCAAAGTTTTGTGACATCTTTACGGCGGGAGCGATTTTAGTAAGCATTGGAGTCATATTACCTAATTTTATATCATCAACTGCAGCTATTATCGCACCGCAGCTTTCATGTCCCATAATCATAATAACTTTTGAGCCAGAAATTTTACAAGCAAATTCCATACTTCCCAAAATATCCTCATTAACAAAATTACCGGCAATTCTTGCAACAAAAATATCCCCAAGACCTTGGTCAAACACATACTCAACAGGGACACGGCTATCAACACATGAGAGTACAATTGCCTTCGGATATTGCCCGTCAGCAGTTTTTCTAACTTTGGAAGAAAAATCCCAATTGGTTAGATTATTTTCTGAATACCGTTTATTCCCTTCTTTAAAGTCATTTATAATCTCATCAGGTGTTAGTTTTGATTGTTTGTCAGATGTTAAAACATCACTAATCATATAAACCTTTCATTAATTATTTGATAAGATTTTTTTACAATGCTTAATTACTTTAAGAATAAACAGCTTTGTTGATAATTGTGAACCTTATAAATCATATAACTCTTTCATAAGCTGACTGTACTGCTCAAAAGTTAATGCTTGGTCCGGATCACTTAATGCAGTTGGCGGATCCGGGTGAAATTCAATCATTATTCCATGAGCTCCAACAACTTTTGCGGCTTTTGCAAGCGGAGCAATTTTATCCCTTACACCAATTGCATGAGATGGATCGACAATAATGGGGAGATGAGTCATCTCTCTTAAAAACGGAATTACTCCTAAATCAAGAGTATTTCTTGTAGCAGTTTCAAAAGTTCTTATTCCTCGTTCGCACAGCATTACTTGCCTGTTACCCTGTGCTAAAATATATTCAGCAGCATTTAGAAGTTCATCAATTGATGACATCATTCCTCTTTTGAGCATAACCGGTCTGTGTACTTTTCCCACTTCCTTCAATAAAGAAAAATTCTGCATATTACGCGCACCTATTTGAAGAATATCTGCTTGCATTGCTACTTCTGTAACTTGCTCAGGGGCAAGTACTTCAGTAATTATAGGAAGTTCAAATTTTCTTCCTGCACTTTTCAGTTCGGTTAATCCCTCAAATCCCAAACCTTGAAAACTGTATGGTGACGTTCTAGGCTTAAAGCATCCACCTCTTAAAATTTGTGTACCGTTCTCTTTAGCATGCTGTGCACACTTAAATATTTGGTTATGTGATTCAACTGAACATGGTCCGCCAATCACAATAAAATTATCCCCTCCGATAGAAACATCGTTTACTTTAATAATTGTGTCATCCGATTTATAGTCTCTACTTGCCAATTTGTAGCTTTTTGGTTTTTTGGCTTTTTTCGGTTTCTCTTCTTCAGTTTTATCATTTACCTTTTGAACTTCTTCATTTACTTTACTACTGGAAAAAACCTCTAACTTTGCCCTAGCAATATCTTTTGCAGGGTAACATCCTAATACTTTCAAAAATCTTGTATGAATCCCAAGATCGTCGAGCAGCATCTTAATTTTCTCATCTTTAATGTTGCCTTCAAAATCCAAGTAAAACATTTCTTCCCAGGGATTTCCAACTATTGGTCTCGATTCCAATTTTTCCATGTTAACATTATACTTACTGAAAACTGTAAGAGCATTCAATAACGATCCGGCTGTGTGGGCGGTTGCCATAACCAATGAGGTTTTTGTGGGAATTCTGGTATCAATTTCGTGAACTTTACGTGAGCAAACAAGAAATCTTGTAAAGTTATCCGGTTGATTTGCAATATCTCGTTGTAGAATTTTTAAATTAAAAAGCTTAGCAGCTTCCTCACTTGCTATAGCTCCATATTCAGTTTTTCCCTCTTCCTTAATCTTCTTAACGGAAAGTGCCGTATCGGCAAAATATTGAATATTTGCATCAGGAATTGTTGCCAAAAATTTGTTACATTGTGCCGCTGCTTGATAATGAGCAAAAATAACTTGAAGCTTTCCAAGTGTTGTATTTTCAGATCCAACCAAACAATGTTTAACCTGAAATTTTTCTTCCCCGATAATTGATAACGTTGTATGAAGCAACAAATCATATACTTCATTAATTCCACCGGAAGTTGTATTCTCAATCGGAAGCATTGCAAAATCAGCACGTCCGGCTTCAACTTCTTCTGCTACCTCATCAAATCTTTCTTTACTTAAAAAAATTATCTCTTTATTAAACTGTGCAAAGAATTTATGAGCTGCCATTGAACTGTAAGAACCTTCAATACCTTGAATTGCAACACGTATTACATTTGTTGAATCATCAAATAATGCAGATTGGAAATGATTTTGCTGAAGTCTCACAGAATCATCTATTATATCATAAAATACTTTTGACACATAATGAGAATCCAGCCCATATTCTTTACCAGAATTAATTATCCTTGAAAGTAGTTCAGTTTCTCTTTCTGTATCCCTTATTGGCTGATCTGAATCAATTTTAGAATTTACAACTGCATCACTAAGTTTCCTTCTCTCAGAAAGCAGCTTTAGAATGTCAGAATCAACTTTATTAATATTTTCTCTTATATCCTTTAACTTTTCCATTTCTTACCATACAATAATTAAAATCGTGATAGAAACTACAAAATATTATTATTTGAATAAAGTTAATACTAAACCTGTAAAAAAATTTAATGAGGCATTTTTATCTGATTATATTTATTTTATAGTTATTAAATTTTAATTATATGAAAAAGAGAGTGCAAAAAGTTGATCTTAGAACGCTGAATGAAATACAGACAAGCAGTATCCTTGACTGTATTGTTGAAGGCGTCTTTACTGTTGATCAAGATTTAAGGATCACTTATTTCAACCAGGCAGCTGAGAAAATAACCGGTGTGCCTAAAAATGAGGCGATTGGTCAATACTGTTTTGAAGCACTAAGAACTAACATTTGTGAAAAAGCTTGCCCAATTGCGGAATCTTTAAAGACAGGAAATAACACAATAAATCTTCAAGTAAACATTTTACGACCCGATGGTAAGCAACTTCCGGTAAGTGTTAATGCCTCTGTTTTGAAGGATGAAAACGGCAATATAATCGGTGGTGTTGAAACATTCAGAGATCTATCAACTATTGAAGCTCTGCGAAAAGAAATACAACAAAAATATACTTTTGAAGATATTGTTTCAAAAAATCATAAAATATTGCAGATCTTCAGTATACTTCCTAATATTGCAGAAAGTGACAGTACTGTTTTAATTCAAGGTCCAAGTGGTTCAGGTAAAGAACTTTTTGCAAGAGCAATTCACAATCTAAGTTTTAGAAAAAATAAACCATTTGTTGCTATCAACTGTGGAGCATTGCCTGATAACCTTTTAGAGTCCGAACTGTTTGGCTATGTAAAAGGTGCATTTACCGATGCAAAGAAAGACAAACCTGGTAGATTTGAATTAGCAAAAGGGGGTACAATTTTTCTTGATGAAGTTGAAAGCCTTTCTCCTGCAACGCAAGTTAAATTATTAAGAGTACTTCAAGAAAAAGAATTTGAACCGCTTGGTGCAATAGCTCCAATTAAAGCAAATGTGAGAGTAATATCAGCGACTAAAGATAATCTTGCTAATTTGATAAATGAGAATAAATTTAGGGATGATCTTTACTTTAGATTAAATATAATGAAGATTGAACTGCCCGGCTTAATTGAGAGACGCGATGATATACCATTATTGATAAACAGATTTATTGATAAGTTTAATCATAGAATGGGTAAGTATATTCAGAAAGTTTCTAATGAAGTACTAAGTATTTTAATGAAATATAACTATCCTGGTAATGTTCGTGAACTTGAAAACATAATTGAACATGCGATGGTTATGTGTCAGAATGAAGAAATACAAATAAATCATCTTCCGCAAGAGCTAATTTCATTTGATCATGAGACAGCAAAAAATAAAACTTCAGAAAAGCCTCTAAAAAAAACTGAGTGTCATACAATTCTGGAAGCACTTAATAAACATGAATGGAATAAAAATAAAGTTGCTGAGGAATTAAGAATTCATCGGTCCACACTTTGGAGAAAAATGCAAAAACATGGATTAGTAGAGTTTTAATTTTGCAACATGTTGCATTTCTACTTTGCAACAATGCAACACTTCTTCTAAAAAATACTTGCAACACTTTATAAATCAACTCAAAAATCCATTTTTCTAATTAAAAGTTTTTGGCTCACATTTTGATTATTCCCTTAATCAATTATAAAATTTTGTAAATGAAACTTTTAGCTATTCCAAATTTTGGTGATAGAATTTCTCCCCGACTTGACTATTCAGGAAGCCTGCAATTAATTACAATAGAGGGGAAAAAGGAGATTAAACGAGAAACTATTAAATTAGTTTGCCATACAAACTTGGAACGACTCAATTTGATTCTCTCCTTAAAGCCAAATATTGTTATTTGCAATGGTATCTCTGATTTATTAATAAATGAATTGGAACACAATAATATCAATGTAATGCCATGGATACACGGAGAAGTGAATGATGTTATCAGTAATTATTTGAAAGGTAAAGTAGTTAAACCAGTTAAAACAAATTTTACAGAAAATAATAATACTATATAAATTATTCTTCAGGAGATAAGTATGTCGCAAAACCGAAGAGATTTTCTAAAAACATTAGGTGCCTTTGGAGCAAGTACGGCTGCAATTTCTGCGGTTAGTCCTAAAAAAGTTGAAGCGAAATCCGGCCCTATTTTAAACACCGAAAGGAAAGGCGTTTTAGTAGATACTACAGTTTGCATAGGCTGCAGAAAGTGCGAATGGGCTTGCAAAGGTGCTCATGGTATTGAACAAGGTGATTTTGAAAGCTATCAGAATAATGAAGTGCTTAATGATATGAGGAGACCTACACCAACTGATTTAACAATTGTAAATAGATACACCGATGAAGGTTTACGAAATATTAAGTTACAATGTATGCATTGCGATTATCCGGCTTGCGTGTCAGCATGCATTGTAGGTGCAATTTCAAAAACTGAAAACGGATCGGTTGTTTGGGATACAGATATGTGTATCGGCTGCAGATATTGTATAGTTGCTTGTCCATTCCAAATTCCTACTTTTGAATATGAAAAAGCACTTGATCCAAAAATTGTAAAATGTGATTTCTGTATTGATAGAACTAACGAGGGTAAAATACCGGCTTGTGTCAATATTTGTCCCGTTGAAGCATTAACCTACGGAACTAGAGAAGAACTTATTACCGAAGCAAGAAGAAGAATTAAAAATAATCCTGATAAATATTACGATCATATTTTTGGGGAACACGAAGTTGGTGGGACATCATGGCTTTATCTTTCAGATAAAAATCTTACGGATTCGGTATTCCCAAAACTTGGCGATAATCCTGCTCCAGGCGTATCAGAATCAATTCAGCATGGACTATTTGCATATTTCGTTCCCCCAATTGCAGTATACGCATTACTCGGCGGAATTATGTGGTTAACGAAAGATAAAGAAACTAAAAAGGAGAATTCATAATGGCTCATACACACCTACCGGCTCCTATTAGTAAAAAGTTTTTTACACCCGGTGTAATAGTACTTTCAATTATTGCACTAACTGGATTAGTATTTCTAGCAGGTAGATTTTTATTTGGGATAGGCGCTGTCACAAATTTAAATCAGCAATATCCCTGGGGTCTTTGGATCGGCTTGGATGTAGGCGCCGGTGTTGCACTCGCAGCTGGAGGATTTACAACCGCCGCTCTAGGTCATATAATGCACAGAGATAAATACGAAACAATTATTAGACCTGCATTATTAACGGCGTTGCTGGGCTATACTTTTGTTGCAGTTAGTGTATCTGTTGATATTGGACGCTGGTATTATATTTGGCATCCGCTTGTAATGTGGAATGGAAACTCCGCCTTATTTGAAGTCGGCATTTGCGTAATGATGTATTTGACAGTATTATATATTGAATTTTTACCAATGGTAACTGAACGATTTATTGGGCAAGTAAACTTGCCAGGTTTTTTAAGTCGCTTTAACAAATTGGTAGATGGACTACTTAGAAAACTTGATAAAGGTCTTAATAAAACAATGTTCATTTTTATTATTGCAGGTGTTGTTTTATCATGTTTGCATCAATCGTCACTTGGAACTCTGATGATTATCGCCGGACCAAAAATGCACCCTCTTTGGCAGACACCAATTTTACCTTTGCTCTTCCTGCTCTCAGCTTTTGCAGTGGGTTTCCCTATGGTAATAATGGAATCCCTCACTGCTTCAAGATCATTTGGTCTCAAACCGGAAACTGAAGTTTTATCCAGTCTATCAAGATTCGTTGGACCATTGCTTATGGTTTACTTACTTGCTAAGCTAGGCGATATGGTAATAAGGGAAACTTTTGTTTATTTAACAGAAATAAATTACGTTACTATTCTTTTTAGTATTGAAATAATAATTGGATTTGTTGTTCCGTTAAGAATGTTTCTCTCCCCTGCTGTTAGAAAATCGCCAACCGGATTATATATTGCATCACTGCTTGTGATATTTGGGGTTTTGATGAATCGCTTTAATAATTTTATTACTGCGTACAGTCCACCTTATGCCACGGATATTTATCTTCCTTCAATTGGGGAAATTTCTGTAACGCTTGGTTTTGTTGCATTAGAAATTCTTGCATATAGGTTATTTGTCAAGATTTTTCCGGTTATCAGTCTTCCTTCCTCCAAAAGTAATTTGAAAACTAAGTATGCTATAAGAGGAGTTGAAAATGAGAATAATTAACAGAGCGATTTTATTCGTCTTTATTTTTACAACTATTTCTTTTAGTCAGATTGAAAATTTAAAAACTCATTCACAAATGAGTTTAGATTGTAAAAAGTGCCATATATGCGATACACCGACAAAAGCAAACCCATGTTTAGTGATATGTCCAAGAAATAATATAGAAGTTGAGCGTCATTCTCCAGAAGAAGGGCCGGAAAATATAATCATTAATAAAGTTATTGCTGATCCTGATTTATATGGACCTTCAAGTTTTTCTCATAAATTGCATGCAGAGATGTCTTTAATGTCAGGCGGGTGCGCAATTTGTCATCACTTTAATCCACCCGGAAAAATTGTAAACTGCTCAAGCTGCCATGAAAATAAGAGAGAGAGAGCCGACCTCAGTAAGCCCGATCTGAAAGCAGCATTTCACCGTCAGTGTATGGGCTGTCATCAAACTTGGGAAGAAAAAACCGAATGTGCAAGCTGCCATTCTTTAAATACCAAAGAGGCAAAGGTTGAAACAAAACCATACATTGAAAAAGCACATCCACCAATATCAATTCCTAAAAAAATTATATACGAAACAGAAAGTGATGAAGGAAGTATTGTAACATTTTTCCATAATGATCACAGTTCCCTTTTTGGATTAGAATGCAGCAATTGTCATACAGCAGAAAGCTGTGCAAAATGCCATGCAAAAACAAAACCAAATTTTGATTCAGCAGATGAGCATGATAGATGTTCAGCTTGTCATGATACTGAGGATAACTGCGGATATTGCCATAAAGAGGAACTTGCTGAACCTTTTGATCATAAAATAAAAACCGGTTTTGCTTTAAGTGGATATCACGGAGGCTTAAGTTGTGTGAGCTGCCATAAAACTAAAAATAAATTTACCGGTTTGAATAAAAAATGTATTTCATGCCACTCTAATGTTGATGGTTATTTTAATCATGATATAACCGGTATCCGATTAGATGAAATGCATATTGAATTTGAATGTGAAAGTTGTCATCAATCAAATAATTATTCTAAAAAGCCTAGTTGTATTGAATGCCATGACGAAGATATTAGCTTTCCGAATTCAGTACCAGGTGAAAGGATAAAATGAGTAACATATTCAGTTTTAATAAAATTGGCACAAAATTAATGATAATTATTTCTTTAACGGTAATAATTATCCTGGTCATTTTTGCCTATTTCAGCATTCAATCTCAGTCCGATAATTTAATATCAGAAGTTGAGAGGCACGTAAATCAACTAAGTGAAACCGTAAGGCACAGCACCCGATTTGATATGCTCGCCAATCGCAGAGAGCATCTCCACAACATAATCAACAGAATCGGGGAAGAAAGAAGTATTAGAAACTTGAGAGTGCTCAATAAGGAAGGCGAAATTATTTATTCCATATTTGATGGTGAAATTGGGAATATGGTAGATAAAAATGCCGAAAGCTGTTACGCATGCCATGCAAAGAATGAACCATTGCAAAGATTATCAAGAAAAGAGAGAACAAGAATTTTTAGAATCCACCCAGATTCCTCAAGAACCCTTGGAGTAATTAATCCGATTTACAATGAACCAAGCTGCTATGAAGCTGACTGCCATGCTCACCATAAAGATCAAACTGTTTTAGGCGTGCTAGATATTTCAGTTACACTAGAAGAAGTTGATAATCTTGAAAGTACAACAAGTAGAAATATGATTCTTTTTGCGGTACTTGCAACCTTATTAATTGCTTTAATTTTGAGGTTAGCTGTACGAAATCTTATTCAAAAACCAATAAGGAGTTTAGTTAAAGCTACCAATTATGTTGCTATTGGAAATCTTATGGTTTAAGTAAATACAGAATATCCAAGACTCTGGGGATGCACCGGACCACGCTTGATGC
>RCND010000438.1_pt1 | contig 23526 bp, 22 predicted proteins | sample 2041351 | NCBI WGS metagenome assembly RCND01 (sample SAMN09708230, study PRJNA481090) | Marine sediment metagenome, whole genome shotgun sequencing project. | biome: marine sediment; feature: ocean; material: sediment; isolation source: Sewage treatment plant 12B marine sediment (STP12B) ... | reverse complement strand
CGGGAATTCCATCCTGTCTGATCCCCGGAAATTTTTTCAACCCATAGTGGAATGGGTGGAGGATTATATTAAGAATCCCTTGGATAAGACCACGGTGGATCTGAAATTAGAGTATGTGGATACTGCTTCCGTTCAGAGTGTATTTGATATTATGAGATTATTTAAACCTCTCCAGGACAGAGACAAAGAGGTGGCTGTCAACTTTTACTTTGAATTTGATGATCCTGAACTTCTGGAACTTGGCGAGATTATGGAAGGTCGCCTGGGTATCAAATTCAATTTTATAGAATACCAGTAGTTTCCCATTCTAAGTATTATGAGTAAGAGTTTGAACCGGCGTACCATTCTATGCTGGCCTATTATTCTTTTTGAAAAAGCAGGAATATGATAGTGGAGTTCCAGCAGATTAGTGAAGACCTAAGTACGCTTATTTCAGCCTGGGAAGCAAAACTGGCAGCTTTGCCGGAGGGTACCATCACCAACAGGAAGAACAGTCAGAACAGGAGTATCAGGCAGATCGTTGGACATATGGTGGACTCAGCTACCAACAATACACACCGGGTTGTCCATATGCACTACCAAAAGAGCCCGGTGAACTATCCCGATTATGCAAACCTGGGCAATAACGACCGATGGATCGCCATTCAGAACTTCCAGGAGGAGGACTGGGGCGATCTGGTCAGGCTCTGGGCAGCGGTGAACCGACATATGGTCCACCTCATAAGGCATGTGGATGAATCCAGGCTGAACCAACAGTGGATCTCGGCCCTGAAAGAACGAGTTACTCTCAGGGAGATGATTGCCGATTATCCCCGCCATTTTAAATTACATCTGAATGAAATTTCAGCACTTATAAACCAACTTACAATTGAACATGATTAACAGACGAAACTTTTTACAGGCAGGCGCCCTGGCTGCAGCAGGAACCACACTTGCAGGATGCACTACAGGAGCAACATCCACTCCGGTTGAAGAGTCAAAGCTTAAGATCAGGCATAACCCCATCGGGGTATCAACTTACTCCTTCTGGCAATTCAACAAACCTAAAGGCGAACCACCTCTTGAGGAGATTATCGACCATGCAGCCGCCATGGGTTTTGACGGTGTGGAACTTTTGCTGGTACAGATGGCTTCAGAAGAAACATCTTATCTGAACAACTTGAAAAAAAGAGCCTTTCATAGCGGACTCGACCTGATGGGTTTTTCCACCCACCAGGGCTATGTATATCCCGAAGCAGATAAACGGCAGGAAAACATTGACCTGACCATTCACCAGATTGAACTGGCTTACCAGCTGGGCATACCCACCATGCGGATAAATACAGGCCGCTGGGGAACCAGCAGAGACTTTGACCACCTGATGGAGAACAGGGGCATTGAGCCATCACTGGAAGGCTATACCGATGAGGACGGTTTCAAATGGGTTATTGATTCTCTGGAAAAGATCATGCCCACTGCAGAAAAATGCGGAGTAGTTCTGGGACTCGAAAATCACTGGGGACTGGGACGTTTACCAGAGGGAGTGATGCGCATCGTGGATGCCATTGACTCGCCCTGGCTGAAGGTCACTCTCGATACAGGGAACTTCCTGGAAGATCCCTACGAGAAACTGGAACAGCTGGCACCAGAAACCTACCTCATGCAGGCCAAAACCTATTATGGTGGCGGAAAATGGTATAGCCTGGACCTGGATTACCCACGTATTGGTGAGATCATGCGCAAGCATAATTACAAGGGCTACATCTCCCTGGAAATGGAAGGAAAAGCCGATCCAATGGAAGCGGTGCCCAAGAGCCTGGAAGTTTTGAGGGATGCCTTCTGGTATGAGCTCTAACATAAAAAAGCACTATAAAAGAGCCAGGACCATATCACTGGTCCTGCTCTTTTTTCTGGGTCTCAGCGCACTACCTGCCGCCATCTTCATGATAGCGGAGCCCTCGGGCATGAAAATGGGGCTACCCCCGGAAATGCTTGATCAAACTCCCTTCAGTAATTTTCTCTTTCCCGCTCTTCTCCTGGGTCTCTTTAACGGGATCCTGAGCCTGCTCTTTGCTATCCTGGTGATAAAAAGACACCGGCTCCAGGCATGGATGGTCATGTTCCAGGGTGGTGTACTAATGGTCTGGCTTACAGTTGAAGTAATGATGGGACTCTATTACCCCGCACTAACCCTCCCCTATTACCTTGTTGCCTCTCTGCTTCTGACCTGTGGTTTAGTGATGAAATTATCTAAAACTGGTCTAAGTTAAAATCAGCACCTAAAGCTTGCGATTAACTGTCAATGCCCTAACTTTACTACAAGACAAAATTCCACCACCAACATGATTGATTACAATGCATTTTTCAAAGTTTCCTACGGTCTTTACATCGTATGTTCAGGCTCAAAGGAGAAGGGGAACGGCTATATCTCCAACACTGTATTCCAGGTCACTTCCGACCCTCCACGCTTTGCTACCTGCTGCAACAAGGATAACCATACGGTCGGACTTATCCAGTCATCGGATGGATTTTCAGTTTCGGTCCTTCAACAAGATGCCGGGGTCGGAACCATTGGTACTTTCGGATATAAAAGTGGGAAAGACACAGATAAGCTGAAAGAAATGGATGTCCGATACGGGGAAACCGGGGTACCCATAGTTCTGAATGATGCCATTGCCTTCCTGGAATTCAAAGTAGTTGAAACCATCGATGTGGGCACCCACCTGATGTTCATTGGAGAACTTGTTCATTCCGAGGTACTGGATGACAGCAAAGACCCTCTCACCTACTTGCATTACCGGAGGGAGAAGAAAGGTGTAGCTCCCAAAAATGCACCTACCTACATAGATAAGTCCAAGCTTGAGAAAGCCGCTGGAGGAGAGAGTTTTGCAAAGTATGAATGCCCCGCCTGCGGTTATATTTATGACGAAGAGAAGGAGGGTGTGAAATTTGATGATTTACCCGACGATTGGGAATGCCCGGTCTGCGGAGAAGAGAAATCAGAATTTATTAAACTATAAAAAACTTGAAATGGAAAATTCACTTAAAGGAACAAGAACTGAACAGAACCTGCTGAAAGCGTTCGCAGGAGAGTCACAGGCCAAGAATCGCTACGAGTTTTTTGCCAAAAAAGCCAAAAAAGAAGGATTTGAGCAGATCTCTGCTATTTTTTTGCAAACCGCCAAGGAGGAGCAGGCCCATGCCAAGCGTTTTTTCAGCTTCCTTGAGGGAGGTGTGGTGGAGATCACTGCAAGCTACCCTGCAGGTATAGTCGGAACCACTGCTGAGAACCTGAAGGCGGCTGCTGAAGGTGAAAATGAAGAGTGGACAGACCTCTACCCCACTTTTGCAGAGATTGCCAAAGAGGAGGGATTCCCCAAGGTTGCAGCAGCGTTTAAAATGATAGCCAAGGTGGAAGCCGAGCATGAGAATCGCTACCTGAGGCTTCTTCAGAATGTTTCCGAAGACAAGGTCTTTATGAAAGACGGCAAAGTGTGGTGGAAATGTATGGTCTGCGGTTATGTATATGAGTCCGCAAAAGCATTGGAAAACTGCCCGGTATGCCTCCATCCACAGTCCTATATGAAGCTGAAGGAAGAAGACTACTAGCGTTTTTGCCTTTAATCAAACTCACGGGGGGATCCGATCTGACTGGAAAGATGGCAGACTGATCCCCTCTCCTTTATAGGTGATCCTTTGAATATGCAATCAGTTTTTAGAAAAATATCAGTCCTATTAATAGCCATAGGCCTGTTTGTCGGATGTGACAATTCCAAACAGGAGGAGATCGTTCATATCCCTGATAGTGCCTTTCTGTATACATCGATTGCTAATGGCGTAGACAAGAACGGAGATGGGCAGATAAGCTACCCGGAAGCTGAAGCCACAGAGGTGTTGCTAATCCCGCCTTCAGGAATTACTGATCTGACAGGACTTGAAGCCTTTATTCAGCTCGACTCCCTGACCATCACCCTGAACCCCCTTTCAGGCATAGATTTGTCAGGAAACAGTGCCCTAAGGTATCTGAAGTGTATCAGTTGTGAACTCACCTCACTGGATATCTCCAACAACTTGCTGCTGGAGGAAGTTATTTGCAGCAGAAACCTACTGACGGAACTTGATATCTCTCTCAACCAGTCCCTGGTAACACTGTTCTGTAAAAACAACCTGCTCACCAGCCTGGATCTGTCAGCCAACACGGGCTTAACAAAAATGGTTTCCTGTGGAAACCAGCTTACCAGGCTGGATATCTCAAAGCATACTGCCCTTACATTAATCGGCGTCGACAATATGCCCATGCTCACTGAAGTATGTGTCTGGACCCTCCCCTTCCCGTCTGAGGGTATTACTGTACTTCAGGGATTCAGTCCCAATATCAATTATATCACCACCTGTAACTGGTGAGACTATCAGTTTTCCCTATCTTTAGAGTATGATAAATGTAAAAGAGGCCACTGATAAAGCAAAAGAGTATCTGGTATCCTTTTTTCCGGATGCGGAGAATGTTCAACTTGAAGAAGTGGAAATGACCGAGGATAAGGCCCACTGGTTGGTCACCATTAGCTATGAAGGAGTCTCCAATTCTGTGGCAAGCTCCCTGCTGGTAGGGAAAACAGTCCTCTACAAGATATTCAAGATCGATGCCAAGGTGGGTGAAGTAATCTCCATGAAAATCAGAGATATTAAGTAATCTTTCCATTAACATGAAATACTATTTTCCACGTGTTTTATTCATAGCTATTGCTATAATTCTGTCCTCATCTGTCCTGAAACTCTCTGCTCAGGAAGTCAAACTGCAATTCAAAGATGACGGGAGCTTTACGATTGCTCAGTTTACGGATACCCACTTTTACATCGGAGGTGAAAACTCGCAGGAGGTCCTGGATAATATTGAGGCGGTTTTGGAGCTTGAGCAAGTGGATTTGGTCATTCTGACAGGTGATATTGTAACCGGGAAACCGACCATTAAGAGCTGGGAAGTATTAACTGATCTTCTAATTGGCTATAAAGTCCCCTATACCGTCACATTCGGGAATCATGAGGATGAAGCGGAGATCTCAAGGGAAGAACTATTAACATACTTGTCAAATCGGCCATATTGTATCATTTCGGACGAAGGAGGTCTGCAAGTTGAAGGTGTAGGGAATAACATCCTGCCTGTGTACAATCAGGAAGGAATAGCTGAAAAGCTGATCTATTGTATGGACTCCAGATCTTATTCTCTGGCAAAGGACCAGGGAGTTGAAGGCTATGGCTGGCTTGACCAATCCCAGATCAGGTGGTTCGCTGAAAGCAATGAAAAGTGGCTGACAGACAATCCCGATGCCCAGGCACTCCTGTTCTTCCATATACCACTTCCCGAATATGCCCAGGCCTTTGATCATGGAGAATTTAAAGTCGGCAATAGAAAGGAGAAAGAGTGCTCACCAAAAATAAACACCGGAATGTTCGCAGAGATGGTGCTTCAGAGGAATGTACTGGGAACTTTTGTTGGTCATGATCATGTGAACAACTATGTGGCACAGCTCCATAATATAGCCTTATGTTATGGGTACTTTTCTGGTGGAAATAGCTATGGATCCCGTCCGCTTAATGGTGCCCGGCTTATCCTATTGGAAGCAGACAAAAAGACCTTTACCACCTGGTTAAGAAGGATGGATGGCGAGATCTTCGATACGGTAGAATTGCCTGTCAATATTAATGTGGAGTAGCACTAAAGTGAGAAGAATAGAACAATCCCATTTCCTGATCATACTGCTTGTGCTATTTGTACTCCTGCTGGTCTGGTCGGCCATTGGACCCTTAGACTATCGGCTGTGGATCCTTGAAGTGGCTCCGGCTATTATCGGGATCGGACTCTGTGTAGTATTTTACTTCAGACAAGCTTTTACTTCAACGACTTATTTCTGGTGTTTTGTTGCTGCTTGCCTCATGGCCATTGGCGCTCATTACTCCTATAGCGAAGTGCCACTTTTCGATCTCATAAAGATAAAGTTCAACTCAGATCGGAATAACTATGATAAAATAGGACACTTTGTTCAGGGAATGGTAGCAGTGCTTATTAGTCAGGAGGTATTCATCCGTAATCGGATAATTAGCACTCCCAGGTGGACCAACTTCCTTTCATTCTGTGTGGCAATGACTGTTGCCGCGATTTATGAGATGATTGAATGGTTGTCCGTCATTCTCAGATCTGAGGTAACAGAAAATTTCCTGGGTATGCAGGGATATATCTGGGATGCGCAATCAGATATGTTTTATGCCCTGCTGGGGGCCCTTGCGATCCTGCTTTTTTCAAAAAGACTGAGACGGGCTATTGTTCCAAAGAGTGGATAATCTGACCTTCGCTTTTAGAAATAGTTCCCTTAAGAATAAAATCCTCTTTGCTCTCCCCTTGTGCCAAGATCGAGTGGACCAGGTCAGAAGGAAGAAGGAATTCTCTGCCCAGTATCTTTCTGGATAGGATAACTTTGCTCCTGTCCAGGGGAAGAATAGTATACAGAAACTCTGAACAATAGAGTGCATCATCATTGTCAAGAACAAAGAAATAATCGTAATCTTTTCCCAGGTGGCCCTTTCCGCTCAGGAGGTACTGACTCCACTCCTCTTTGTAAAGGTTACATTCAAAAAGGAGCAGGGTTCTTAAGGTGGAAATTTCACCCAGGTTTGCTAATTCTTTGATACTGTGGATGGCAACCCCATATGCATAAGAGCTATCAAAAATCAGGTAATCTTCCTCTGAAGTATAATACGTCCGCAAGGAATTAACAAGATCATGGTCCTCACCCCAGTAGTCCCGGATCTGGTCCATGGTCCCAAAATAGATTCCACAGTGTTTCCAGCTACCTTCTATAAACCGTGCACTAACAGCTCTTCCATGGTCGGAGAAAAACAGAGTCCCGGGCTTTAGCTCATCCAAATAAGGACTTAGCTCATCAAATGATATTGCATTTGCAGTAAAGGGATCTTCCTGGTCTGCCTGGCCTCCCTGATCAGCTCTGGCATCCTTTTTCTCCATCAGCTCAATCACTCCCTTTTCGATAAATAAACTATAGCTGTCCACAAACCCTAATCGCCCGGGAAGGAAGAAAGATATTCCTATAAACGAGATATTCAATAATATCAGTAACACTAATATCTTCAGGAAAAGTTTCAATGCTTAGCTATTTCTTATTTCGAATGATCAGGAGCTGGACATAGAAGTGAATATTGCAACAAAGCAGAAAGAGAGCAAAGACTGTCGTAGAAACAAAAAAGATTGCAAAACCATATATCAGTAAGAATATAGCAATCCAAATAAATGAGACAATCCATATGGACTGGACCAGGGCTTTAATCCGGAGCGGTGTATTGACCTCCCTATTCTCATGACGCTCTTCTGAGAAAAACACCAGCAGCAAGCCCAGAATGGTAAAAACAGCTCCTAACTCATCAATAATATTGGTTTGGATCATTGAAAAGTAACTCCGCTCACCATAGAAACTTGCTATTGCAAATACCTTTGAAACCAACCAGGCAGGCTTATGACCTGTAAAATAGGCATAGAGCAGCAGCAGGCCAATTACGCTAAGAAGTAGACCTGGAATTTTCCACCTGGATGATAATAAGGGAAGCTGGATGATCAGTTCTCCAAGATAATGGGGAATACCTCTGATGAGCCATCCTCAAATTTCAGTGTATAGCCAACTAATCCAAACCTGTGATTAAAAACCAGTTCCGTCTCAGACAGGCCCGGGACTGCTCGTCCAGTCTCCTTCACGGTGATTGTTTTTAACAACCACCCGTTCCAGTAATACTCATCCTCCGTCGATTTCTGGGTCACCTCTCTTACCAAGTTCTGACCATCTCTCTTGAGGGTATATTTATCACCAACCTCTGCGTCATATTTTACCAGTGTGAAGTTGGTTCCATCATCATAAACACTCTGTATTCCTTTCGTAGTAACACGGTACTTTGCATCAAAATCTGATCTCCCGTCAAAATTCGGCAGTCTCCGCTGAATGGTTTCAATTTCAGAATCTGAGAAGTCAACCGATAATGTCAGAACAGACACCCCATCCTTTAAATCGGTAATTTCGGCTGTGCCACCCTGTAATACCGCTGGAAGGTTGTAACTGGTGGCACTGACACCAATCTCACCAAACTCTGACTGATCTCCTCCTAACTCTGCTGTACTCTCATCGCAGGAGATTAGAGCAATTAACAAAAAGGACATGAGTGAAAAACTAAGAATCTTTAACTTCATAATGAGGATTTTAAATTTTTAGAAAAGTAAAAATAATCATTAGTACACTTTATCAAATAGAATATTCGAATAATTTAGACTAAAAGTCGATTTTTTTAGATGAAACACCCAATTTTACATAGCAAATCTAAAAGAACAGCTTCCATATCGTACCCAATAGCTACAGCTATGCCTTCAGCAATATGGAGGACTATGAATTGAACAACAGCCACTATAAGAGTCCATAACTCTTCAAATAGAATTGACTACCTTTAATTTTTTCATAAAGGAAAGTCAAGCATGCCTGTACTGATTGTTATCATTGGTGTTATCCTGCTTCTGCTGCTTATTACAGTGGGCAAGATCAACGCCTTTATCGCCTTTATTATCGTTAGCCTTTTCGTGGGACTAAGCATGGGGCTATCCCTTGACGAGACCGTAGAAGCACTGAAGCAGGGGATTGGAGACACCCTGGGTCTATTGGTCCTGATCCTGGGATTTGGAGCCATGCTGGGCCGGATTATTGCCGATAGTGGTGCTGCCCAAAAAATCACTAAAACACTTATAGCAACTTTTGGTCTAAAAAGAATTCACTGGGCCCTGATGCTCGCCGGCTTTATTGTGGGTATTCCCATGTTCTACTCAGTGGGCTTTGTAATCCTGATTCCCATTGTTTTTACCATGGCAGCAGCCACCGGTTTGCCTCTGATCTTTATCGGCCTCCCCATGCTGGCTTCACTCTCTGTTACCCATGGTTTTCTTCCGCCTCACCCTGCACCTACAGCCATGGCAGATATGTTCGGGGCCGATATGGGACGCACCATGCTGCTGGGAATCATAGTCGCCATTCCAACAATTCTGGTGGCTGGCCCCTTGCTCTCACCCCGATTCAAAAAAATCAAAGCGACTCCCCTAAAGGATTTCACTGGAGAGCAGGAGATACCCGATGATGAACTGCCCTCTACCCTTCTTAGCCTGTTTGCAGCCCTGATGCCGGTGATCCTTATCGGTCTGTCAGAAATCATTGCTCAATTTCTAGATCAATCAACAGGCTTATATGCTATTGTCAAGGGAATAGGCAATCCGGTAATTGCCATGTTACTCTCTCTGCTTTTTGCCCTCTTTACCCTGTCCCTGCGCAATGGGAATAAGATGAAAGATGTAATGAACGATCTGTCCCACTCCATCTCCAGCATTGCTATGATCCTGCTGATTATAGCTGGTGCCGGAGCTCTTAAGGCAGTCATGGTGGCCAGTGGCATCTCAGATTACCTGGGTGAGATACTAGCTCAATCCGGAGCCTCGCCGCTAATCCTGGCCTGGCTAATAGCAGCAGCTATTCGTGTATCTGTAGGATCCGCCACCGTAGCAGCCATGACAGCCGCCAGCATAGTGCTCCCCCTGGTATCGGACCCGACCGTATCGCCTGAGTTAATGGTACTGGCCATCGGTGCAGGGAGCCTGGTCCTCTCGCATGTAAATGATAGCGGATTTTGGTTGTTTAAAGAATATTTCAACCTTACATTAAAGGAGACTCTGGCCACATGGACGGTGATGGAGACCATTATTGGAGTGGTCGGACTTGCCGGGGTGCTTGTCCTGAATATTTTTATTTAAAAACAAATTTTTGCCTTATGAGTCAAGTAGAAGAAAAAATTAAAGCTCTGGGACTGGAGCTTCCTCCTGCCCCGTCTGCCTTGGGAATCTATTATCCGGTTGTGATAACTGACAAAATCCTTTATGTATCCGGTCAGGGTCCCGTTCAAAGCGATGGGGAACTGATTAAGGGAAAGGTGGGGAAAGATCTAAGCCTGGAGGAAGGGATACTTGCCGCACGTCAGGTAGGACTGACCATGCTATCTACCATCAAAGTCCAGATAGGCGATCTTGGTAAAATCAAGCGCATCATTAAAACCCTGGGGATGGTCAACTGCTACCCCGAGTTTGAGCAACATCCGCAAACCATAAACGGATTCAGTCAACTCATGGTGGATGTCTTTGGTGAAGAACATGGCAAAGGGGCCCGAAGTGCAGTGGGAATGACACTTCCCGCCAATATCGCAGTGGAGATTGAGGCTATATTCGAACTACACTAAAGCTTGAAATGACTGATCTGATGTGGTATAAGCCAGCAAACGAATCATCCATTGCCACTCCCTGCATGCTGCTCTTTCCAGATCGTATTAAGGAGAATATCAGCAGGATGATCCATATGGCCGGAAGTGCTGAACGACTGCGTCCACACGTGAAAACACACAAACTAGGCGAAGTTGTTGGCCTCCAGTTGCAGCAGGGCATAAGCAGATTCAAATGTGCAACATTATCTGAAGTTGCTATGGTGGCGGGTGCTGGTGGAGTTGATATCCTGCTGGCCTACCCCTTGCTTGGACCGGGAATTAAAATGTGGCTCGACCTGCTGGATCGCTTCCCGGAGAGCTGTCTATCGGTGACTGTCGATTCAGAAACGGCCCTCATGCTCCTTGAAGGTGAAGCTCTTAAAAGGGGGAAACAGGTGGACCTTTTCGTGGATATCGATAATGGGATGCACCGTACCGGGATTGATCCGGAAAAGGCATACCCTCTAATCTCCACCATGGTGAAGAGCCGGAATCTTAAGTTCAGGGGACTACACATTTATGATGGACATATACATGAGATTGATCCTGTAGAGCGGAAGGTGCATTGCGATCGCGATTTTGAAGCAGTGAGTTCTTTGTTGGATCAACTGGAACAGGGAGGTATAGAAGTGGAAGAACTCGCCTGTGGTGGAACACCCACCTTCCCCATTCATGCTGCCTACCCAAAGAGAACTCTGTGTCCAGGAACACCCCTGCTCTGGGATGCGGGGTATAACAGAACCATTCCAGATCTTGATTTCATGCCCGCAGCTGTGGTGGCTGGGCGGGTGATCAGCAAAGCCATGGGGCAAGTCTGTCTGGATCTGGGTTACAAGTCCATTGCCTCTGAAATGGCACATCCAAGGCTGCATTTCCTGGAGCTGGAAACGGATGAGGTGATTAATCACAGTGAGGAACACCTGGTCCTTAGATCCGGCGAAACCGAGCACCTCTCCATTGGAGATGTAGTCTATGCGCTTCCTTCCCATATCTGTCCGACCATGGCCCTGCATGAAGAAGTATATATAGTTCGAAACCAGCTGGTAACAGAAACCTGGAAGCTTGTTGCCAGGAAGCGGAGCTATCCACTTTAAATCCTTTATTATGAATTCAGACAAGGAACAACCTAAGCTGATCTTTGATTCCCATTTGGATATCTCCATGAATGCCATGGAGTGGAACCGCGATCAACGATGGAGCGTGGAGCAGATACGCAAGAGTGAGAAAGGGATGAGCGACAAGCCCGACAGGGGTCGCAACACCGTCTCCTTCCCTGCACTGAGAGAAGGGAGAGTCGGTTTAGTGGTTGCCACACAGATTGGCAGAGTGGTTAAACCTGGCGGTCCCATTCCCGGATGGTACTCACAGGAGCAGGCATGGGCACATACTCAGGGTCAGTTGCAGTGGTACCGTAGCATGGAGCAGGCCGGTGAGATGAAACAGATCACCAGCACAGAAACTCTGAATGAGAGTCTGGCGCTTTGGGAAAATCCGGATGCGCATAGCCCCATTTGCTATATGCTGAGTCTCGAAGGGGCCGATTCGCTTATCTCCATGAAACATCTGGAGCAGGCCTATGAAGATGGGCTCAGGGCCATTGGTCCCGCCCACTACGGCCCGGGTGTCTATGCTAATGGTACCGATTCAGGCGGCAAGCTCAATCCCAGAGGGATGGAACTTCTCAGGACCATGGAGCAGCTGGATATGATCCTGGACATGACCCACCTGAACGATGATGCCTTCTGGCATGCACTGGATATCTATAAAGGGTCCATCTGGGCCAGTCACAACAATTGTCGCAAGTTTGTAGATCACATGCGCCAGTTCAGTGACGAGATGATCCTGGAGCTGATCAGTCGCAAGGCAGTCATCGGCCTGGCGCTGGATGCATGGATGATGGTCCCAGATTGGGTACGGGGAGAGTCAGATCCTGTAAAGCGGAATGTGACTCTTGATATCATGGTCAATAACATCGACCATATTTGTCAGCTGGCCGGCAACTCCCTGCATGCGGGCATTGGAAGCGACCTGGATGGTGGATATGGCACAGAACAGTGTCCGCATGATCTGGATACCATTGCCGACCTTCAAAAACTACCAGATTTACTCCGGGCTAAAGGTTATTCCGGAGAGGATATCCGGAACATTATGCACCTGAATTTCGTGCGCTTTCTACAGGAATATTTTTAATGAGCGGCCTGCGTGAGATCGATACAAACCATTTTCTCCATGTCCCTGATAATCAGCTTGCCCTGACTAAATGCCAGCGGTGCCCAGGCCTGGGATTTTTTTGAATCGAAAAAGGAGGCCTTCCCCAGTTCCTGGTAAGCTTCAGGGGAGGGCTTTATCAAATGGATATCCCCATTTTTCCCATTCTGATTCAGGATCAGTCCATTAACCAGTATCATGGCACCCAGCTCAAAATTAGGGGCCGAGTCCTTCTCCCAGACCAGTTCTCCATCCAGGGTGAGGCACATCATCTGAGCCGGATTCCCTGTATGGTTCAGATAGAGGTGATCCTCATACAGCAGAGCCGGGTGCATTTTACTTCCCGCCTCCTCTGTGAGATATAGTTCCTTCACAACAAATTCATCACCCTCCTTTGTAATCTCAAGCATTATGGATACCGGATCATAGGCACCATCATAGGAACAATCGGTCAGGAAGAGTCGCTTCTCATCAATAATATTAGCCGGTGTAATGGTTGCAAATGAACGTAAGCCCAGATATTGCCAGAGCTCTTCTCCTGTCCTGGCATCAAAGGATACCACCTCGTGGGTCCTGGTTGAGTCGCGCCGGTCAAAGGGACTGATCATGATAACCTGGTCAATGCCACCAAACCTGGCCAGTGTGGGAGAGACATGAAAATTATGCCCATTCAGGGGCCTGGTCTTCCATTCCATTTCCCCGGTATTTTTATCAAAGGCCACCACGCCGGCTCCGGCCCCACTGGGTGCGACAATCACCAGGTCCTGGTGAATAACAGGCGATTGAGAAACTCCCCAGGTAGAGAGTTCCCCATCAAATTCCTTCAAAAGATTATGATTCCAAACAGGCTGACCACTCTTCTTATCAAAGCAGTAAAAATCTCCATGAGGTCCCACGCTCCATACATGAACATTATCAACTGTGGGAACGGCCCTGGACCCGGGAAAGGGTATCTCTCCGGAAGCATCGTATGAGTAGTTCCACTTTTCAACTCCAGATTCCAGGTCAATGCATCTTAAAATATCCGTTTTTCCAGGATCACGATCCAGCACAAATACCTCATCATCGAAAATACTGGCACCCCCGTACCCTGCTCCTAATGGTACGGACCACAACTCTTTTGGCCCCTGCTCAGGCCAGGAGTCCAAGATCTCAGCTCCTCTAATGGTAGCATCTCTGTTGGGGCCCAGGTACTGGTTCCAGTTGGTCTCTGGGACAGAACATCCCGCGAAAAAAATTATTGCTGTCAGAAGAAAAGTAAACTTTTTGTTCATGGTTGATCTATTGTGGATTAAAACTCATTTGATTTTCAGCCGGCTAAAATAACAAATAAACGTTAATCAAAAAATTATTGCATTTTATCACACCCCATGCAACGTTTATGGAAGAAAATCGTTCATTCATGTAAAGGAACTATATTGAAAATATTTCATATATGAGGTCTTATTGGCTATTCTACTTATGCATGCTGGTTTTGATACCAACTTTCGGGTTTGGTCAGGATTGTAATATAAGGTCCAAGGCCAATGATATCAATCCGGATCAACTCTGTTCCCCGGTGCAGGTGGTGACGTGGGAAGTCAGTTACACAGATGTGAATGACGCAGGAACCCTGGTGGAAATTCATTTTGACTGGGATGATGGAGACATCGAAACCATTGCAGCCACTGAAGTCGATGCTGTCAACAGCGAATGGCTGGTCATTGCATCACATACCTATATATCCGAAGATGACATATGCAATCACAGGCCAATAGCAACCCTGGTAGTAAATGGGGAGATGTGTAGCTCCTCAGCACAGGAGCAGATTGTAACTGTATGGGACAATGATAATACCAATGGAGGAAGGGTAAATGCATCTCCCGATGTATATCCCATCTGTGTTGGAAATGCCGCGATCATGCAATTTGATGATAATACGCTTTTTAATTGCGTTCCTCCACAGGAAGAAGATGTACCAAACAATCGAACGCGATGGATTCAGTGGGTTTATGGCACTAATAACAGCATGACAGGTGCCCCTGTATTGGTAGATGGGGTGGCAGGTGTTTATCCTTTTGCCGGACCTGTTATTGAGCTTACCGGACCGGTAACAGGCTCCAATGAGCAAAGTCTACCCATTTCAATCGCAAATGACAAACTTGTGGGCCAGGAATTCGAGGTTGAACTACGTTATTGGAATTACTGCAATCCTTATCCAACATCCGACCCTGTTACGGATCGCTCTGTGATTAGAATTGTGGCCATTCCCGATGCTACTATTACTCCTGTGGATACCTTATGCGAGTTTGACAGTAACATAAACCTCAGCGCTGCAACGGAAGGTGGTACCTGGAGCGGTCCGGGGATTATCAATGCAAGCACTGGTGAATTCTCCCCCCGTATTGCAGGAAATGGCACCCACACCGTAAGCTATGTGGTGACCGCTGGAAATGACTGCTCATCCACGGATACGGAAGATATTGTGGTCAGGCCGGGACCCGATGGCACTATTACTCCCGTCGATCCATTTTGCAGCTATGACAGTCCCTATGATCTGGAAGCTGCATCAGCCTTCGGCACATGGACTGGTGATGGTATCACCAACAGCAACACCGGACTATTTGACCCAACTGTTGCCGGACCGGGAAGTCATATTATTGCTTTCGAAAGTGTTCCTGATGCAAACGGTTGTGTGGGCATCGACACCGTGGAACTTAATGTGATGGAACCTCCCTTCGCTGAATTCCTGACTTCCGATGGAGCATGGTGTCAAACTGCAGATAACCAGTCCACTGCCGAAATATTGATCGATGGGGCTGAGAGTTCCACCTACGAACTGATCCTGGAAGTGCAGGGAATTCGGGATACTCTGGTTAATCTTTCAAATGGCACAGTCCCTATTCTCCTGAACAACGAGGCCGGACTGAATCAATACAATCTGGTGAAAATCATCGAGTACCATGGCAATAATACCTGCGAAACAGAGCTGTTCGACACACTGAATATGGAGGTCCATCCCATGCCGGCCGCACAATTCACAGCGAGCTATGATGACTTGTGCAGCCCGGTTGAAGTAGAATTTGAAAGTGTGGAAGGCTACTCCATGTACACCTGGGACTTTGGCGATGGCAATTTGCAGATGACTCCCAACAACCTTGTAAGCCATACCTACCACTTCGACTACGAAGAGATACATCAAAGAACTGATACAGTATATCATATCCAGCTGATCGTGGAGACAGACTTTGGATGTACAGATTCATTGAGTGATAGTATAATCATCTATCCGACTCCGGTGGCCGATTTTTTCGTGAACCCAGTGGTTCAGGATTTTCCTGATTCAGAGATCGAACTGATCAACCTGAGTTCTCCTGGAAACTGGTCCTATTACTGGGATTTCGGTGATGGCGACTCGGATTCACAAAAAGATCCTGAACAGCATACTTACGAGAACTGGGGGCTCTATGATGTGGAGTTACTTACCTTCAGCCCCTACTGCCGGGACAGTATTAGCAAGCAAATCCAGATCACACCACCTCCACCGCAGGCCATATTCGAGCCCGATACCTCGGGCTGCCCACCCCTGGATGTCACTTTCAGAAATCAAAGTGTGTATGCTGACTCCTATGTCTGGAATTTTGATGATGGCAGCTACTCAACAGAAGCATCACCTACACATATATTCTGGCAAAGTAAGGCGCATCAGGTAGAACTGGTAGCTTATGGTTTATCCGGAACAGATACTGCCAAACAGATCATACTGGTCCATCCCAGTCCAAAAGCACTATTCGGGGCCTATCCCCGTGAGGCCAAGAATCTGAAACAGGTATTCAAATTCCTCAATAACTCCCTTGATGGCGACAGATTCCTGTGGGACTTTGGAGATGGAAACACATCCAGCGATGAAAATCCGGCCCATGTATATAAGGAACCAGGAATCTTCACGGTTTCCCTGTATGTTTGGAGCGATCAAAACTGTCCCGATTCACTGATCCAGGAAAAATTGATCAATGTTATGGAGGGTGAAGGCTCTACCGTATTTCCAAATGTTTTTAAATGGAATGGAAGCGGGCCCTCAGGGGGGAACTGGGGTGAGAATGCCATTGACAATACCATATTTCATCCACACATGGAGAATGCCGTTGAATTGCGTATGCTCATCTATACCCGCTGGGGAGAAATGATCTGGGAAACCAACAGTATTTACATTGGTTGGGATGGTTACCTGCTTTCAGGCGAACTGGTGGAGCCGGGGGTATATGTATACAAGGCCTGGGTGACCTATAGAGACGGATCGCAGGAAGTGCTGGCCGGCGATGTGACCTTCTTCCACTAATACCTGTTTTACAATCTGATTTTTTATGCTGTTATTTGTAGCCACTACAGTACTACAAAACAGAGATCTATGAAACTTTACATTCCCAGTAATTACAATTCAATACTCACATTAAAAGAGAGTGAACGGGCCATTAAGATGATTAAAGATTTCTTTGAGCAGAATCTGGCAGCTGAACTAAAGTTAAGGAGGGTTACAGCCCCCCTTTTCGTCCAGAGAGGAACAGGAATCAATGATGATCTGAACGGTACCGAGCGACCGGTATCTTTCGAAGTAAAAGATATGGATGGGACCATAGCTGAGATTGTACACTCCCTGGCTAAATGGAAGCGAATGATGCTTGCCGATTACGAAATTGCCAATAACTACGGCCTCTATACCGATATGAATGCTCTCCGGCCCGATGAGGAGCTGGATAATATACATTCCATTTATGTGGACCAGTGGGACTGGGAAAAGATACTTCTACCGGAGGACCGCAACATTGCCACGCTTAAGGCCATTGTGAACCAGATTTATTCGGTAATCAAGCGAACCGAGTTCATCGTATATGAGAACCATCCTGATATTGTACCCATTCTTCCTGATACCATCCATTTCATCCACGCTGAAGAGTTACTTGAACGTTATCCAGATCTGAATCCAAAGGAGCGAGAGTTTGAGATAGCCAAAGAATTCGGGGCCGTTTTTATTATCGGGATCGGTAGTGATCTGGCCCATGGTCAGCCACACGACGGCCGGGCTCCTGATTACGATGATTGGTCCACACCCACAGCCAATGGCTACAAGGGTTTAAATGGTGATATAGTGGTCTGGAATCCCATACTGGAAAATGCCTTTGAACTCTCTTCCATGGGAATCCGGGTGGACAAAACAGCCTTGCTACGGCAGCTTGAAATACAGGGAAAATCGGAGCGCAAAGAGCTTCTTTTCCATAAAAGATTGCTTGCGGGAGAATATCCTGAGTCGGTAGGTGGCGGAATCGGCCAATCGCGGCTCTGCATGTATTTCCTCCGGAAAGCCCATATTGGTGAGGTCCAGGCTAGCCTGTGGCCGGGACAAATGCATGATCATTGCCGTAAATCAGGCATCATCCTTATGTAATTCCAATTCTTTTAAGTAGACAATAGCTCATCCACATGCTTGAGCTCTGCTCTTATGGGTATGTTCTGTGGACATTGTGGTTCACATAGACCGCACTGAATACAATTGGATGCCTTGGCTATATCACTCAATAAGCGCTGATACCTGAGTTTTGCTGCCGGATCCTGGAGCATGTGGTGGTCGTTATAGAGGGCGAAATTCCGAGGGATATTAACCCCCTCGGGACAGGGCATGCAGTAATTACAAGCGGTACAGTCCACCATTTGCTGAGCTCTGATGATTCTTACAGCGCTCTGGATGGCTTCCTCATCTTCTTTTTCCCACTCCTTTTGAGAGAGCTCAGCGGCCAGTTGCAAATTCTCTTTAACATGATCGAGGTGCGACATTCCACTTAAAACCACCGTAACTTCAGGATGTTTCCACAACCATTCAAAGGCCCACGCGACGGCTGATTTTTCAGGATCCGCCTGTTCCAGGACCTTCCTGGCTGCCGGAGGTAGTCCATTAACCAGCGTTCCTCCACGCAATGGCTCCATGGCTACAACAGCAAGGCCTTTCGTAGCTGCATACTTCAGGCCTTCTGTTCCAGCCTGGTACTCCTCATCCATATAATTATATTGAATCTGGCAAAAGGTCCATTCATAGGCATCCACAATCTCCTTGAACAGATCAATCTCGTCATGGTAGGAAAAGCCCGCAAAGCGTATCTTTCCAGCCTCCAGAGCACTGTTTAAAAACTCAAGAACCCCCAGGTCAAGCAGCTTCTTCCAGGATTTCCTATCCAGTCCGTGAAGCAGGTAAAAATCAATGTATTCTGTTTCGAGTCGCTCCAGTTGCTCATCCAGGAAGCGATCCATGTCCTCTCTGGTTTCTACCAGCCAGGATGGAAGCTTGGTGGCTATATAAACCTTCTCACGGTATCCATCTTTCAATGCTTTTGCCAGAAAGGGCTCACTTGCACCCCCTTTTGAAAAATCGAAGCCATGGTAGGGATAAGCTGTATCGAAATAATTCACGCCATGATCAATGGCATAACGGACCATCTCCATGGCTGGCTTCTCATCGATCCTGGAATTATCGCTGTCAATTACCGGGAAACGCATGCAACCAAAGCCAAGCGGGGAGACCTGTAGTCCGGTTTTACCGAATGGAGTCAGTTTCATTCTGATCAGTTAGCTCTTACAAACCTTGTTCCCTCTCCAAAGCGGAAGCGTGCTGAAAAGCCCCAATTGGAATACTTAAAATCAAATCCTTCGGTCACTTTAAATCCCGGTCTCCAGTCTAATGCAAGTGTTAAAGGAAAATCGAAGGAGTATTCAGCCCCGAAATTTCCAGCAATATGGAAATCAAAACTGTCTTCGAAGAAAAATTCTGGTCCCACCCCTGGATAAAACTTCAAACCGGAGGGTCCATCAGACAGGGCAAACATCCAGTCAAAATAGGTTCCGACTCCAAAACGATCAAAATAAATGGCCGGATGTAAGCGTGGGGATGCTGCCAGGGGAATGGTTGCATCAATGGCAATATCATTTCCGAACCTGGCCCCTATCTCCCAATTGGCCTGGGCCTTCAGGTCTGAACCAGAGCTTAAGAGACAGAATATAATTGCAATTTGAAAAACAGATATTAGCTTCTTCATAAGAAATCATTTAAAAAATTTAATCTCACAAATGTCAAAAAAATATTTGAAATAAAGCTATTTAATTCAGTCGATAGCTTACAAAAGCCACATGCTCACTATCGGGCGACCAGGAGGGCACATTGATAGTGCCCTGTCCTCCAAATAATTTAGCCATTACCCAAACCTCTTTTGTCTCCAGGTTCATGATTCGCAGCATAACATCCTTATTAGGTGGATGGTCTCCGGCCGGAACATCCGTTCCAAAAGTGACATAGACGATCCACTTGCCGTCTGGAGAAGGATGTGCAAACCAGTCGTTTAATTCATCTGTGGTAACTTGTTCCTGATCACTGCCATCGGGTTTCATTCTCCAGATCTGCATGGTACCGGTGCGAACGGAATTAAAATAGATGTACTTTCCGTCCGGGGAGTACTCGGGACCATCATCCAGCCCTTCTGCTGTGGTTAAACGCATCTCCTTGCCCCCTTTAACTGGAATGGTATACACATCATAATTGCCATTCCGTTCTGCACAATAAGTAAGGGTCTCCCCATCGGGAGATATGCCATGCCAGTAAGAAGGACTTATGGGAGTAACCTTTTTAGGTTCACCGCCTTCAATGGGGAGGGTATAGATCATGGAACGGCCGGATTCTGTTCCGTCGCTGATCACCATCATCTTTCCATCGAAGGATATACCGTGATCGTTATTGATCCTTTTTGCAAAGCCGGTTGGGATTAATTCGGGAGTTCCACCTGCTACCGGGATCTTATACAGGAGTCCGCGACTGTTGTAAATCAAAGTTTTACCATCAGGGGTCCAGTTAGGAGCTTCGATATGACTATCGGTATGGTAAACAACCCTTCTGTCGAAGGATGCAATGGCAATGGTTTCAAGTGTGCTTTGAACTTCCTTGTCGGAATCTGACTTTTCTACTAGATCTTCTATCATAACATTGGAAAATATGGCTGTTTCAATGGCATCGTTGTTATGAGCACTAAGGCCCAAACCGATGTAAAATGGTTCTGTTATATGGAGCTTAAAGCTTCCCCCGGAAAACTCCAGGGGATTATCTCCACTTGCCACAGACATGGAGAAATAATCACCTTTTTTCTCAATACGCACCCTTTCTGGTGCTGATATATTCGCCTGAATTTCATTGGTTATGTCCCCTGCAACACCCCTGTACTGGATCGAAGTGAGTCCGTCTCCATGTACAGCCACATCCACATATACCGAGGCCGTATCCAGGTCCTGCCGGATAATCAGGCAGGCTTTCCGGTGGGGGTCGAGCCCCTCACCTACCCAATCAATATCTGCAGCAATGGAAACATCACCCGATACTTTTTTCCATACATAGTGGAGCTCATCACTGGCGAACCACATATTGGTTCCGCTTCCTGAAACCACATAGGAATCAATGGATGCGTTAAATTGAACCGAGCCTGCATGCCCGACATTTCCAATATCAGTATTCCCTTCAAAAATTCCCAGATCTTCTTGGCCCTTACATGAGACCAGGGCAAGAAGCAAGATAGCCCAGGTTGCATGGATCTTTAATTGTTTCATACTTAATGTGCTTTATGTTAGTCTTAGATTGTAAGAATTTCCCGCCCCTCTTTCATGTAGTCCGTGAGTTCTTTCCCAATATATAATACTGTGATTTTCGTATTGAATCCTCTTTTGGGTTTTAAGATACAAATGTTTTAAATTCCTCTTCGATTAATCCAATTGTTTCTTTTTCCAGCTTGAGAAGCCGGGTTAATGCTTCCACCTGCTGCACGTCGCAACTGTTACCGGTGCTTTCATTGGATTGCGCTTACTTTTGTTTCATTATAAATTAATCCGATGCATTTGCTAAATTAGTGAATAGATGTATCTTAGGCAATGGAGAAATTTCTATATTCCTTCTCTATTAAGCGTTCTTAAAGGCATAATTTTTTTATAATAGATCCAGCCCAATGAAACTCCCAAGAACTTACTACAATCCAATCTCCCTGTTCGGAAGCATTCTTGCTGCCGTAACCGCTTTGATCATCATTTTCTTCATGATCGCCATGACCTTTTTTGATACTGAGGACTCAGGATCCTATGCAGGCATATTCATATACATGATATTACCTGTTTTTTTGATTATCGGACTCATTCTTATACCCATCGGGATGTCCAGGAGATCCAGGAGAATCAAAAGAGAGGGAGAAGATAGTGTTGTATCAAAAATCGTTCTTGATCTTAGCAATCAAAGGCACTGGAATGCTGTAGGTTTATTCATTCTTGTCACCATCCTGTTCCTCATGATTACCGGGATTGGCACATATAAAGCCTTTCATTATACAGAGTCTAATGAATTTTGCGGCACGCTTTGTCATAGTGTAATGGAACCAGAGTGGGTGGCTTACCAGGAATCTGCACACTCACGTGTGACCTGTGTGCAGTGTCATGTTGGTGAAGGAGCCGAATGGTATGTGAAAAGTAAACTTTCCGGATTGTACCAGGTCTATTCGGTCACATTCAACAAATATCCAACTCCCATTGAAACCCCTGTTCATAGCCTTAGACCTGCACGCGAAACCTGTGAGGAATGTCATTGGCCAGAAAAGTTCTATTCATATAATCTGCGAAATGAAAAAAACTATTTAGCAGATTCGGCAAATACGCAATGGAATACCATGCTTAAAATGAAGATTGGATCAGAACATAGTGCTCATGGCTCAGTGGAAGGTGTACACTGGCATATTAACCCGGATGTGAAAGTAGAATACATTGCCTCTGATAAAAAGAGAGAATATCTACCCTGGGTCAGATATGTGAATAAAGTAACAGGCGACACCATTGTTTACAATGATATTTATGAATCTTATGATCAGGAAACCCTTGATACAATGGAGCTTAGAGAGATGGATTGTCTGGATTGTCACAACCGGCCTTCCCACCAATTTCTGCCTCCTCAGAAATTCGTTGATGACATGCTTGCCTCTGGTATCATTCCGGTTAAGTTGCCGGAAGTGAAGTTCCTGGCCATGCAGATATTCAACAATACATTTAGTACCCGTGATTCGGGAAGTATGTTTATCCGAGAGGAAGTCAAAAAATTTTATAACTCCAGTTATCCGGAATTTGCGGCTGAGAATCAAGCAATGATCGATCAGGCCATTGAAGGTATCTTGGCCGGTTATAACAAGAACTTTTTTCCGGAAATGAAAGCTAACTGGGACGGCTATCCAAATCATATAGGTCACAGCGAATTCAATGGATGTTTCAGATGCCACAATGGAAACCATGAAAGCGAAGAGGGTAAGGTCATTTCAAGAGATTGTAATTTGTGTCATACAATCCTTGCACAGGGCAATGCTGAAAATTTCCAGACAACAAGCATTGATATGCCTCTTGAGTTCCAGCATCCCGTTGACATAGATGAGGCCTGGAAAGAGATGGCCTGCGCGGATTGCCACAGATATCTCTACTAATATTAACTGTTCTTTCCACCCCTAAACAACAGTTACTTTTCATGGAGGCATATTATATTCTGATCGTTGGTGTTCTTTTTCTTTTGGCTGTCTCAATCCTGATTATTGGTGTAAGCAATGATGCGGTCAATTTCCTCAACTCTGCCATAGGTTCAAAAGCTGCACCTTTTCCTGTGATACTTGCTATTGCTGGTTTGGGTGTGCTGGTTGGGGCTGTTTTTTCCAACGGAATGATGGAGGTAGCCAGAAAAGGGATCTTCCATCCGGAGTATTTTGCATTCAACGAGATCATGGTCATCTTCCTGGCTGTGATGCTGACCAATATATTGCTGCTCGATTTCTTTAATACCATTGGTCTGCCAACATCCACTACGGTTTCCATAGTGTTTGGACTTCTCGGAGCTGCTGTTGCTGTCTCCATATACAAAATCACCAGTGCGGATATCTCCATAGAATCCCTCAGCACTTATATCAACATTGAGAGTTC
>RCND010000436.1_pt1 | contig 23580 bp, 20 predicted proteins | sample 2041351 | NCBI WGS metagenome assembly RCND01 (sample SAMN09708230, study PRJNA481090) | Marine sediment metagenome, whole genome shotgun sequencing project. | biome: marine sediment; feature: ocean; material: sediment; isolation source: Sewage treatment plant 12B marine sediment (STP12B) ... | reverse complement strand
AGTAGATTATTACAAATAAGATATAAGATGGGCACGCTTTGCAAAAGCGCGCCAGATTGTAAGCGCGCTAGATTACGCTAACACAAGAATTTTAATCATCATTAGCGACACTTTCCACATCAAAAGGTTTACCTAAATAGACCAATTTGTAATTTTCGCCTATCGTCTCAACATCTTTATTGTAGGATGAAATAATATGCATTTCTCCTTGGTCGTCCTTTAAAAATAAAGGAATCATGTCGTTATTCTTGTTTGTGATTTCTATGAGACTTTTATAATGAGCTTTATCATCTATGTCTATATCTTGAATTGAAGGATATTTTCGTGTTACCTCAGCTAATTTAAGATAGTCGTCTGTATTAGAAAATAAGCCTTCTTTTGGATTGTCTTCAGGGTTATTCATTTCTTTAGTCGTCACTAATCTAAAGGCTCCATTTTCACCAAATTGCTGACTAAATTTATTGATGGCATATTTATTTATATCAGAATTAGCGGTCATTGCCATGAGATAACCAACATCATTTAATTCTATATTGTCCGAGAGTGTTTCAGAATATATGTTTGTATTTAAAGCTTCTAGGCCTAATTCTTTAGCTTTATCTATATTGCTTTGATTGCTATCTATAAGCACGACGTGTCTTCCGTTAGTTTCGAGGTAATGCCCTAACAATCGGGAAACTTTAGACGCACCGACAATTAAGATCCCACTAGACTTCGTTAAAAAGACACCTACTAATTTAGCAAATAAGCGCGCTGTCGTTGCATTTAACAGTACCGTTCCTAACACAATCATAAAAACGAGTGGAGTAATATATTCTGCACCTTCAACCCCCTGACTCAACAACTTACTTCCAAAAAGAGAAGCAATACCTGCTGCAACAATACCACGAGGACCAACCCAACTTATAAAAAGCTTTTCATTAAAATTTAGCTTAGACCCTTTTGTACTTAGAAAAACGGCTAATGGCCTAATTATAAATACGACTATGGCGAAAAGTACTGCGGTCTTCCAGGTGTAAAGCAGCATTAAATCTTCAATATTTATGTTTGCCGATAAAAGAATAAATAATATTGAAATGAGTAATACACTCAGTGACTCCTTAAAATAAAGCAGTTCTTTAATGTTATCTAGTTTACTATTTCCTAGTACCATTCCCATCACTACCACCGCTAATAAACCAGATTCGTGTGCAAATAATTCAGATTCAACAAACACCAATAATACAGTTGAGAGCGATACGACATTCAATAAGTAATGTGGAATAAATTTTTTATTGATCGCAAATGCTAGGGCGTGTGCGAATGTGAATCCGAATGTGGTACCGAATAAAACTATTTTACCAAATTCCATTAAAGCGGTTTTAGTAAAACCACTATCGCCTTCGACACTTATAAATTCGAACACCAAAACGGCGACTAAAGCACCAATAGGATCGATGAGGATCCCTTCCCATTTTAATACGGTAGATACATCCTTTTTAAGTGGAATATTACGTAAAATGGGTGTAATTACAGTTGGTCCCGTAACGATAATTAGTCCTGAAAATAAAAACGATAGCTCCCAACTTAAATTAAAAGTAAAGTGAGCAACAATCCCAGCACCAAAAAAGGTAACAGTAGAGCCCAAGGTTATTAGTTTCGTAATTACCGGTCCTACATTCTTTAGTTCGGATCGTTTTAGAGTAAGACCTCCTTCGAATAAGATTATACTAATGGCAAGCGATACAAAATAGTACAAACTATCGCCTGGAAAGAGTCCTTTTTCACCATTCCAGATGGGTTCGATCCATTTAGTACCATCCTCACTGAGAAATTCTGCAGCAATTGGGCCAACTAAAAGTCCAATTAAAATTAACGGTAAGATGGCAGGAATTTTTAGTTTCCAAGCAACCCATTGCGCTAATATACCTAGTATGATGATCCCAGCTAATTCTAACATTTATTTTAATTTAGTGAAGTAAAGTTAATAAGAATAAAACAAAATAATCTTAGTGTTCCTTTATGGTCAGTCGTAACACAGAGCATGCCGATTTTTCGGTAAATTTATCTTTACCAGTTCCAAATAAAACACTGATCCAGTTGTCTTTTTGAGGTGTTCCTAAAATTAATAAATCATAAGAAGCAGAAGCCTTTGAAATGGCCTCAATGGAATCGTTAGACCTAATAATATCTACTTTAGAGTCTGATGTTGCCTCTTCTAATAATTCATTGGACGACAAGACTATATCATGTAGTTCGTCGTCTTCAATAGTTTCCGAAACCACACGCAGTAAAGTAAATGAAGCCCCATAAAATTGACTTATTCTATCCGCAACTTCAATAAAGTTCTTATCATTTCTTCCTGGTCGTAATGCGATTAAAACTTTACTAATATAACGGACTCCATTATCCTTAAATAAGGCAAAGTTTGAATTTATATTTGTCATTAACCAACCAATAGGATTATGGATTAATATACCGGTTCTTGCTCTTCCGTTCCAACCCACAACGAGCCAATCACAGTGCGTTTGATCGCTCAATTCATGAATAGTGTCAGACATATTGTGCGTCACTATAGATTCAAAATCGATATTAATGTCCTTAGATGTCGCCAATCTCGAAAATCGTCGTGCCAGAGAATTTATCTTAGGGTTTTCATCGACCATAGCCTCTAAAAACGTTTGATTTGGCACTTCTGTGATATTTGCGACCTGAAGTTTCTCTTTGGTATTTAAAGCGGCCCCAATTTCAACTAACATCTCGGGCGAGGTTTCATTACCTAATAAGGGCACCACGACTCCAGCGTCTTCAAGAATCTCACCATCGAGAAAATCAGAATTTATAATAACATCATTAAATAATTTTCGCTTTTGCCTATTCTTCTTTTTGTATAGCAAATACAGGGCTGGTCTATGCCCATATTTTCTCAAAACACCTATTCTTGATGTTTTCTTTCCATACTTTAAGTAGATTAAAAATCCGATTATGATGATACCTAAAATAGCCATAAGCGGCACAAACCCTAGAAGGATTAATAGAATGATGCCACTAATTATTCCAAATAGTTGAATAAAAGGATAAAACGGGGATTTATAAGCTGGTCTATACCACTGGGTGGCGGTTTCTCTTAGAATAATAACACAAGCATTAACAGAAATAAACATCATGACCATAAATGCACTTGCTAGCTTTGCTATCTTTTCAACATCTAGGAAAAGAATCGCAACAGCCATAACGACGCAGGTCATTACTATAGTAACGACAGGTGTTAAGTACTTAGAATGTATTTTACCCATAAAAGTAGGTAGCAGCTTATCTATTGCCATTGCAAAAGGAAATCTTGACGCAGCAAGCACGCCAGAATTCGCCATCGATACCAAGGTAATAACACCCACCACAGCCGCCGCATAACCTATATATGTACCACCTAGCATATTCGCTATGGTGTAAATCGGTCTAATGTCCGTTTTTAATGTGTCCATGGGAATATTACCAACCAATGCAAAAGTCACAGAAACATAGATCAGCGCCATAATAAACAAAGACAACATCATGGCTCTTGGCAAATTAATATTTGGATTTTTTATTTCGCCTGCTATTGCCGCAATTTTAGTCACACCAGCATAAGATATGTAGACAAAGGCAACCGTAGAAACTAATCCAATGTTTCCATGACTAAAAACAGGCTGCAAAAGCTCCTGGTTGACATTGGGAATACCAAAGATTAATATAATGGCCAAACTAATAAGACTAATCGTCACAACAACAAGTTGAACCTTACCTACTTTTTTAATTCCAAGAATGTTAAGAAATAGAATAACGACCAGAAAGAAAAGCGCGGCATACTTTGTAAAACCTTCATTAATATTTACTAAAACGGTTAAATAAGCGCCAAATCCAACTAAAGCAAATGAACTTTTTAGTAATAACGATAACCACAAACCAATACCTGCAATGGTTCCAAAAATGGGTCCAAATGTACGTTCAATATAAACGTAAGTTCCACCCGAAGAAGGCATCGCCGTTGCTAATTCACTTTTAGATAATGCTGCGGGAAGAATACAAACGGCAGCTAATAAATAGGCTAACCATATAGAAGATCCTGTTTTAGCAGCTGCAATTCCTGGTAAAACAAAAATACCACTGCCTAACATGCCTCCAATACTGATGGCAATTGCTGATGTTAGTGAAATACTACGTTTTAAGGTCTTCAACTGCTATTAATTTGTTTCGAAAATAGGCTTTTTTTTTACAACTCCTAAAATCAAAATAAAATCTAAAGAAATATATCTAATTAGGACAATTTTGGCACACCTTTAAAACACGTCGTTTCTTTATAGAATGAATACTCTTAATCATTGTCTTGGGACTCTGTTTTATAGTACAACTGCCTTAAACTTCTTTTTAATAGCATAAATCGGTACACTCCAATAACAAAAAAAATAACGCAAAAAATCAATGCCGTGAGTGCTAAATATTCAAAATTAGCAAACGCTTTGAGTTGATATAAAGCAATACTTCCGAGCAATAGATACAATGAAGACCTTATGTAAGATAAAAGAGTGCGCTCATTAGCTAATCGTGTACGCTCAATAGCTAAGTAATCCCTTAAAATCACTTTTTGATCTGGATTAAAGTCACGTCCAAATTTCAATAATTTCATTTTTTTAACCTTTGATTTTGACTTCGCCATAAATTTTAAAAGATTGATTGATAAACACAATAGATAAATGTAATTATTATTTTTTAGAATACTTAAGAATAAATCTTCCTGTTATTTGTTAAAAATCCTCTAATTAATTGACCTAACTTCATTTAATTTTAATGCTTTTAGTACTTTGCAAAACGTTAAATATATCATATATGCGATTATATCCTATTAATGCCGGAAACTTTAAGCTCGATGGCGGAGCCATGTTTGGTGTCGTACCAAAATCGTTATGGACAAGAACGAATCCAGCTGATCAGAACAATATGATCGATATTGCCGCACGCTGTTTATTAATTGAAGATGGAAATCGTCTGATTTTAATCGATACAGGCATGGGCAATAAACAAAGTGACAAATTTTATAGCTACTATTTTCTCTGGGGAGATGATACTATTGATACATCACTTGCGGCTCATGGTTTTCACAGAGACGATATTACAGATGTATTTATGACGCACCTTCATTTTGACCACTGTGGCGGTAGTATTCAATGGAATAAAGACAAAACCGGCTACGAACCTGCATTTAAAAACGCGCATTTTTGGAGTAATCCAAACCATTGGAAGTGGGCAACAGAACCTAATCGTAGAGAATCTGCTTCGTTTTTAAAAGAAAACATCTTACCAATGGAAGCGAGTGGGCAACTAAAATTTACGTCAGTTCCTGAAAATCATATTTTAAAAAACTCAGAATTAGGGTTTGATATCTTTTTTGCTAACGGCCACACGGATAAACAAATGGTTCCTATGATACAATACAAAGGAAAAACGATTTGTTTTATGGCAGACTTATTACCAACCGCAGGTCATTTACCACTGCCATTTGTAATGGGTTATGATACAAGACCACTTTTAACCTTAGATGAGAAGGAATTATTTTTAAATATGGCAGCCGATAATAATTACTATCTATTTTTAGAGCACGACGCTCATAACGAAATCATTACCGTTAAGCACACCGAAAAAGGAGTGCGACTTAACGAAACCTATAATTATAACACATTATTTAATTAAAGTATAAAACAAATAAACATAAACACATGAAATTTAACTTCAAACCTATCGCGTATTTAAGTTTTGCAGCAACATTATTTGTTGCCTGTGGGGCAACATCAGAAATTCTCTCTACACCAATAGAAAACATAGACACTTCGCCTTTAAAAGTTACTGATTTAACAGAAGTTGAAGAAAAAAACTGGGGACACTTAGACCTTGTAAATGATACCATTCCTGGTATGGCTGTAGATAAGGCTTACAAAGAACTTATTAAAGATAAAAAAGGCAAAAAAGTCATTGTGGCTGTAATTGACTCTGGTATCGATATCGATCATGAAGATTTGGACGGAGTTATTTGGACCAATACCGATGAAATTCCGAATAACGGAAAAGATGACGATAAAAATGGGTATATCGATGATATCCATGGCTGGAACTTTCTTGGTGATGGTTATGATGAACAACTAGAACTTACAAGACTAGTTGCTTCTGGAAACAAAAATGCGCCTCGCTATGATGAAGCTAAAGCAGAATTAGACAAAAATATAGCTGAGCTTGCACCTACTAAAACGCGTTATGAGCAAATTAATAAAGCTTTACAAGATGCTGATGCCGCATTTACTGAACATTTTGGAACAAAAGACTACACTAGCGATCAGGTTAAAACATTAGAAACAACCGATGAGACGTTATTACAATATAAATCATTAGCCGCTCAAATGAGTGGTTATGGATTAACAAGTATTCCAGCAGCAAAAGAAGAGCTGCAAAGTGCTTTAGAAGGTTTAGTTGAGAAATTAAACACAAACTATAACGTCGATTTTAAAGGAAGAACAACAGGAGATAACCCAGACGATTTCAGCGATCAACCAGGATATGGAAACGGAAACGTAAAACCAGTAAAAAAATCTGAATCTCACGGTACACATGTTGCTGGTATTATCGCCGCAGAACGTAATAATGGTTTAGGTGCTAATGGTGTTGCTAACAACGTTGAAATTATGGTTGTTAGAGCCGTTCCTAATGGTGATGAATACGATAAAGATGTGGCTTTAGCGATTAGATATGCTGTAGATAACGGTGCAAAAGTTATTAATGGAAGTTTCGGGAAATCATTTTCACCTCACGCAGAATGGGTAAGAGACGCTATTAAATATGCCTCAGATAATGATGTGGTTTTTGTCCATGCCGCTGGTAATTCTAGTGAAAATGTAGATGTAGAACCAAATTTTCCTGATGATAATGTGAATTTTGTTGAGGTATCAGATACTTATATAAGAGTGGGGTCTTTAACCTCTAAATACGGATCAAAAATGGTATCTGGATTTTCAAATTATGGTAAAAAGAATGTTGATGTTTTTGCACCTGGATCTGCAATCTATTCTACATTTCCAGAAAATGAATATAAAAGCATAAGTGGTACATCTATGGCTTCTCCTGCAGTTGCTGGTGTTGTAGCTTTAGTACGTTCACAATATCCTAAATTATCTGCTGCACAAGTAAAACAAGTGATTTTAGACTCTGGTTTATCTTTAACAACAAAAGTGGTTGTCGGTGGAGATGCTTCAAACGTAAAACCTTTTGCAGACTTATCAAAAACAGGAAAAATAGTCAACGCCTTTAATGCACTAATTATAGCTTCAAAAATCAAATAAAACATGAGGAAGTTTTTAGTATGTTTATCTGCTGTCGTTGCTGTATTTTCATGTAACGCAACAGAAAAACCAATACAAGACTCTAAGCCGTTACAACCGCCAATAAATGGCTACTGGCAACAAAAAGCTGATTATAAAATGGAAATTGATATGGATGTAGAAACCTATCAATTTAAAGGAAAACAAAACATTAAATACACTAACAATTCGCCAGATGTTTTGGATAAAGTGTTTTACCATTTGTACTTTAATGCGTTTCAACCTAACAGCGAAATGGATGCTAGAGTCCAAAGTATTAGAAAACCAGATGCTCGGTTTGCACCGAATGTTGGTACTAAAGAAAATCCAATTTATGAAAGTAGAATTGCGAAATTAGAGCCTAACGAAATTGGGTATATCGACATAAAATCATTGAGACAAAATGGAAAAAAGTTAGTTTATACAATTTCAGGAACCGTTGTCCAAGTAAAACTAAACACACCTATACAACCTGGTGAAACGGTAAGTTTTGATATGGTGTTTAAAGGTCAGGTTCCGATACAAATACGTCGTTCTGGTCGTAATAATAAAGAAGGTGTTGCCTTATCTATGGCGCAATGGTATCCTAAGCTTGCGGAATACGATGATGAAGGCTGGCATGCTTATGCGTACATCGCTAGAGAATTTCATGGTGTTTGGGGAAATTATGATGTCAAGATTACGATCGATAAAACCTATACGATTGGAGGTACTGGTTATCTTCAGAATGCGGATGAGATTGGCCATGGTTACACCACTAAAACAGTGATCCCAAAAGGAGATAAATTAACTTGGCATTTTATAGCACCAAATGTTCATGATTTTACTTGGGCAGCTGATCCTGAGTATGCACACGATACGTTACAAGTACCTGACGGACCAATGCTACATTTTCTTTATAAAAAAACAATGCCTCAAGAAAATCTAGATATTTGGAAAAAAATCCAACCTTATTCTGCCCAGTTAATGACCTATTTTAGTGATCTTGTTGGTAAATATCCTTATGAGCAATACTCTATAATACAAGGAGGAGACGGTGGTATGGAATATGGTATGTGCACTTTGCTTTTAGGTGAAGGTACTTTTGAAGGTTTATTTAAAGGGACCATATCTCATGAGATGGCACATACTTGGTTTCAATTTTTATTAGCAAATAACGAAGCAAAGCATGAGTGGATGGATGAAGGGTTTGCAACCTATATTGAGTACAAAGCGATGAACGACATATTCGTTGAAGGTACTATTAATCCGTGGTCTAACGCATACGAAGCTTATTCATCTTTAGCAAATTCTGGCATAGAACAGCCCATGACCACATTTGCCGATAAATACGATTTTAATCAATTATATTCTATCGCTGCCTATTATAAAGGTTGTGTTTTTATGTCACAATTAGGCTATGTGATTGGTGAAGACAACCTCGATAAAACGATAAAACGTTATTTTAAAGAATGGGTTTTTAAACATCCTAAACCTCTAGATTTTATTAGAGTGGCAGAAAAAGTTTCAGGACTAGAACTCGATTGGTATCTCGTAAGTTTTACACAAACCACCGATGTTATCGATTATGCCGTAAAAAGTGTTGATGATAAAACCGTAACCTTAGAGCGTATTGGTATTATGCCAATGCCAATAGATCTCAAGGTGACCTATACAGATGATTCCTCTGAAGATTTTTATATTCCATTGCGTCAAATGAGAGGTCAAAAACCAACCTCTGCAATCACAAAAGACGATTGGGCTTGGTCGTATCCAACCTATAGTTTAGAAACGTCTAAAACGATTAAATCAGTTGAAATAGACCCTAATGGGTTTATGGCGGATGTTAACCGAAAAAATAATCTGTTAGATTTACAGTAACGTATTAAAAAACGATATCATACTTTAAAATCACAAAAGCTACAGCAATTAACTGTAGCTTTTTTTTGTACTCATTTTTGAAGACACGCATTGCAAACCAGCGATAGCAAGGGGATTAGAAACCATATAAAAAAGGTAATTATTACCATAAAAGATAAGGAATTGCTCAAAAAAAACCCGTTGTAGAAACTATAAATAACCAAGCCAAAAAGCATTGCTCAAGTTGAAAATTCCTAGCACAGAAGCTTAGGTAATATCATTACAAATTTAATTGTAAGTCTCATCCATTATTCTTTTCAAGAAAAAAAGTCTCGCATTAAATTTAAAACAGATCACACGTCTCAATGAGCACTTTTTCACTAATTTTTTAGATCTAAATCAGGTTAATAGCTAAAAAACAATAAAACAAGTTACTTTAGTTTTCGATTCTTTTAACGGTATGCTTTCGAAAAAGTAACAGTGGTAAGGACACGCCAATGCTTAAAGAAATTAAAATAAATAACATGGTAAAGCCATTATAAAATATAGCTTCCATAAAAATTATCCTTTTAGAATCATCTTTTTCAAGAAATATAAAAGACATAATTGATAAAATCGTTTTATATGCAAAATAACCAGGTATCATAGGAATTACTGCCGGTATGGAGAATACCACTGGAGGTTGATGGATTCCGTGAGCTAAAGGCATACTAATGACCCCTACAAAAGAGGCGGCTATTAAACTGGCTAACACAATATTAATTTGAAAATGCAATAAAACAAACTTGATACAACCCGCTCCAAATCCTAATAAAAAAACAGTAAGTATTGCTTTACGAGGTATATTAAATAAAATACCAAAGCCAACAGCAGCAATTCCTGCCCATGCGGATACTTCCAATACGTCTAATAGAGTTGCTATCATTGTAATCTAAAAATTAACATGGCTACAAAAAGTCCAAGTGCTATTGCCAAAACGGTCATTACTCCGTTGGTAAATCTTACCATACCATTCAATACATTTTTATCTAAAAGATCCGTAACAGAGTTGATTAATGCCACACCAGGCACTAAAAACAATATGGAAGTAGCCAATGCGTCCTCTGGATGCGTTCCTAAATTAAAATAAACCCCAAAAGAGGCTAACAAAGATGCCGTTAATGAAGCCAAAAACACACTAATGTACGTATTAAACTCCCTTCGATGGGCTATTTGAAGCATCAACAACCCAAAAAATGTACTCACGAATGATACCAATAGGTTAAGATAATCACCTCCAAATATTTTACAAAAACCTGCTCCAGCAAAACTTACCGCTATTAAAACAATAATTCTTGGATACCTTTTTTGCTGTTGAATCGTTTTAATTTCTTGGGATATCTGAGAAAGTGTCCAATCTTCACTAATAGCATTCCAACTGGCCTTGCTTATGGATGAAATTACCGTGAAATCTATTTTGTGAGAAGGTATATTTTTTACTTTGGTGTAATTTTCTTGAGTCCCACGATCTATTACGGTAAGTATTATCGTCTTTTGACTTATTAGGCTATAAGACTCACAGTTTAAAACGGAAGCGAAACGGGCAATATTCAGATTTACCCTACTTGTGTTTGCACCGGAGACCATTAGAATCGAAGATATTTCTAATAATAAATCAGCGATCCTTTCTAAGCTATTTTCAATCTTCATTTAGATATAATAAAATCAATTCAAATTTAAGGTTTTTTTGAAGTTTTAGAAGTGTGATTTTGATTAATAATTTTAAAACCAATGACCTCGCTAGTTTCGATAAAGCGGTCTCTATTTTCTCTCTAATCTCCATGCTAACGCTCGTTTACAACGCATGCGCATTATAGTATAAGGAAGATTCTAAAACTCAACGTCATTAAATGCCCCTAATCACCCTAAATTATAAATCCTACAGGTATTAGCGACGACAATCACAAAAGAGGTTTGGGCTTGGTCGTACCTAACCTATCGTTTAGAAACATCAAAAACAATAAAACCTGTTGAAATAGCCCCATATCAAATGATGGAGACTGTTAAGCGTGAGAATAATACCTTGACAAAAGAATAGAAATCCTTTTAATAGCTCATAGAAGAGACGGTCTGAAAAGTGAAACTTTCTGTCATTTCGAGCATTAGTAAGTTCGAAATATATTTTGAAAGACGTTAGCTTACGTGGTAAGTCGAGAAAATCGAAACACGGATTATTAATGCCTTTCGTTTTGCTACACAAGGTACTTTTTATTAAAATATATTTTCATTTCAAGTCATGCTCAATTCAACAGGTATTAGTCTTTAGACCTTTTCAGACAGCCTCTTTGTTTTAATACCAACCCTCTCCTTTGTACATCTCCTTCTTTGATACACGTTCTCGATTATATAGTAGTATTTCCGTTTTATTGAGCTGTCTATTTCTATAACCAAACAAATGAAAAATAGATTTAGCCATAAATCGTGTTACTGATAGATTTGCTTTTAAAACCCCTAACTTTTTGTTATGCCACGAAATTCCGGGAAGTAAGGTTAATAAACTATCCGCATTATTTTTTCTTAATAGCTCTGAAATTTTGAGGAAAAATCGTGGTATGATCTTAATAATAAAAAAGCCATCGTTACCCGATTTTTGATATAATGGCATAAATAATTTTGCACTGTAGTCTGAGAAAATAGGGGTTCTATCTGTTGTGGCTAATAAAGTCCCCTTTTTAATTTTTTGAAAACTTTTAAACCCTTCTTCCATAGAAAATACTTCATTAGGTTGAATATGGTATTTATAAATCACTTCAAAAATTGAAGATATCTGTCTTGACGCTACTTTTAAGATATTTCTATTCGTTTTAATTTTTTCTTTGTCGTGGTTGATCAAATGTCCTGAATATTTAAGTGCTAAATAGATAAATGCTTCACAATTTTTTATAGCCAAGGGATCTGTATGTTGACCAGACTCAAAACCAAGTGAAACATAACCTAAGGTATTTAAATAACTCAGTAGTGGGCCTTCTAAATATTCTTCAATACCCAAAACAACAGGTATAGGAAAACAACTCGAAAATTTTCGATTAATTAAAGCATCGTTAATCGTAATAAAGGGTAAGGTCTTACTTGATGTGGTATGAAGGTCTATAAAGTACATCGGACCTTGGTGAGATGCTAAAAGCTGATTAATAAAATAAAACAACTCCTTTTGTTCTTGTTCTTCGTGGTTTAGGCCCCTCTTGTACTCTAGTTCATTGAGTTGTTCTAAGGTCCACAACCGATTTAAGTCAGCATCTAAATAACGTTTGTTTTCTTTAAGTGCCTTTATATTGCCATAAACTCCATAAATTTCTCCATTAACGTCGTTATTTCCTATCGTTTTTAGTGCGTTGTTTAAAGCATTTACTCCTGCGGTTTCATTTCCGTGGATACCCGCAAAAAACACCATGGTAGATCCAGGCGTTTTGCCCTTTATGTGGTGAAAAACCCGATCGGTAACCGTGTCTTTTTTGCTCTCTGTTTCAAAATTAACTTGCATCTTGTTCTAAATCTTTCGTTGTTAAAATGCCAAGTAATTCCTTCTTTCTAACGACCGGCAAACAATTGATTTTATGCTTTTTCATAAGTGCTATTGCTTTTTCTAAGGGTGCTTCTTGCGATATTGTAATTAAATTTTTAGTCATCACATCTTTCACCTGTAACTGTAAATCCTTATCACCAATCTTTATTAAATCGGTCCAAGTCAACAAGCCTGTTAATTCCTTTTTCTTATTAGTAACCGGCAAATGGTTTATATTTTTCCATTTCATAATATTACTAACTAATTCTAGACTATCCATTTGATCTACTAAAAGCATATTAGCATTCATGTTGTGCTTAACGATGCGACTCTTATCTATTTTTAAGTTCTCGTCAGCATTAAATAACTCCCACTCATCAACAGTTTTATCCTTAAATTGATGCTTATGCATATAGGCTGTAATATTCTGTAAAGCCTCAAAATTAGTTTTGCTTTTTTGAAGGTTTCTATAGTTATCAACAATCCACTGCGATCCGTTTTTAGCCTCTGCACGTCGCCTAATTACCGCTAGGTATTTGGTAATATCTGCGGGATTAATATTGGCATTAACCAACCCTTTTTCTGCAATTGGCAAAAGCTCGTGAATAATTAAATTCTTAGGAGTTATCAGTTCATTATTCCATTTAAATTGGGTTTCCATACCGTTTCGAGCCGCTTTAAAGAAATTACTTTTAACATCGTTAAAATTCATTTTGTTATGAATATTCTTGTATTTCTCTGGTTGACCCAACATTAAGCCTACCCAAAAGACCATATTAGCAATTTCATCGGTTAACGTTGGTCCAGAAGGAATGTAGCGACACTCAATTCTTAAATGTGGTTTTCCTGATCCAACACCATAACACACACGGTTCCACTTATAAACGGTACCATTATGTAATTGTAGGGCTCTAAGTTTTGGAATCTCCCCTTTTTCCAATTTCTCTATACTATCATCGTGCTTATTTGAAGTTAACAAACTTCTAAATCTAGAAATATGATCTCTAAAAATATCCGTTACCGTCCCTTGCTCCCAGTTGGCACCAAAACTAACACGAGACTGTTTTTCATCATGAATAAATGAATTTCTACGGGTATCAATACTTTGTGTAAATAAGGCTATTCTCGTTTCTGCCCACAACTCTCTACCAAACAATATTGGTGAATTAGCGCAACTACTTAATACGGGTGCAGCAATTGCCTGAGCCCAATTGTATTGATCTACAAACTCATCTGGATTGATCTGTAGATGCGTCTGAAAACTCGTATTGCAGGCTTCTAACATCACACTACCATGAATAAGATTTAATTCATCAACCCCTTTAATTTTAATATTAAAATGCTCTTTTCGCGAAGACTTTAAGGCATCGTTAAGAATACGATACCTCGGTTTGTCTGTCATATATTTTTCACTAATGTGTCTAAGTCTTAAGGTTGGTAGAACACCTGTTAATATAATTTTTGAATCTTTTGCTTCTGCAGCTTTTATGGCTTTTTGAAGCAGTGTTTTTAATTGAAGTTGCAATTGAGAGAAGCAATCGTTTTTAAGTTCTAAAGGATCGGAGTTAATTTCAATATTATACGTTCCTATTTCAGTCGTAAAATGGGCATCATTAATCGCCTCTAAAATTTCGAGACTATTGTTGTTTGGAAAAAAATTGTTTTTAGTAATACAAAACTCTTGTTCTGCACCAATTCTAATGGGTTCTTTTTCAATTAATCCGTTATTAAGCATTAAATCTAAAGCTTCCAAATCTTTTACAAGATGATGTATATATAATGCTTTATCTTTAGGGCTTTTAAGTCGTTTAACATCTAAGTGTCCCATAATTAATACCTAATATTGATTAAGTTTTTGTAATATACTCTTTGTTAAAGATTTAAAGTATGACTTTTATCATTGTGTGTATATCGTAAAGCTTTAAAAATTAAAATACGATTCTAAATTAATAGCCCTTAAGAATTGAAAATGTCCTTTAAGTATTCAAAAAAAGATAAATTAAAAAGCAAAAAGCTAATAGAGCGGCTTTTTACAGAAGGAAAAGCCATTACAGCTTATCCGCTTCGGTTGGTTTATCTTAAGACTGAATTTGATGATAACAGTACTTTAAAAACGGGTGTTTCAGTGAGTAAGCGACTTCATAAGACCGCCGTGGCTAGAAATCGTATAAAACGACATCTAAGAGAAGCTTATAGGCTTAACAAACCGCTATATTTTAACAATAGTTCAACGTCATATGCGTTTATGATTTTGTACCTTAGTAAAGATGGAACAACTTTTGATAAAATAAATACGAGCATGACATCGGTGATTAAAAAATTCATCGACAAAACTTCTAACTAATGAAATCGACAGATTTAAAATCATTGTTTTTTTATATCATAGATTTCATGTGAAGTAAAAGACCATAATAATTGACACATGAAAAAACGCTTACCTAAAAAAGTAATACTCCCTGTAGTAGCGGTTCTCATTTTTTTCAGCACCACCGCTTTTAAAAATGATTTCTTTGAAATTGCCAAACAGATTGAAATATTTACAACGCTGTTTAAAGAAATTAACATGAATTATGTGGATGATACCAATCCTGGTGATTTAATGGATACCGCCATTAAAAGCATGTTAGCCGATTTAGATCCTTACACTCAATTTTATAATGAACAAGACGTAGAGTCCTCTAGAATTAACAATGCAGGCGATTATACAGGTATTGGAGCTAAAATATTAACCTTAAAAGATAAGTTAGTCGTTGTAGAGCCTTACAAGGGTTATGCAGCAGACAAAGCAGGTATTAAAGCAGGTGATGAAATTATAAAAGTAGATCAAGTCACTGTTGCAGATTTTAAAGATGATGCTGCTAATTTATTACAAGGGGCTGCTGGTACTGAAGTTAATGTCACTTACAAAAGACAAGGCAAAACAAACACTGTAAAAATTATAAGAGAATCTCTAGAAATAAAAGCGGTACCACACTACGCTATGGTGGACGAAAAAACAGGGTATATTGTCTTAAGAAAATTTAATAATAAAGCTTCTGCTGAAACCATAAGTGCACTTAGAGCCTTAAAAAATCAAGGGGCTACACAATTAATCCTAGACCTTAGAGGAAACCCTGGTGGCCTACTAAATGAGGCTGTTAATGTGACTAATATTTTTGTACCTCAAAATCAGTTGGTGGTCACTACAAAATCGAAAGTTAAAAAGTATAATAAAACCTACTATACCCAACGCGAGCCTGTAGACACCGAAATTCCTTTAGTCGTATTAGTAGACGGAAAAAGTGCTTCGGCTAGTGAGATTGTCTCTGGGGCCTTACAAGACATGGATAGAGCTGTGGTTGTTGGTACCCGTAGTTTTGGTAAAGGTTTGGTGCAGCGACCAAAACCTTTAACGTATGGTACACAAATGAAGATTACGATTTCACGATACTATACACCCTCTGGGCGTTGTATCCAGGCCTTAGATTATTGGAATAGAGATAAAAACGGAAAAGCAACCCGAACAAAAAAAGAAAATTACAACGCTTTTAAAACTAAAAATGGACGCGATGTCTATGATGGTGGAGGTGTTCAGCCAGATGTAGAAGTTGAATTTTCTAAACAAACTCCTATTACTAAAGCGATATTAAGTGACAATTTAGTATTCAACTTTGCAACAGATTATTATTATAACCATAAAGTTGAAGATTTAGAAAGTTTTAAGCTTTCAGATTCAGAGTTTAAAAAGTTTAAAAACTACTTAAAAACGACCGGATTTAATTTTGAAACTAAGACCGAAAAAGCACTACAAAATACGCTTAAAGTCGCACAAGAAGAAGCCCTTAATGACGTTATTAATTCAGAATATAAGGCGTTAAACAAGGCTTTACAAGCCTATAAATCTAATGCTATTGATGCAAACAAAACGCAGTTAAAATCTTTAATTACAGATGAAATTATTAAACGTTATTTCTATAGTGAAGGTTTATATACATATTACATAATAAACAATTCAGAAATTAAAAATGCGCTAAGTATTCTCAATAATCCATCGCAATATGCGAGTATTTTGAGATAAAACTTATTTTTATTTATATTTAGCATCACAAATAAGTTCTGATTGTAAGAAAAATATACAATATGAAAGCCCTACTTGTTTTTTTATCTCTTGCTTTTCAGCTCGCTTTTTCACAGCAAGAACTGACGCACGAGGTCTATTTTGAAACAGATCAACACAATATTCCTGGAACAGAACACAGCAGGTTACTCCTCTTTTTATCTGAAATTGAAAACATGGATATCGAAAAGATTTCTATCTATGGTTTTTGTGACGATAGAGGCAGTGACACCTATAATTTAACACTTTCACAACAGCGCGCAGATGCTATTAAAAACGTCTTTTCTAATAACGAATTTGATGAATCTGTAATTACCAACGTTGATGGTAAAGGTGAAATTCTAGTTAATTTTATACGCGAAGATGATATCAATAAAATACGAGGCTTAAATCGTAAAGTTGAGATTATTGTTAAACCTATTTTTCCTCCCAAGCCTATAGAAATTAAGCCAGTAAAAGAAAACACCGAAGATTTATTAAAAGGGGATTTAAAAGAGGGTGATAAAATTTTACTCGAAAATCTATTATTTAGGACGGGATATAGCTATTTGACCAAAGACTCTAAAAAAGTACTTGATCGGATTGCAAAAATCTTAGCAGAACGAAAAGAAATTTATTTCACTATTGAAGGTCATGTGTGCTGCACTCAAGGGCAAAGAGATGCCATGGATCGTAAGACTAAAAAACGTAACCTTTCTGTGGCAAGAGCAAAATATGTCTATGATTATCTTGAAAAAAAGGGGGTTAAACATTACCGCATGAAATTTGTTGGTATGCGACGAAAAGTACCATTAGGTGGTGCACCTGAATTAGATCGACGTGTTGAAATTTTAGTCACCAGAATCTATAAAAAGGATTAATATTTAATCATATTTATATGCGGAATACCATCTTCTAAGTAGCCCTCACCTACTTCATTAAATTCTAGGGTATTATAAAAGCGTTTTAAATACGTTTGTGCAGAAATTCTAATAAGACTGTCATTGTAATTCACTTTAATAGCGTCTATTGAAGCCTTCATAATTGCATATCCGTATTTAAACTTGCGTTCGCTAGCTCTAACCACGACTCTACCAATACTACTTTCATCAAAATAATCACCAGCTTTAAAAATACGTGTATACGCCACCAATTTTCCGTCGTTATAACCGCAAACATGCAAAGCTTTTTGATCCTTACCATCAAGATCCTGGTAAACACAATCTTGCTCTACAACAAAAATTTCAGTACGCAGCTGTAATATATCGTAAAGCTCTTGAGTTGTTAATTCTTTGAAGGTCTTTATTTTAGTTTTTAACATTTTAATTGATATATCATTGCGAGCATAGCTCGGCAATCTGTTTGTTGTTGGTTTTATTGAATAAGCTCCTGAAACGGATTCAGGATGATAAATAAATTTATCAGTCTTGCACAATGACTTCTTTAGGATCTTCTTTATTATACTCTGGTTGAATGGTCACATGGTTAATATTAAAATTGTCACGTAATACGGTCTCAATGTCTAAAAGTAAATCATTAAATGCTGTTGTAGAAATATCCTCCTTTAAATCTAAATGCGCTTCTAAATGGAGTTCATTATCACTTAAATTCCAGATATGTACATGATGTAGTGTGCTCACTTTAGGAAGTTTATTAACCAAGCTAACCACATCTTCAATATTAATTTCTTTTGGCGTGAATAACATAAGCATACCAGTAGATGTTTTTAATAAATCGTATCCAACCCAAATTAAATAAAAAGCGATGAGTAAGGTTAATAAACTATCGACCCAGAATATCTGGTAATATTTCATTAATAATCCTCCCATTAAAACCGCTACACTAGCCAGCATATCTGTAATTAAATGCAAATAAGCAGAACGCATATTAATATTATTTTTAGAATCTTTTCTTAATAATAAAACACTTAACCCATTACCTATAATTGCAATAAGGGATAACCAAATAACTAAGTTAGATTCTACCGGTTCCGGATTTTTAAAACGTTTAACCGCCTCAATCATTAATAAAATAGCAACAATAATTAAGGTACTAGCATTAATAAACGCTGCTAAAATTTCAGCGCGTTTATAACCAAACGTTTTATTAATTGACGCTTTTTGCTTTGTTAATCTAGAAGCTACATAACTTACTATTAAAGAAATAACATCACTAAAATTATGCAAAGCATCACTCAATAGTGATAAACTACCAGAAATGAGTCCACCAATAACCTGTGCCACTGTAATGACAATATTTAATACTATTGAAATTAAGAGCTTCTGGCCTTGTAAATCTTTATGATCAGGAGAATGTGAATGGCTCATTTAGCATGAGAAAGGAATCTTATCGACACGGTTTTGATGGCGACCGCCTTCAAATTTGGTTTCTAAAAAAGTATCCACCATTTTAATCGCTTGAGGAATCGATGTATAACGTGCCGGAATACAAATAATATTAGCATTATTATGGAGACGTGTGAGTTCCGTAATTTCACCAGTCCAACAGACTCCTGCCCTAACATTCTGATATTTATTAGCCGTCATCGCAACACCATTAGCACTACCACAAATTAAAATACCAAAATCTACGTTGTGATCATTAACATCTTTAGCAACAGGATGCACAAAGTCGGGATAATCAACGCTATCTAACGTATCGGTACCATAATTATTTACAGTAATTCCTTTGTCTTGTAAATGCTTTAGAATAGCAAATTTATAATCTGGACCAGCGTGATCGTTTCCTATAGAAATTTTCATCAATTTAATATTTAAATTAGTTTCCGTAAATTCCGATAACTATCGGGAGGAAATCTTGTAGTGTTAGACCTCAAAGTTAATAATTGCTTGTAAGTATGCATAACTAATAACCCTTTACTTATTCATAAGTTTTAAGTTTGAAAATACGTTTTTTATGAGCCTTTATAATTGCTGTTCATAAGTACCATTAAAAATGATGAGTACTTGTTAATAACTGTTCACAAGTCTTTAAAACTAAAATTAGGATTATCCACTTATTTTCACAATCAAAAATAGAGATGAGATAATCTAATTAGTTAGCTGTTTTTTTAGAAATAGTTGTGAGGTATCATTCGTATAGAAGTGAACAGTTTTTTAGTAAAAACATATCATTGAATTCTATTAACATCAGTTATCAACAGTTGTTCATAGCTTTTAAAATAACCTTTAAAATGAAGTAGTTATATGTAAATTTAATGTTAACTACGTCTTAAGTAAATCTGATAAGTCACTTATCAAAACAAAAGGTAAAAAAGTTATAGTAGCTATGAACACCCTATAATAACCACCATTTATTTTTTTAAATTTTAAAAGAAAACTGATGTTATGTATATATATGTTGATAACATTGAATTTAAAGTTTTAAGCTCTATATAAAACCAATTCATAATTTAATTAGAAAATAATACAGAATCAAAAAACGTAAACATCTACAACAACTTAGGCCAACAGGTATTAACCTCTAATAAAGCGATTATATATTCTTCAAAATTAGCGTCTGGTTTATAAGTGGGATAAATACAAACTACTAACGGAAAGGCTCTAAAAGGCTGATTATAGAAAAAGTAAAATTCTAATTTTGTTAATACTGTCATTTCGAGCATTACTTGAAATGACAGATCGCTTCTTTACAGTGCTTTTGCAATAATTTAACTTTCCGTAAACACCATTAAAAAATTATAACGTAACTTTGTACCAAACTTAATAACCTCTCTTCGCTAAAGTTAAGTTTTAAATAACACGGTCATTCTGAACTTGTTTAAGAATCTATAAGATTTCACAAGTTGATCTAGAATGACAATTACAATAAATAGATTACAATTAATAAATGACAAATAAGAAAAAAAGGAAATCATCTCATAATAAGATTTCCAACCTTACAAATACCATTCTAAGTATTTTAAAAAAAGATAGAAACCAAACGTACAACTATAAACAAATTGCTGCACAACTAGGTGTTAACGATGCTAGTAGTCGCAATCAAATTATAAAAAAATTAGCTGAGCTTAAAGCGAAACAAGAGATTGAAGAAGTCGATCGCGGTAAATTCAAAGTGGTCGTTAATACAGAATACCACACAGGAATTTTAGATGTAGCGTCCAAAGGAAATGGCTACGTGATCTGTGATGATTTTGAAGATGATGTATTCATCGCTTCCAACAATGTTAATAAAGCTTTAAATGGTGACGAAGTAGAATTCTACGCTTACAAAAGAAGACAGCGTGGTAAGATCGAAGGTGAAATTACCAACATTATTAAACGTGCTAAAACCGAATATGTCGGGACGATTCAAATTCATCCTAAAAAGGGTTTTGCATTCGTTGTCGCGGATAGTAAGAAAATGTACAAAGATATTTTTGTTCCGATCAATAAAATAAATAAAGCAGAAGACGGAGATAAAGTTTTAGTGTCTCTAGAAGAGTGGCCAGAAAAAGCAGATTCACCGAATGGTAAAGTGATTCAAGTCCTCGGAAAACCAGGGGAACACAGTACCGAAATACATTCTATTTTAGCTGAATATGGTTTGCCAGTTGAGTTTCCAAAAGAAGTGGAAGACTATGCTAATAACCTAGATATTTCTATTACTAAAGAAGAAATTGCGAAGCGTCGCGATATGCGTAAAGATTTAACCTTTACCATAGATCCTAAAGATGCTAAAGATTTTGATGATGCCTTATCGTTTACTATTTTAGATAACGGGTTATATGAAATAGGTATTCATATTGCAGATGTATCGCATTATTTACAACCAGGAACGGTTTTAGATGATGAAGCTTACGAGCGTGCAACGTCTATCTATCTCGTAGATCGCGTGGTGCCAATGTTACCAGAACGTTTATCTAACGGAGCCTGTTCATTACGTCCACACGAAGAAAAATATACATTTTCTGCGGTGTTTCAAATGAATGATAAATGCGAAATTAAAAACGAATGGTTTGGAAGAACCGTAACCTATTCTGATGCGCGTTTTGCGTATGAAGAAGCACAAGTCATAATTGAGCAAAATGTAAGACTGAGCGCAGTCGAAGTCCTTCAAAACCCAGAAAAGATTAACACCACTATTCCAAGTGAAGTCTCACTCACAGGAAAACAATACAATACAACAACAGATGTTGCTGAAGCCGTTTTAGTATTAGATAAATTAGCTAAAAAAATGCGTTCGCAACGGATGCGAGAAGGGGCTATTTCTTTTGATAAGGTTGAAGTAAAATTCGATTTGGACGAAGAAGCAAATCCGGTTGGAGTCTTTTTTAAGACCAGTAAAGATGCTAATAAATTGATTGAAGAATTTATGTTATTAGCCAATCGAAAAGTATCTGAATTTGTTGGTAAGCAGAGTCCAAAGAAAACCTTTATTTATCGTGTACACGATGAGCCAAAAGAAGAAAAATTAGCGCAGTTACAAACGGTTGTAGCTCGTTTTGGTCATAAGATTAATTTTAAAGACAAAAGTAATATTGCATCGTCATTAAATAATTTATTGAAAGATGTTGTTGGTAAAAAGGAACAGAATTTAGTGGATACTTTAGCAATTCGTACCATGTCTAAAGCAGAGTATACCACGCACAATATTGGACATTACGGTTTAGCATTCGATTATTACAGTCACTTTACGTCACCAATTCGTCGTTATCCAGATGTGATGGCACATCGTTTATTACAACAGTATTTAGATGGCGAAAAATCGGCTAACGAAGCTATTTACGATGAGAAGTGTAAACATTCTAGTAATATGGAATATTTAGCGACTAAAGCAGAGCGCGATTCTATAAAGTATATGCAGATTCGTTTTATGCAAGATCACGAAGATGAAGAATTTTTAGGAGTGATTTCTGGAGTTACCGATTGGGGAATTTATATAGAGATCGTATCTAATAAATGTGAGGGTATGGTTAGTGTTAGAGATATGAAAGACGATCACTATCAATTTGATCAAGATCAATACGCTATGGTTGGTAAAAAGTCAGACATCATATATCAGCTTGGTGATGAGGTTATTGTAAAAGTAAAAAATGCAGATTTATTGAAAAAGCATTTAGATTTTTACATGGTTGGGAAACCTGCTAAGGATTGATATGATGTATTTAGTGTAACAAATTACATAAAATGATTACTTATAATTAAAATATAAAATTATGACATCAGATATGTGTAATACTTGTGGATCATCTAAAATAATGACTGATTTAACATTAGTTGATTTAGGACATGGTAATGCTAAAAATGATTTATCTATTCAGATACAAACAACAGACCGTGTCGTATTTAATAAATTCCAAAAAGGTATTATAAAAGCAAACGTTTGTGGTTCTTGTGGTAAGATAGAACTATCAGTATCTAACCCACAAGAATTATGGGAAGCTTATAATAAAAACAAAACACTATGATTTTAACCACAACAAATTCAATAGAAGGCCATGATATAATCGACTACTTAGGGATTGTAACCGGTGTAAGCATGGATTATCAAAAAACAACCATGACTTTTAGTATGAAAAAATGGTATGCTTCATTAGAGACTCAGGTGACTACTGAAAAAGAAGCTGCTTTTCAACAATTAAAAGATAATGCAACGAAGTTAGGGGCAAATGCTGTTGTTGGGATTAATTTAGATCTAGAAGTGGGAGCTACAGGTACCATTACAGTATCTGTAACCGGAACTGCTGTAAAAGTGGCGATTTAAGATATGAAACGAGCATGTTCAAAATTTTATCACCCAATGGAATGATTAATAGCGAACAGCAT
>RCND010000664.1_pt1 | contig 23587 bp, 21 predicted proteins | sample 2041351 | NCBI WGS metagenome assembly RCND01 (sample SAMN09708230, study PRJNA481090) | Marine sediment metagenome, whole genome shotgun sequencing project. | biome: marine sediment; feature: ocean; material: sediment; isolation source: Sewage treatment plant 12B marine sediment (STP12B) ... | reverse complement strand
AGCATCTGTTACTTCTATTGCCATAACTCTTTAGTTTAATTATTTCTTGTCCTTTGAATAATGCACAAAAATAAGCAATTATTTAACTCCAATAATGAATTAGAAATCTATTTTTCTTATGGTAGTATATGATTTAATGATAGCCATGGTCAAAAAAACATTGAATTTATGTAAAAGTAACTCATTCAATAAGTAATCATTGTTTCATTATTTCATTGCTTAATTGTCCCCTAAAACACTTCCCTCGCAATAGCCCGAATATTATCCGATTTCCCCATTGAATAATAATGCAACACCGGCACACCGGCTTCGATGAGTTCTTTGGATTGCGCGATGGCCCATTCAATACCTACCTGCCTTACTTCTTTATTATCTTTGCATTTTTCTATATCACTCACCAAGGTATCTGGAAGGTCCAATTTGAAAACCTGCGGCAATACGCTCAAATGCCGCTGTACAGCTACCGGTTTAATACCAGGAATAATAGGCGCTGTAATCCCCATGGCACGCGCCGCTTCCACAAAAGCAAAGTATTTACTGTTATCAAAAAACATCTGAGTAACCACGTATTCGGCTCCGGCGTCAATCTTTTCTTTTAATCTGCGAAGATCAGCTTGCATACTGGGTGATTCCATATGCTTTTCAGGATATCCGGCAACACCGATACAAAAATCTGAATTATAGGTCGTATCAATAATGTCATGCAGATAGATCCCATTATTTAGGTCGTCAATCTGCCTGACGAGCTCGGAAGCGAAATTATTTCCTTCATTTTTTGCCATAAAATAGGCTTCATCTTTCATGGCATCTCCCCTAAGGGCCATAACATTGTCAATGCCCAAATAATGACAGTCTACCAATACGTATTCCGTCTCTTCTTTGGTAAACCCACCACATAACACATGCGGCACAGTATCAACCTTATATTTATTCATCAACGAGGCGCAAATACCTACGGTACCTGGTCGCATTCGTGTGACTTTTCGCTCTAGTAGCCCTCCATCTTTTTGTATATACACGTGTTCCTCTCTAGAGGTTGTGACATCTATAAAAGGAGGCTGAAATTCCATTAACGGATCTATATTATCGTACAATTTTTGAATGCTCTGCCCTTTTTGAGGGGGTACAATTTCAAATGAAAACAAGGTTTTCCCTTCTGCGTTTTTTATGTGTTCTGTAACTTTCATCTTGCTTTTTATTGACTGCTCACTTTAAAAAACAGCCCTTACTATTCTTTTCTTTTTTCTTTTATACGGATAGATTTGGCTGCAGCCATTTCATGGCCATTTCCTTAGAGATTCCTTTTCTGTTGGCATAATCAATAACCTGATCTTCCCTGATCTTGCCCAGTCCGAAGTATCGTGCCTCAGGATTGGCAAAATAATAGCCAGATACCGCAGCTGCGGGCCACATGGCCTTACTCTCGGTTAAGGTAACACCTATAATCTTTTCAACCTCCAGCAACTCCCAGATCGTATCTTTTTCTAGGTGGTCAGGACAGGCCGGATATCCCGGAGCCGGACGAATACCGGTATAGGCCTCCTTGATCAATTCCTCATTTCGCAGTGTTTCATCCGTTGCATAGCCCCAGTGTTTAGTTCTGATCTGTTTATGGAGATATTCCGCAAAGGCCTCTGCAAAGCGATCGGCTATAGCCTGCACTAAAATGGCGTTATAGTCATCATCAGCCTCTTTATAAGTCTTCACCAACTCATCGGCTCCGAAAATCGCCACACAAAAGGCACCCATATAATCCTGAGCTTTACCCTTTGGGGCAATAAAATCGGCCAAGGAATAACTAGGCACACCTTCTTTTTTATGCAGTTGTTGACGCAGTGTTCTGAACCTTGCGATTTCATTCTTATTCTTAGTGATTAAAATATCATCCTCATCAACCGTATTCGCCTCAAAAAGACCAAAAATTCCCTTTGCCTTAAGCAATTGCTTGCTGATGATCATATCAATCATTTTCTGAGCATCTTTATATACATGCGTTGCCTGTTCACCTACAACCTCATCCTTTAAAATAGCAGGAAATTTTCCATGAAGATCCCAGGAAATAAAAAAGGGCTGCCAATCCAGAAAAGGCAACAGTTCTTTTAAACTGATCTGTTTTAGAGCCTGAACTCCCATTTGCTTCGGTTTGCTGATTTTTGACTGCTCCCAATCGATCTTAAATTTGTTTCTGCGCGCCTCATTCAAAGAGATATATCTCTTGGTTTTTCCTCTCTTTAAAAATTTTTCCCTAAAGGCCTCATAATCCTTTTTCAGCGTAAGCACATAGGCATTTGCCGTTTGCTTGTTTAATAAGTTAGCCACTACCGTAACAGCTCTAGAGGCATCATTTACATGAACTACTGCATTTTTGTATTCGGTATCGATCTTCACAACGGTATGTGCTTTTGAAGTAGTCGCTCCGCCGATCAAAAGTGGAATGTCCAGTTCTCTCCTTTCCATTTCTTTGGCCAGATACACCATCTCATCCAAAGAGGGGGTAATCAGACCCGAAAGTCCAATAGCATCAACATTTTCTGCTATGGCGGTGTCGATGATCTTTTCGGGAGGTACCATAACCCCAAGGTCAACAATTTCATAATTGTTACAACCCAATACCACACTTACTATATTCTTGCCAATATCATGAACATCTCCTTTCACCGTTGCCATCAGAATCTTTCCAAGGGTTTTTTGCGTTTCTCCTTTTTCTTCTTCAATAAATGGATTCAGATAGGCTACCGCTTTTTTCATCACCCTGGCCGATTTTACGACCTGTGGTAAAAACATTTTCCCTGAACCGAACAAATCTCCCACCACATTCATCCCTATCATTAAATGGCCCTCAATGACCTCAATAGGTTTATCAACTTGTATTCTTGCTTCTTCAACATCTTCGATGATAAAGGCATCGATTCCTTTAACAAGGGCATGAGTGATCCTGTCTTGAACGGGTTCGCTTCGCCAAAGCTGTTCTTCTACCGCTGTTTTTTTTGTTCCTACAACGGTTTGAGCGAAATCAAGTAACCGTTCGGTAGCATCGTCTCGTCGATTCAAAATGACGTCTTCAACGTGTGCCAGAAGGTCTTTGGGTATTTCATCATATACCTCGAGCATGGTTGGGTTCACGATGCCTATATTCATTCCTGCCTGTATAGCATGGTACAGGAATGCCGAATGCATGGCCTCTCTAACCGTATTATTCCCTCTAAAAGAAAACGATACATTACTCACGCCACCACTCACATTTACATCTGGTAAATTTTCTCTTACCCAGCGGGTTGCTTCTATAAAATCGATGGCATTAAGTTTGTGCTCGTCCATTCCGGTTGCTACCGGAAAAATATTCAAATCGAAAATAATGTCTTCTCTGGGGAATCCTACTTTATTCACCAAAACATCATAAGATCTTTTTGCGATCTCAATTCTTCGGTCATAATTATCTGCCTGACCCACTTCGTCAAAAGCCATAACAATAACCGCTGCCCCATATCGCTTGATGCGGGTGGCTTCCCAGATAAACTTTTCTTCTCCTTCTTTAAGCGAAATGGAGTTGACCACACATTTACCCTGGGCTACTTGTAAGCCTGCTTCGATGATCTCCCATTTAGAACTGTCAATCATGATCGGTACCCTGCATATATCTGGTTCAGCTGCAATCAGGTTCATAAATCTTACCATGGCTTCTTTTCCATCTATTAGCCCGTCATCCATATTGATATCTATGATTTGGGCGCCGCCATCTACCTGATGACGTGCAATAGCAAGTGCCTCATCAAAATTTTCTTCCTTGATCAGGCGCAGAAATTTCTTTGACCCGGCAACGTTGGTTCGTTCACCGACATTGATAAAATTACTGTTTTCATTGAGCACTAAGGGCTCCAGACCCGACAAGTGTAAATACCTTTTCTTTTCTCTCTTCATTATTTTGTAACCATTTCGATTTGTCTTGGTTTATACTTTTCTGCTAGTTCTGCTATGGCGCTGATGTGTTCAGGAGTTGTCCCACAACATCCTCCTACAATATTGACCAAATTTCTTTTCATATATGATTCAATCTGTTCGGCCATTTGTTCAGGAGTTTCGTCATACGCTCCAAAAGCATTGGGCAATCCTGCATTAGGATGGGCCGAAATAGCTAGGTCTGTTTTTGTTGCAATCGCTTCCAGATGCGGTTGCAGTAAATTGGCCCCCAAGGCACAGTTGAATCCTACCGTTAACAACGGAATGTGAGATACCGAGATCAGGAAAGCCTCAGCCGTTTGACCCGAAAGTGTTCTTCCGCTTGCGTCTGTAATGGTTCCACTCAACATGATGGGTATGTCAATACCTCTTTCATCTTTGATTTCTTCAATGGCAAATAAGCCCGCTTTGGCATTAAGGGTATCAAATACGGTCTCTACCAAAAGAATGTCTGCACCTCCATCGAGCAAGGCCTCCGCCTGCTGCTTATAAGCTGCCCTGAGCTCGTCAAAAGTAACTGCTCTAAAGCCCGGGTCATTCACGTCTGGTGACATGCTCGCCGTCTTGTTTGTAGGGCCCATCGACCCGGCAACAAATCTTGGCTTATGAGGTTCCTTTGCTGTAAATTCATCTGCTGCTTCTCTGGCAAGTCTGGCAGATTCAAAATTCAATTCATATACCAGATCTTCCATACCATAATCAGCCATAGCAATCGTGGTCCCTGAAAAAGTATTGGTTTCAATAATATCTGCCCCCGCGGCTAGGTATTTTTTATGAATATCTCTAATTGCATCAGGTTGCGTAAGGGTGAGCAGATCATTATTACCTTTTAGAAGTATTTCATAATCTTTAAACCTTTCACCACGATAATCTTCCTCGCTAAATTGATAAGCCTGAATCATGGTACCCATGGCACCATCCAATATCATGATGCGTTGTTCTAAAATCTTTTCTAATTGTTCTTTCATAATCCTCGTTTACCCCATTTTATCATATTCCACATACGCTCGTGAAAGAAGTATAAAAACATTTTAGTGAAGATCTCTATCCCTCCAATCGACACTGCTGTTTTGATTTCTCCTGTAAGAACATAGGCGATCACTATGGTGTCTAATGTTCCTAAAGTTCTCCAGGTTATTGCCTTTACTATACTTCTTCGTTTTGTTTCTCCTCTTTTGTAATATTGATCATTCTTAGAATTAAATAGTACCATAGCTTCAGTAATTTAAGGCTTGAGACAAGTCTTCTACAATATCTAAAATATTTTCTAATCCTACGGATACTCTGATCAATCCATCTGTAATTCCTACCACAGCTCTCTCTTCAATTGATAGTTTACTATGTGTTGAAGATGCCGGATGCGTGACAATTGTTCTCGTATCTCCTAGATTTGCCGATAAGGAACACATCTTGATCCTGTTCAGGAAATCTCTTCCGCCATCTGTACCGCCCTTAACCTCAAAAGCCACAATATTCCCCCCTTTTTTCATCTGCTTTACCGCAATATCGTATTGGGGATGAGACTTAAGAAATGGATAACGAACCGAATTTACTTGCTCATGCCCTTCCAGAAATTCGGCTACTGCCAATGCATTTTCACAATGCCTGTCAACCCTTACCGCTAAAGTTTCAAGGCTTTTAGACAAGATCCATGAATTAAAAGGTGACAAGGAAGGACCTGTATTTCTGGAAAACAAATAGATCTCTCTGATCAGGTCAGCGCTTCCAACAGTAACTCCTCCAAGCACTCTTCCTTGACCATCGATCAATTTAGTGGCAGAATGCACTACCAGATCAGCTCCAAATTTTATGGGTTGTTGCAAATAAGGTGTGGCAAAACAATTATCTATGATCAGCAACAAGCCGTGCTTTTTTGCAATTCTACCCAAATACTCCAGATCAATAACTTCCAATCCAGGATTGGTTGGTGTTTCGGCATACAAGATTTTGGTATTGGGCTGTATCAAAGCCTCTATACTTTCAGCTTCATTGATATTAAAATAACTTGTTTCGATACCCCATTTGGGGAAAAATTTAGTGAACAATGAGTGGGTCGATCCAAATACCGAACGTGCAGAAAGGATATGATCACCACTGCTGAGCAAGGCACCAAAAGTCGAAAAAATAGCTGCCATACCAGAAGCAAAGGCATAACCACTTTCAGCTCCTTCCATGGCTACAATTTTATCAACAAACTCTGTATTATTCGGATTGGAAAACCTGCTGTAGATATTCTTCTGCTTTTCTTCTGCAAAAGAAGCTCTCATGTCTTCGGCGTCATCAAAAACAAAACTTGAAGTTACATACATCGCACTGGTATGTTCACTAAAGCCTGAACGTGGCATTTGATTCCGGATAGCCTCTGTTTCAAATTGTCTTTTCTTTGTCATAATTTATGTTCCGATCTTAGATTGATGTTTCAAATGGTAACCAATGCTAAACCGCTTTTTCAGTTAATCTTAATATATCTCCAAAGACCCCTCGAGCCGTAACTTTTGCCCCGGCTCCGGCACCTTGAATAACCAAGGGTCTTTCCCCATAGGATTCTGTATAAATCTCAAAAATAGAATCCGATCCCTGAACCTGTCCCAGTGAACTATCCTTGGATACAGATACCAGTTTTACTTCTAATTCTCCTTTGCTTTTACTCAAGTCACCCGCCAAAACACCAACATACCTTAATACATGATCTTCTTTCTGTTCGTCTTTAGCTTTTTGATATTCATCATTCAATTCTGAAAGTCTGCCTAAGAAATCCTTTGCACTGCCTTCTCTTAAATTTTCTGGTATTAAATTCTGAATTTTTACATCATCAAATTCATTTTCAAGATCCAACTCACGCGCCAGGATGAGCAATTTTCTCGCCACATCATTTCCGCTGAGGTCCTCTCTGGGATCAGGCTCTGTAAAGCCTTTATCAACTGCTTCTTGCAGTATATCACTAAAATCCTTATCCTGTTCTGAAAAATTATTGAACAGATAACTCAAGGATCCTGAGAATACACCATTAATCTTGGTAATATTCTCTCCTGAATGATGTAGCAGTTTTATGGTATCCACCAAAGGCAAGCCTGCGCCGACATTGGTTTCATATAAGTAGTTCTTTTCATTTCTATGAAGTGCTGATCGCAATTCCTTATAAAAAGAAAAATCAACTGTATTGGCGATCTTGTTTGAAGAAACCAAATCAAAACCATTCTCTGCCAGTGGAATATAATTCTTGATAAAATCTCTGCTGGCTGTATTGTCAACTGCAATAAGATTTTCCAAATGATTGTTTTTTGCAAATCCGATTACATCGTTAATTGTAAAACCATGTTTGTCTTGATCCAGCAAATCCTTTTGCCAGTTCACTCCCACCCCTTCTCTGTTTAACAACAATTGTTTCGAATTGCCCAAGGCAAAAATATTGATGTTGATATTTCTTCTTTTTAAAATATCTTGTTTGCTTTTAAGGATCTGCTCTATCAAAGTGCCTCCTACCAATCCTACGCCAAAAATAGCCACATTGATATTGGTTGATACGCCGAAGATCTGTCCATGTATAACATTAACCGCCTTATTAAGGTCCTTATCTTCAAGCACCAGACAAATATTATCACCCGTTACCGTATTATTGATCAATACAGGTTTTATCTTATTAATCGAAAGTGCATTATAGGATCTGTGAAAATTCGATAAATTTTGTCCGATGATCGAAACGATAGACAATTCATCCTTGACATAGATTCTGTTGACATCCTTCATTTTAATATCCAAAGCAAATTCCTCCTCAAGGATCTCTTTTGCCAAAAGCGCGTCATTTGAACTTACTACAAATCCGATTCCCCTTTCAGAGGATCCCTGGGAAATGATACTGACATTGATCCCTGCTTGACTCAGAGCCGTAAAAATTCTGGCATCTACCCCAATTTTCCCCAACAAACCCCTTCCTTCAAGATTGATCAGTGATACATTGTTTTGAACAGTTACCGACCTGATTCCTTTACTGGTCGCATGTGATTTGATCAGTGTCCCCTTATTTTCTTGGTCAAAGGTGTTTAACAAGCGTAAGGGAATATTCTTTTCCACCAATGGGATAATGGTCTTGGCATGAAGGATATTGGCTCCAAAACTAGCCAGTTCATTGGCTTCCTGATAAGAAAGTTCTTCGATCATTTGCGCATTGGAAACAAGATCGGGATTGGCCGTGTAAATTCCATTGACATGGGTATAACTCTCGAGCTCTGCAGCGTCAAGAAAATTCGCAATTAAAGAGGCAGAGTAATTACTCCCATTCCTTCCCAAAGTAGTTGTTTCTCCCTTACTGTTTGAGGCTATAAAACCCGTAACCAATTGCAGTGCATGTCCGTTATTTCCAAAATATTTTTTTACATTTTCCTTCGAAACTTCCTCTAGTACTATGGCTTCGCCAAAATTACTATCTGTTTTAAGCAAAGTTCTTGAATCAACAGCTTTGGCTGGGATTCCCTTTTTATTCAGCAAATGACTTAGTAATTGTACAGACAAAACTTCCCCCTGTGCCAAAACCCTGTCTTTGATCTTAGCACCATAATCGCCTAATAAAGCGACTCCTTCAAAGATATCATCGAGTAGTTTAAACTCATGATTAAAGTTGATTTCAGGCGCTGGTGCTACCTGATAATTTTTAAATTCCTGGAATTGCTCTTGATAAGGAGCTCCGGCTTTTGCCTTTTCAAGGATGGCTTCCAGATTATCTGTTGAATTACCTCGGGCAGAAAGAACTACTACAAAGTTTTCCTCGTCTTTTACCCTATTACTAATAATATCAATAACTCTCTCGATCCCGATACCATTTGCCAGGGATCTCCCCCCAAATTTTAATACCTTGATTCCTTTCTTTTTTAAGCTTCTTGTTTTTGGTTGTGCAAAAATTGGACTCAGTATTTTTTCAAGCTGCTCAAATTCGATTAAGAATGCATCGTGTCCGTGGATAGATTTAATTTCCTGATAACTGTTCTCAACCCCTGCTTCATTAAGCAATTTTTGAGTTTCTATATTTTCCTTGGGAACAAAAAAGAAATCCGAATCAACACCTACCTGAAAAACTCTTGCCTTGATCTGACTGGCCACTTCATTGAAAGTACCTCTATTACGAGTAATATCAACCGAACTCAATAAATGATTCATCATTTTATAAGTGGGTAGTGAGAACCTGTTTTCAAGTTTTTGACCGTGATGCAATAACCAGCTCTCTGTATTGAAATTACCTTGCTCCTCGTTTCTTGTTCTATTAAATTTTTCCTTAAACGAATCTGCCGTTCTGTAAAACAACATGGCCATCATTCTTGCATCGTGAACAGGCTTGCTTGAATTCGACAATATCTGTTGCTGTGTTTTATTATGGGCCAAAATCCAATCTGAAGCTTTCCAGTCAGAAGCTACAGGGACCAAATTTTCTATAAGATCAGGAAACAGTACTGCCATTTCCCAGGCAATTCCGCCACCCAAAGATCCGCCAATTACGGCGTATAATTTACTGACACCTATTTTATGTAACCCTATGCCGAATAAGCTGGCGATGTCTCTTGCAGCAAAATCTTCATAATTATCAATCTTATTCGCTGCTACCTCATCATATCCATTTCCCGGAATATTAAAGGCTAATACAGTATATTTACTGGTATCGATCAAACGCCCCAGACCGATCAGTGAATTCCACCAACCCTCATCTCCTGCTACATTCGAGTTACCTGTTAAGGCATGATTCACTAAAACAATGGGTGCCTGACCAAGTGCCTGCCCGAATAACTGGTAGGAAAGACCAAACTCCGGATAGTAATATCCTGATGCTGTCGTGAAATTTTCTAGTTGTATATGATGTAAATGTTTCAACTTCTTTACTATTTAAATTTTATTATTTGATCCCAAAAATAGTTGGTTTCAGATGTATAAAGTACTGCTAAGAAATTGTGATAAAAAAAGGAAAAGGTATAAGGTTCAAAGGGCAATGAGTTATCTTTCCTAATGGTAGAATGTAGCACCTTCTTTTAGCTGAATACTCAGAAAAAAGGGTTGCTAAGGCTTCAACGGGTCTAATCCCTCTGCCTTTCTTTATAACAAAATCTTATGTAAATGAACTTCGTGCAAAGAAACGTAATATTTGGTTTCTGTACAATAGCAGGCTTATAAAACTTACCGAAACTTTCACAAGATCGGTAAGCTCCTTTATTTACAAACTCTTAAAAGCATTCTCAAGATCCGCCTTCAGGTCATCTATATTTTCTATCCCTACCGACAACCTAATTAAATCCTGTCCTACGCCAGCATCTGCCTGTTGCTCAACAGTTAGCTGCTGATGTGTTGTACTGGCCGGATGTATGATCAATGATTTGGTATCACCAATATTTGCTAACAGTGAAAAGACTTCGGTGGCATCCGTAAATTTCTTAGCCGCTTCGAACCCTCCTTTGATTCCGAAGGTCACAATACCGCTTTGCCCCTTGGGTAAATACTTATCTGCCAAAGCCTTATATGGGCTACTTTCCAAACCAGGGTAATTTACCCAGGCCACTTCTTCTCTGCCTTCCAGCCATTGCGCCAGTTCGAGTGCATTTTCACTGTGCTGTTTGATACGAACCGATAAAGTTTCCAATCCCTGGATAATCTGAAATGCATTGAACGGACTCAAAGCCCCTCCAAAATCACGCAAACCTTCAAGGATCAATTTAAAAGTATATGCTGCGTTGCCGAGCGCCTCATGATACACCAATCCGTGATAACCCGCCGAAGGTTCTGTAAATTCTGGGAAATTCCCATTTGCCCAATCAAAATTTCCTGCATCTACAATCACACCTCCAAGTGAATTACCTTGACCGCCTATGTATTTTGTTAAGGAATGGATTACGATATCTGCTCCGTGTTTGATGGGATTCAATAAAGCAGGTGTTGCCACAGTATTATCCACTATAAAGGGAACTTTAGCAACCTTGGCTGCTGCCGAAATCGCTTCAAGATCTAAAACATCTAATTTTGGGTTACCAAGAGATTCTACAAAAAAGGCCCTTGTGTTTTTCTGAACTGCCGATCCAAAATTCTCAGGAGTCGAAGCGTCAACAAAAGTAGTAGTAATTCCCAGCCTCGGCAAGGTGACATTCAACAGATTATAAGTACCTCCATACAAACTACTCGAAGCTACAATATGATCACCTGCTTTTAATAAGGTTAACAAGCCTGTTGATATAGCCGAGGTACCCGATGCAAAAACTACCGCACCTATTCCGCCTTCAATGGCTGCTAATCTTTTCTGTAAAATATCATTGGTAGGATTATTTAATCGGGTATAGATAAAACCCAATTCGGCCAAAGAAAATAAATTGGCCGCATGATCTGTATCGTTGAATACATAGGAAGTAGACTGGTAAATAGGTACCGCCCTGGTGCCCAAGGTTTGTGTTGTATCGTGGCCTGCATGCAAGGCTTTTGTTGAAATATGTTGCTCGCTCATAATGATATTGTTTTTATTTTTTTAGTATTTAATCTTTAAAATATTACCCAGTTTAATTCGGTATTACCAAGGGGGCACAAAAATAAGTTATTTTTATTCAACATAAATGGCAATACCTTATCATTTTCTTAATAGGACTCATGGTTTTTCTTTTGTTTGATAATCTGACTTCAGTTAAGACCAAAAAAAAACCTCTGATGTTACTCAGAGGTCTTTTTATATATGATCTATTAAAATTATAGCATAAAAATCCTCTGCATTCGAAAACGCATCATCATTTTTACCATATTTAAATTATTGTTTCTCATTCCTAATTGAGGCCAAATATAAAAATAAATTTTAAACTTGTCGTATTAATTTAATTCTGCATGCCCAAAACTCACTGAAAAATCGACACACCAAACCACTACATACTTATATGTATCAAGATCAGTATTCGCGGGAATATCATACTCAAAATTTCCTTCAATCCCTTTTAAGTCGCCAAGATCCACGTAATCTTTCGAATCGACTTCTGTTGATAAATAAAGGTTTAATTTAGGACCATCATCAGTCTTAAAATTAATTAAATTCAATACTGATTTATCTTTATTTACACTAACCATTCCAGTTGTCGGATGAGCATCACTTATAAAATCGCCCTTTTCAGCTTCACTATTCATTTCTTCAGTCATCTCAGCGCCCGAATTTAGCATACTATTCTCCAGATCATCATTTCCTGAACTACAGGCTATTAAAACATTTAAAGCAACTATTAAGTATATTATTTTACGCATGATAGAGTTTTAGAATATTTGGACGCTACTTACTCCATTCCTTACAAAAAAATTAATTTAACAATTTCTTGATCCTATCTTTAGTAATTTGTTTAAATTTGCAACTCACAATCTTGAGGAAAAATTTGAACTGATTGCAACCTCCCTAAAAAATGCTAAAGCAGTATATCTACTTTAGCTTCGCAGGTCATCATTTCAGTTTTCTCATAATAAAATCGACAGTATGTCTTATTTATTTACCTCTGAATCGGTGTCTGAAGGGCACCCTGATAAAGTTGCTGACCAAATATCCGATAGTCTTTTGGATAATTTTTTAGCCTTTGATCCCAATGCAAAAGTTGCCTGTGAAACCATGGTCACTACTGGACAGGTTATACTGGCTGGAGAAGTCAAAACCACAACCTATATTGATGCCCCCATCATTGCTAGAGAAACCATCAAAAAAATTGGCTATACCAAAGGTGAATATAAATTTGAAGGAGAGAGTTGTGGTGTTATTTCCTTGATCCATGAGCAGTCTCAGGATATTAATCAGGGTGTTGACAGAGGAGACGAAGAGCAGGGCGCCGGAGATCAAGGAATGATGTTTGGGTATGCCACCAATGAAACCTCAAATTTTATGCCCCTCGCCTTAGATCTTAGTCATAGACTTCTTAAAGAATTAGCTGTTCTAAGACGAGAAGGAAAACAAATCAATTATTTAAGACCCGACGCCAAGAGTCAGGTAACCATTGAATATTCAGATGAAGGTGTCCCTCAACGAATAGATACCATAGTGCTTTCAACGCAACATGATGAGTTCGATGAAGACGTGCAAATGCTGGAGAAAATCCAAAACGACATTGTTGGAATTCTTATCCCAAGAGTTGTCGCCCAACTGCCGAAAAACATTCAAGTATTGTTCAACGATCAAATCAAATATCATATTAATCCAACTGGAAAATTTGTGATTGGAGGGCCGCATGGCGACACAGGATTGACCGGAAGAAAGATTATTGTTGATACCTATGGAGGAAAAGGGGCCCATGGTGGAGGCGCCTTTAGCGGGAAGGATCCAAGTAAGGTTGACAGATCTGCTGCTTATGCGGCAAGGCATATTGCTAAGAACATGGTTGCCGCAGGAGTATGTGACCAGGTACTTGTACAGATTTCCTATGCGATTGGTGTTGCACAGCCAACTTCGGTCAATATTGAAACTTATAATTCTTCCAAAATTGATAAAACAGACGGTGAAATTTCTCAAATCATTGAAAACTTGTTCGATTTGAGGCCTGCTGCTATTGAGAAAAGACTCAAATTGCGTAACCCCATATACAGTGAGACGGCCGCATATGGGCATATGGGTAGGACCCCAAGAAAGGTAGTTAAGAAGTTTTCTTCTCCTTACTCGGGTGAAAAATCAATTGAAGTTGAGTTGTTTACCTGGGAAAAACTTGATTATGTTGATAAAATAAAAGAAGCCTTTGATTTATAACATCAAACGTATTTAATAAAGAATGGGGGTCATTAGTGGTCCCTTTATTCTAACTCTAAGTTATAGTGTAATGAAAAGAATATTTTTTCTACTGCTTTGTTTACATTTTTTCCCAATGAATTCTCAGGACATCGATACCGAATTAAAGGCGACATATTCGCTTGAAGCTGAAAAATTCGTAGGTGTTGATGAGTTCAAAAACATATATTATATCAACGATAATATTCTTTTTAAAAAGACTAGTAAAAAACTCTTTTCCTACAGTAATATTGAATTGGGGAAACTCAGTATGGTCAATATTCAAAATCCGTTTAAGGTCATTTTGTTTTATGCAAATTTTAATACGGCTATCATTCTTGATAATAACCTCAATGAATTGACGCAAAAAATTGATTTTACCAATGAAACTTTAGTAAATAATGTGTTGTTTGTAACAGCTGCCTCACAAAATAATCTTTGGTTGTACGCCAATGACAATAAACTTCATTTGTATGACTACCAACTGGGAAAGGAGATTCTTCAAACCCAACCCATTACTTTTTATAATCGTAGTTTTCTTCCTGAAAATATAGTGAGTACTTATAAAAACATCTGGATCCTTGCTAAGAACGGAGTGTTAGAGTTTAATGAATATGGCATCTATACCAGAGGATATAATATCAAGGATGCTGATCAAGTATTTCCATTCCAAAAAGGTTTTATCTACACTATCGATGACTCCTTCTTCTATAATGACCTGACAAAATTCATTAAGATACAATTAAATCACAAAGTAGAAACCGTTGCAACCTATGTAAATAGTTCAACTATTTTCCTCTATGATGGAGCTAAGGTGCATGAATACCAAATAAAGCGCTGAAAATTTCTATAAACAAGGGATATAAGCTATATTTTTTTTAATTTCGCTATACATTGCTATTCACTAAAATCAAACTACTAAACCTATGCATATTGCTATAGCCGGAAATATTGGAGCAGGAAAAACAACTTTGACAAGTTTATTGGCTAAACATTATAAGTGGGAGCCTCATTTCGAATCTGTTGCAGAGAATCCTTACCTGGATGATTTTTACAGCTCTATGGAACGGTGGTCATTTAACTTACAGATCTATTTTTTAAATAGTAGGTTTCGTCAAATCCTTGAGATTCGCGAAAGTGGAAAAAATATCATTCAAGATAGAACCATTTATGAGGATGCCCATATTTTTGCCCCTAACTTGCATGCTATGGGACTCATGACCAATAGAGACTTTGGTAATTACGAGACACTTTTTGAATTGATGGAACGACTTGTTTCGCCTCCGGATCTTTTAATTTATTTAAGGGCGAGTATTCCTACATTGGTAGGTCAAATACACAAAAGAGGAAGAGATTTTGAAAATACAATCAGTATTGATTATTTAAGCCGTTTAAATGAGCGCTATGAGGCTTGGATCAGCACCTATAAAAAAGGAAAGCTCCTGATCATTGATATTGATCACCTAAACATTGTGGATAAACCAGAAGACTTAGGATCCATCATTGATCGAATAGATGCGCAGATTCACGGTTTGTTCTAAGCACCTAAATCGCTTTTTTTAACATTATTCAAGCTTATAAAAAAACAACTTTCTTCTCAGTTGTAAAGACTTTAAAACAAAAAAACCCTTAATTTCTTAAGGGCTTTTTGAAAAAACTTTTAACTAAATTATTTTACATTGTCCATTACATTACCCCTTAAAGTCGAGTAATTAATTTTAAGTGCATTGATGTTTCTCAATTCTTCCTTAATATCTGTAATAGTACCAACGTTAGTTGCTATATCTGCTTTAATTGAAGTCGTTAAAAGAGGAATCTCATCTTCAGGATGCGTTTCTCTTTCAGCAAAAATAAAATACTTTACGTCCTTAATATCTGCTATTCGATCGTTCAATTGGATCTTATCTCCATTTTGATCTTTAAGTTTTCCTACATAAATATAGCTTACCAAACTTTTACGCTCCAGCTTTTTAATTTCTGTCGCTTTTGGCAGGGTCGGCTTTTTGATCTTCAATTCGGTTTCACGCATTACCGTGGTCACCATAAAAAAGAACAAGAGCATAAATACAATATCGGGCAAAGATGCTGTTGATATACCCGGCATTCCTTTTTTCTTCTTTTTAAACTTCGACATAAGAAATTACTTTGTAGGTTCAGCTTCAGAAATGATCTGAGGATACTTCCCCTTAATTATTTTAATTCTTTCCTTCAACGTCTCGTTATTAGGACTATTACCTGCGTCCTTCAACATCTGCGTATAGGATATACCATACATCTTTTCAGACAATCTGTTTCTCAGATCAGTATAGGCTCCTACCAATTCGTTCTGAACTGATATATAGGTTCCGTATGACGTTCCTCGATCGCTCTCCAAAGATATAATTGCTTTATTAGGATGATCTGATGATGCCGGATCTTTCGCTCCCTCGCACCAATCACATTCTGCAGGCTCAGCTCCGTCTATCGGATTTCCTATACCTCCTCCATTATCTATAAAATTGGCGGCTTCGTCGCGAATTTTATCGATCGTCATAAACGTTTCACCTTCTACCAAAATATCATTGTTACGGTTCACTGTTACAACAAACACGTTTTTCTCCTTTAATTTTGGTGGATCAGGCATATCTTCCGGCTGTTTCTCAGGTAATTTCCTGCTAATCCCTGTGTCCACATCCATCGTAGTTGTTACTAGAAAGAATATGAGCAACAAGAAAGCAATATCGGCCATTGACCCTGCATTGATTTCCGGTACATCTCTTTTTGCCATAATATTATTTTGTTGATAATAATGATTTCACAAAATCCACTAGAAAGAATCCTAGTCCTATTCCTCCAAGGATCATTGAATACCATATTCCGGTACTCACCCATTTAGAAGTACTCCCAGCTTCTCCGTCTTTAATAATGTTTCCAGACATATTCGTTGTTGCTTCATCTGTAGACATCACGTAAGAAATTAACAATAACACCCCTAAGGCTGCCAAAGAAATTAAGGTCTTCTTTAATAATTTAGGCTGTCTGACTAAATTCCAAAGTGAGAATACGACAGCAATAATCGTGGTAATGATTAAGATCACTTTTGCGAACTGTACAAAGGGAGAAACAAGACTATTTTGTAAATCTAAACTCTCTTTTACAGCATCATCGCCTTCCATAATTATCCTTACCAGGAAGAAGATGGAAATCAAACCAATCAATCCTGAAACAAGTGATAATATTTTTGATATTTTACTATTCATAATTCTCTTATTTATTTCTGATCAAAAGATCCACTAATTTAATCGAGGCATCTTCCATGTTATTTACAATACTATCGATTTTAGAAATGATATAATTATAAAAGATCTGTAGAATAATTGCCACTACTAAACCAAATACCGTTGTTAAAAGTGCCACTTTAATACCACCTGCTACAACCGCTGGTGAAATATCTCCAGCCGCTTCAATAGAGTCAAATGCAGAAATCATACCAATTACTGTACCCATGAAACCAAGCATCGGAGCAAGAGCAATAAATAAAGACAACCAGGAAACGTTTTTCTCTAAAAGTCCCATCTGAACACCACCATAAGCAACAACCGCTTTTTCAGCAGCATCGACACCTTCATCCATTCTGTCTAAACCTTGATAAAAAATCGAGGCAACAGGTCCCTTAGTATTTCTACAAAGTTCTTTAGCAGCTTCTATACCACCTGTACCTATAGCTTCTTCTACATCATTAACTAATTTTTCAGTATTGGTAGTAGCCATGTTTAAGTAAATGATTCTTTCAATGGCTATAGCCAAACCTAAAATCAAAGTTACCAATACAATCCCCATAAAGAAAGGACCACCTTCAATAAAACGCTGTTTTAAAACTTGATGAAAAGTTTTTTCAGCAACTGGTTCTGTTTGTGCATAAATGTTTTGAACCGAGCTCAAAAACATAAATCCTGTCATCGCGAGGATAGTAAATACTTTTTTCATTTTTTTAAATGTTTGTTATTTAAATTTAGTTAACGGGTTTAAAGATATAAAAAATTTGGAACATAAGAACATCTTCCGCGGAGAGAAAGGGATTCGAACCCCCGTTACAATTTCTCATAAACACGCTTTCCAAGCGTGCGCCTTAAGCCACTCGGCCACCTCTCCAAAATGTCAAAATTTTTATGACGACCAAGTAACAAAAAATAATTTAAATGAAAAAACTTTTAACTGAAAACTAGTTCATTTCCCCGCGAAGTGAAGTCTCAAATTCTAATTTGAAATTTATAAAAGGAATATTTTTCCCTAAAAGTAATTTTAATTTAGCTATTGCTGACTCGGTAGTGATATTTTTACCACTGATCACACCGGCGTTTTTCAATTGCATACTTGTCTCGTAATGCCCCATTAATACACCTCCACTAATACATTGGGTGACATTGATTACGGGAATTTCTTGAGCAATGAGTGACTTGAGCAAATCGGAAAACCAGGAGTCAGTGAGTGCATTTCCAGCTCCATAGGTCTCAAGAATGACTCCTTCAAGTTTCGGATAATTTAAAATATGTTCGACCACATCTCTGTTTATTCCGGGGAAAAGTTTCAGAATGACCACATTGGCATTCAAATTCTTTTGCAATGCCAGAGAGCGATTGCGATCTGCTTTGTGTAGCCTTTGATCATTAAAATTTAAATGTACACCACTCTCCCCCAAATAAGGGTAATTTGGTGATTCAAATGCTTCAAACTGCTCTGAACTTACTTTGGTAGTTCGGTTGGCTCTATACAATTTATATTCAAAATACAATCCCACCTCTTGAATTCTAGGCAGTCCATGCTCCTGTGCTGCAGCTACTTGTATCGCTGTAATCAGATTTTCCTTGGCATCAGTTCTCAAATCGCCAATAGGCAACTGTGACCCGGTAAAAATAACCGGCTTACTTAAGTTTTCCAATATAAAACTCAAGGCCGAAGCTGTGTATGACATCGTGTCAGTACCCGTAAGTACAACAAAACCATCGATATCATCATACCTCTTTTCTATAATTTCTGCAATCATGACCCAATATTTCGGTGACATATCAGACGAATCAATAGGGTTTGAAAAGGTCTTTGTTTCAATCTTACAGTCAAGTAATTTAAGCTCGGGTATCTTCGCTTTAATATTTTCAAAGTCGAATGGCTTCAAGGCATTTGATTTATAATCCTTGACCATTCCAATGGTTCCTCCCGTGTAGATCAGAAGGATATCTGGCACATTATTTTTCATATAAATAAAATTTGCATGCTTTTTGATATAAAAGTATCAATTAAAACTAAAGATATATTTAAAATGACAGGTTCTTTTTTATTGATCATAATAATTGGATTGACTGGCATGTTGGTGCAAAGTCGATTAAAAAATAAATTTAAAAAGTATTCTCAATTGCATTTACAAAACGGTATGAGTGGAAGAGAAATCGCCGAAAAAATGCTTGCAGATAATGGAATATACGATGTAAAGGTGATCTCCACACCGGGTCGTTTAACAGACCATTACAATCCTCAGAATAAAACAGTAAATTTGAGTGAAGCGGTTTATTCAGAACGAAATGCTGCCGCAGCTGCAGTGGCTGCCCATGAATGTGGGCACGCTGTTCAACATGCAAATAGCTATGCCTGGCTTGAGTTGAGATCTAAACTGGTTCCTGCAGTTGGTATCTCATCAAAGCTTGCCTCCTTTATTTTGATTGCCGGAATATTTACAGTACAAATATTTCCTCAGTTACTGCTACTGGGTATCTTGTTATTCGCAGCTACAGTTGTATTTACTATTGTTACCCTTCCCGTTGAATATGACGCAAGCAACAGAGCTCTCGCCTGGCTGGAAGAAAAAAATATGGTGACAAATACAGAACATGATGCCGCTAAGGATGCCCTCAAATGGGCCGCAAGAACTTATGTAGTCGCAGCGCTGAGTTCAATTGCCACGCTGTTGTATTATGTTAATATTTATGGTAGTAGGAGTTGATAAGTGTTAAGTGTTAAGTGTTAAGTGTTAAGTGTTAAGTGTTAAGTGTTAAGTGTTAAGTGTTAAGTGTTAAGTGTTAAGTGTTAAGTTAAAATAAATATTTCATTAATTCATTATATCATTGTTTCATTATATCATTGTTTCATTGTATCATTGTTTCATTGTCTCATTGTTTCATTGTCTCATTATTTCATTGTTTCAATGTCTCATTATTTCATTGATTCATTGATTCATTATATCTTCATCTGCCTGTCAATTTGTTGATCCAGGGAAATAAACGTTTCTGTTCGAGCTACACCTTTGATATTTTGTATTTCACGGTTTAAGACTTGCATCAAATGTTCATTATCGCGACACAGGATTTTTACAAAAATGGCGTAATTACCAGTTGTATAGTGACTTTCAATGACTTCATCAATTTCTTTAAGTCGTTTGGTCGCTTCTTTGTATTTGCTTGAACTATCTAGAAAAATTCCTACAAAGGCTAAGGTTTTAAAACCCAAAACTTTTGGATTGATAACGAATTTTGATCCGGAAATGAGTCCTGATGCCTCCAATTTTCTCAAGCGTTGATGGATAGCAGCCCCTGAGATACCTACCTCTCTTGCAATACTCAGAATCGGGGTTCTGGCATCTTCCATGAGTTGGTTTAAGATCAGTTTATCTATACCATCGATTTTAAGGTTGCTTTCTTTCATTCGATCTACTTTGAAATTATATTACAACTTACAGTTTGAAATTAAAAAAACTAATTTCATATACAATAGTTATAAAAGTAAAAAAAAAGATATGAGTATGTCATATCTTTTTATAATTTACTTATATAATGTTAGTTTTTATTCCTTTTGCATGACAAAACTATCCATAAAAGCAGTAGTATAATTCCCTGACACATAATCAGGATCTTCCATCAATTGCCTGTGAAAAGGGATTGTCGTGTGAATCCCTTCAATAACAAATTCATCAAGAGCCCTTCTCATTTTTGAGATCGCCCCTTCTCTTGTCTGCGCAGTTACGATCAATTTAGCAATCATTGAATCGTAGTTGGGAGGAATAGTGTATCCCGCATAAACATGTGTATCTAATCGTACCCCATGACCTCCGGGAGCATGAAAAATCGTAATGGTTCCTGGAGAAGGTCTGAAATTGTTAAAGGGGTCTTCAGCATTGATCCTGCATTCAATAGCATGTTGGGTCGGATAATAATTGATCCCTATAATTGGAACTCCAGCCGCCACTTTGATTTGCTCACAAATAAGGTCAAAATTTGCTATAACCTGCTCTGTAATTGGATGTTCCACTTGAATTCTGGTGTTCATTTCCATGAAATAAAAATTCCTGTGTTTATCAACCAAGAATTCAATGGTACCGGCGCCTTCATATTTTATAAATTCAGAGGCCTTCACAGCAGCTTTACCCATTTTTTCTCTTAACTCATCTGTCATAAATGGAGAAGGTGTTTCCTCCGTAAGTTTTTGGTGCCTTCTTTGAACAGAACAATCTCTTTCAGACAAATGACAGGCTTTCCCTCTAGAATCACCAACAATTTGAATTTCAATATGTCTTGGATCTTCTATGAGTTTTTCCATATACATGGCATCATTTCCAAAGGCAGCTTTTGACTCTTGTCTGGCCGAATCCCAAGCTTCTTGTAGATCTTCAGGTTTCCAGACAGCTCTCATGCCTTTACCTCCACCTCCGGCAGTAGCCTTAAGCATCACAGGGTACCCTGTGTCTTTAGCAGTTTTTTTGGCAACAGCAAAGGAAGGCAGTATTCCCTCAGAACCTGGTACCGTAGGAACTCCCGCTTTCTTCATGGTTGACTTCGCAGAAGCCTTGTCTCCCATAAGGTTGATCATTTCTTCAGAAGCTCCGATAAATTTAATACCGTGTTCTTCACAAATTTTTGAAAAACGGGCGTTTTCTGATAAAAAACCATAACCTGGGTGAATGGCATCAGCATTTGTAATTTCCGCTGCCGCAATGATATTGGATATTTTTAAATAAGAGTCAGCACTTGACGGTGGCCCTATGCAGACCGCTTCATCCGCGAAACGAACATGCAAACTTTCAGCGTCGGCTGTAGAATATACTGCTACTGAACTGATTCCCATCTCACGACAGGTTCGTATAATACGAAGCGCAATTTCTCCCCGGTTCGCTATTAATATTTTTTTAAACATAATTTTATCAAATTATATTAATACTGAATCATTCAAAAAAGATTTATCTATCCTTATTGTGATCATTAAATTTTAGGAAGGATCGATCAGGAATAAAGGCTGATCAAATTCAACAGGTGATGAATCTTCTATAAGCACCTTTACGATCTTACCTGAAACTTCCGATTCTACCTCATTAAATAATTTCATAGCCTCAATGACACAAACTGTATCTCCAGCTTCTATCGTATCACCAACTTTAACAAATACTGGTTTATCAGGTGAAGGTTTTCTGTATAAAGTTCCAATGATAGGTGACTTTATCATTATATATTTTGAAGCATCGTCTTCATCTCCAGCATCGGTTGCAGCAGTTGCAGCTTCACTGGCTACAGGAGTCGGTAGCATCTCGGCTTGCACCTGAACAGGCGTTGAAACGGGAGAAGATTGCTGAAAATAATTAGTTTCATGTCTTTGAGCTCCAGTCTTGATGGTAATCTTGATATCACCCATTTCCAATTTCACTTCGTTGGCACCAGACTTGGCGACGAATTTAATTAGATTTTGAATTTCTTTTAATTCCATAATGTTCGATTTAGAATTGATTTATGAATTATAACACCATTTAAAATAAATAGAGCCCCATGAAAATCCTCCGCCAAAGGCAGCGAATATAACAATATCCCCTTTTTTAAGCTGACTCTCATAATCAGCCAATAATAAGGGTAAGGTAGCTGAAGTTGTATTTCCGTAATGTTGAATATTCAACATTACTTTAGAAGGGTCGAGTTTCATTCTTCGTGCTGTCGCCTCAACAATACGTTTATTGGCCTGATGTGCTGCTAACCACTTTACATCTTCATTCTTGAGATTGTTTTTCGCTATAATTTTTTCACAAATATCTGCCATATTAAAGACTGCATTTTTGAATACCGTCTGGCCATCCTGTTTTGCGAAATGTAATCGGTTTGCTACTGTCTCCTCTGTGGCTGGCAATACAGATCCTCCGGCAGCAACGTTTAAAAATTCTCTTCCGGATCCATCGGATCTCATCAATTCATCCTGTAAACCATTACCATCCGTAGTAGGTTCAACTAAAACGGCCCCTGCTCCATCACCAAAAATGATACAAGTTGCTCTATCAGTATAGTCGATCATAGATGAATTCTTATCAGCCCCAATAAGTAGTATTTTAGTATACCGACCAGATTCAATATAAGCAGCCGCAACAGATAGGCCATATAAAAAACTTGAACAAGCCGAATCTAAATCGAATGAAAATGCATTGACTGCACCTATTTCAGAAGCTACAAAGGCTCCGGTTGAAGCCGCCTGCATATCTCGAGTTGCTGTACACAAAATTACCAACTCAATCTCCTTAGGATCGAGCTTAGTTTTCTCTATAAGGTCTTCTGCAGATTTAATAGCAAGGTAAGAAGTTCCTTTACCTTCTTCTTTTAAAATTCTTCTTTCCTTTATCCCGGTTCTGGAAACAATCCACTCATCATTGGTCTCAACCATGGTTTCCAACTCCTTGTTTGTAAGCACATAATCAGGAACATATTTCCCTGTAGCAGTTATCGCAGCAGTAACTCTATTCATGTCTATCTATTTGCTGTTTTATGATAAAAAATTCTTGCTTAAAATAATAAAACAGTGCCCAAAAATACTAAAATAAAATATGCAATTTGATCAAAAAAAAACATTTTTTGACCATTTTCACTTAAAACCAACAAAAAAACCCTCAAATTTGAGGGT
>RCND010000435.1_pt1 | contig 23596 bp, 24 predicted proteins | sample 2041351 | NCBI WGS metagenome assembly RCND01 (sample SAMN09708230, study PRJNA481090) | Marine sediment metagenome, whole genome shotgun sequencing project. | biome: marine sediment; feature: ocean; material: sediment; isolation source: Sewage treatment plant 12B marine sediment (STP12B) ... | reverse complement strand
TTCCAATCCTGCTTTTTCAGATAGGGAAAAACTGCAGGAGCAAAAGCCGAAAGTGGCTTGTAAAGAATAGAGCCCTCGATTCGCTCGGGCCTAATAATCTGCTTCTCTGCATTGACCTGGTTCACCGGCCAAAGTATCATACTAATAACAAAAGCGGTTACCAGCAGCCCAATTCCCATTCCCAGCAAACGGTTGACCAGATTGAGTGCCACCGCTTTAATAAGTTTCTCCACCACATAAGCCACCAGGTGAACCACCAGTACTATGGAAACAAAAGCTACAGAAAATGCGATCACATTCATATAGTCGGGCGAAATATCAAAAATAGAATCCAGGAGTGAAGCAAACATAGGCCGTAGCTTGATAGCTCCGAATATCCCAAGTACCAGAGCAGCAAGGGAGGCCACCATATGGATCATACCTTTCTTAAAACCCCGGTAGAGTGCGAAGAGCAGGGGGACGAGAAATATTATATCGAGGTAATTCATATAGAAGGGTTAAACGGCACAAATAAACGGATTTCTCATGAGATTTGATAATATATTTGTTTGCGTTGGATCAAAAAAAAGCTGATCTTGAGTTATGAAAAAGGCAAGCCATGGAGATCAGAAAATTTAGATCGGAATATAAACTGGAGCTGATCCCGGCTTCACATGCAGGAATCTTTCTGGGCGACCTGGTATGGGATCCCATTCTTGGTCCGCCTGACTTTTCAAGGAAAGGAATGCCGAATACCATCTATACCGCCTTCCTGGATGCAGACTTAATGAGTGATGCAGACTGGAAAGATTTCAGGAAAGAGAACCAGGATACACCCCTTGTAGATGCCCATTTTGCCACCCGCCATGTGGATGTGAATGTGGAATTTATCGGTGAACTTCAGCATCCGAAGATTGGTAAAATCAGCAATGAATTCAAAACTGAAAAGCTCAGCAAATTCACCTTCAGAAACCTGCAGATGCGGGGAATGGACGATCTGATGCGCATTAAGATTGACAGTTTCCTTGAACAAATGAAGGCTTCTCGCTGGAGTGATTACGATGGCAGCATCCGACGAGTTTATCTAATCACTGAACTCTATTACGGCACTCTCCGAATGCTTATCGAGAAACAGTTCAGTACAGAATTGGAGGCAAGCATGATGAAAGCAGATCTTCAAGCCTCGGGCAAATCAGAGAGAAGCCATGTGGTGGAGTATGAGTTCTCCCATGACAATGTCCCCTTTGCCATGCGAATCGAAAGAGTACGTAATTTCAATGGCTAATCAAATCCAGTACCTGGTGTAGTTTTTCCACCTTGAAGAAGCGTTTTGATTCAGGTTCCTCATCTACCTCTTCGTGCGCCCAGGTAGTATGAAAAGGGACATGAATACCCCAAGCGCCAAGTTCAAGGGGGGGGATAATATCAGATTTGAGTGAATTCCCAATCATCAAAAATGCCTCGGGAGCAATTTCAAGATGTTTAAGCAATTGAACATATTGCAGCTCCTTTTTATTACTCATCACCTCAATATGATGGAAATAATCAGAAATGCTTGATTTATGCATCTTTCTCTCCTGATCAAGCAGATCTCCTTTGGTAGCCACAATCAACCTGTATTGGGGAGCCAGCACTTTCAGTACGCGTTTCACATCGTCAAGCAGTTCAATGGGGCGCTCAAGCATCGACTTTCCAAGGCCAATAATCTGGCTGATATCTCTGGAAGTAACGCCCCCATCGGTCAATTGAATGGCACACTCCACAAGCGAAAGTATAAAAGCCTTTATTCCATAACCATAGAGCCTGAGATTGGCAATTTCTGTATCAAACAGAGCACCAGCAATATTGCCACTTACCCCATATGTGGTAAGCAGTTGAACAAACTGCTCCTCAACCTCCCTGTAATAGGGCTCATTGACCCATAATGTATCGTCGGCATCAAACCCGATCACTTTAATTCCTGTAATCATCCAGTGAAATTTCGAATGCCAAAGGTAGTGATTTGGATCAGATCGACCCCAGGTCTCTGGGAATGATATCCTCTCGGGTAACAGTCAGGCTTCTCATACTCATTGAAGAAGTGGGGCCATCCTTCGGATCAACAAAAATACCTAGTCCCGTAAGCCTTCCACTGATGGTTGAGCCGGAATCAATACCCACCGAAACCACTTCGCCCTGCGCTCCATTCCTGCGAATAGCCAGGTCATTGTCTATGAAATCGAAATGGGGATAGTGGCCTTCCTGGATAAGGCGTTTCAGCTTAATGGTTGGTGTATGGCCATGTACCACCATATTTCCTTTCCACAGTTTTGCAGAACTTTTAAAGAAAGTCTCTCTGGCCCAAAGGAAGGAATCTTCCATGTCCAGTTGTTTGTTCAACATATACTGTTGCAAATCCTTGTAATCCTTCAGCAGGAGCTGGTCAGCAACCGGGATGAGGGGTGATATGCCTGCGTGTATGGCCAGGATTCTCATACCTGGCCCTGGCTCTGTTACATGACTCATCCTTAGACTCCGGAAAAACTGTAGATAGCGGTCTTCCATCTGCGACTGGAAACTGAAAAAACCTGTAAATCCAAAAGATTGCAGCGTGGCCTCTCCTCCATTGCGATACCAGAGTTCCATGGGGTTGTAACCAAAAGCGGAATTTTCAAAGGCATTCAGCATCATCAGTTCGTGATTTCCCATCAAACAGATCACAGGAAGTCCCAGGTTCATAATACGATCTACTACCTCTCTGCTGTATGGTCCACGATCGATATAGTCTCCCACAAAAGTAATCTGCTGAGGATCTTGCTTTAAGATAGCCTCAAGCAGTTTATTCAGGAGAGCAATCTCTCCATGAATATCTCCTATGAACCAGTAATTCTTCATCTAAGCAGTCAATTAAAGTACTAAAAATTCTATTTTTACGCATATGTCTATGACCAAAAAAGAACGTTGGGGCCTAATTGCCTTTATTATCCTTATCATCGCCTCCATTCTTGTAACTACAGAACCATGGAAGAGATCCACTGCTGAGATTCGGGGCGCTCTGGAGCCAGAGGCTCCTCCTACCATTGCCATCAAATGGATAGACCTTGCCTTAGGATACCCACTGGCCCACACAGGCGATACCATACTTACTTATACCGGATTTCACCTGGCCTATAACGAACAATTCGAACAGGCAGCCTGGGTGGCCTATGTGCTGACTCGGGATGAGATTGAGTCGGGAACCATCGAACGTACCGATAACTTCAGATCTGACACCTCCATTGTGACAGGCTCCGCTAGTCTGGCAGACTATCGTGGCTCAGGATTTGATCGGGGAATCTGGCGCAAATTGGAAACTGAAGTCAGGAACTGGGCCCTTGAAAAAGACAGTCTCTATGTAATCACGGGGCCTCTCTTTTCACCTGCAGATTCCCTGATCGGAAAAAACGGGGTTGGGGTACCCGGATATTACTTCAAGGTACTGGTGGACCTCTCGCCACCTGATCATGATATGATCGCCTTCCTCCTGCCAAACTCCGGCTCATCGGAGGATCTTATTCAATTCGCCATCACTGTGGACTCACTGGAACAACTCACTGCATATGATTTCTTTTCAGTGGCTCCTGACCAGGAAATGATCGAGTGGTTAGAGCAAAGGATTGAACCAGGCAACTGGAATTAATGTTGTATATTAATCAACATCTCTTCATGCCCAACCGAAAAATCCATATCATTCTGTCAGCTCCCGTCTTTCTGCTGCTATACTCCTATACGGCTGTGGTGGTTCTTCTGATTCTTATTATGGCCTACCTGCGATTCAAAAGCGGAATTATACGCTTGAGTGGGTTGTGGGCAAAATCCGTTTTTCCACTTATGGGGAAAAAGGTCCGCATCGAGGGAAAAAACAACATCAAAAAGGGAGAGCGTTATATCCTGCTTGCAAACCATGCCAGCATGTTCGATATCATAGCCATCATGGCTGTTTATCCGGACGTAAGCTGGTTTGGACATGAGCGCTTGCTGCGAATTCCTCTACTTAAACAGATGCTTTTGATGACCGATTATATTCCGATGCAAATCAGTAATATAAAAAATACACGTATTATGCTTGAAAGCCTGGAAGAAAAAGCCAAATATCGGACAGTAGCAATTTTTCCTGAAGGAACCCGTACCCTCGATGGCAAACTCAATTCCTTCTACAGGGGATTTATCCACCTGCTCAGGGTTACAGAAAATGACATTCTTCCAGTGACGCTAAATGGATTTTATAAACTTAAACCAAAAAACAGGTTCAGCATCCACTTCGGTTCACGTCTGGGCTTAATTATTCACCCCCCGCTGGAAGGAGAAAAACTTGCCAGACAAAGCGATCAGGAAATCATGGACCAGGTGATTGGAGTAATTGAATCTGAAAATACTGATCTTGACAAACATGGAAAATAAGGAAAAATGGTGTTTTATCCTGAATCCCACCGCAGGGGGCGGATTTGGAAAAGAGCTACTCCCCGAGCTGGAAAAGCAGCTTGCGAACCGATCCCTGGATGCCACCATTCTGGTCACGGAGCGGCATGACCATGCCATTGAACTTTCGAAGCAGAGTCTTGAAAAAGGATGTTCCCACATCATTGCTGTGGGGGGTGATGGTACCATGAATGAGGTAGCCCGGCCCCTGATCGGCCAAAAGCAGGTTACCACCGGTTTGATTCCCGCCGGAACCGGCAATGATTTTAACCAGATCCTGGGATTCCCGGACCGATTCAGCCAGGAGCACTGGGACATTTTCTTTCGGCAGTCATCCATTGATATGGATGTGGGAGAAGTGAACGGTCTCTATTTTCTTAATGGGATAGGTCTTGGTTTTGACGCGCAGGTGGCTGCCAAAAACTATGTGGAGCCGGGAGAGGTGGTAAAGGGCAGTGGAAAAAGTAAATATCTTTGGCACATTATTACAACCCTGCTTTTCTATAAAGAGGGAAGAGCTACCATCAGCTCCCGTGATCAGAAGAATGAGACTGATTGCTTTATGAATACCATCTCCATTGGACGACGTTTTGCCGGCTCTTTCTTACTTACCCCTGAAGCCATTGCCAACGACGGACTTCTGGATGTATGCATGATCAAGAAACTAAACCTGCTGCAACGTTTTAAGATCCTCTCCATGGTGCCTAAAGGGACCCATATTGCCGACAGGAAAGTGGATTACTACCAGACTGAGCATATATCGGTCGATTTTGGGGAAAAAGTCCCCTTCCATGTGGATGGGGAACTCTATTTTGACACTATCTTTAAAGTGGGACTGTTGCCTTCGGCCCTCCATATTATTTATAATCCGGAAGGGAAGCACTTTTTTAATGCCTGATTTCTCTTATACCGCTTTTTATGACCTGGACCATACCATTCTGGATAGTAACAGTGCTACCCACCTGGTACAGGAGGCCAGAAAACGAGGAGTGATGACTGAAAGGCAGTACCGGCAAGCGGTCTGGCTGTCCATCCTCTATAAGTTAAACATTGGCGAACCCACCAGGATGATCAACCGGATGCTCTCCTGGCTGAAAGGGCTAAAAGAAGCATCCCTTATGAAGCTAAGCCAAGAAATTTTCGACAACATCATCAAAGAGACCATCCGTCCCGAAATCCTGGAGACCATCAGGGAACACCGTGCCAATAAAGCTGCAGTGATCCTGCTCTCTTCGGCAACTACTCCTATCTGTCAGCCTGTAACCAGGTTCATGGATCTGGATGATATGATCTGTACTCAGCTGGAAGCTGAAAATGGAATCCTGACCGGGCACACCCATGGTAAACTTGTGTTCGGACCGGAGAAGAAGGTCAGGATGCTTGCCTTCTGCCGGGAAAAGGAGTACAATCCACGGGAAGCATGGTATTATGGCGACTCGCATACGGACAGGTATGTGATGGAAGCTGTGGGCTTCCCCGTGGCGGTATCCCCCGATAAAAAACTTCTGAAAATCGCCAATAGACACAACTGGCCCATCCTCTTGTAATTCAGATGCACCCTAAACAATTCTGTGCATCAGGTGTTTTTAATTAAAATATTAATGGTATGGCAACAAATCAAAATTCAAAAAATTCACTCTATCACCCCAGCGACGCGGTGAAAATGCGGGCACGAGTTAAAGAGTATGATAAGCTCTACCAGGAATCCATCACTGATCGTGAAGGTTTCTGGGCCAAAGAAGCCGAAGAGCTTTTTTGGTATCAAAAATGGAACAAGGTGCTGGACGACAGTAATAAGCCATTCTACAAGTGGTTTACCGGGGGCAAGACCAATGTGGTAGCCAATGCCATTGACCGCCACCTGGATTCGGAAACTAAGAATAAACTGGCAATCATCTGGGAAGGAGAACCCGGCGACGTTCGGACTTATTCATACTTTGCCCTGAACCGGGAGGTCTCCAAGTTTGCCAATGTCCTCAAAGCCATGGGTGCCGAAAAGGGTGATATTGTGACCATCTATATGCCACAGATCCCTGAGATCGTCATTGCCATGCTGGCCTGTGCTAAAATAGGAGCAGCACATTCTGTAGTTTATGGTGGATTCAGTGTGGAAGCTCTTGCCGAGCGGATTTCCGATGCACACAGTAGCATTCTTATTACCGCCGATGGAGGATTTAGAAGAGGTAAACCCACCAAACTAAAAACCATTGCCGACGAAGCCATGCGCCGCTCTCCCACCATCGATGTCTGCATCACAGTCAAGAGAACCGACGAAGAATGTTTTATGGAGAATGACCGGGACTACTGGTGGCACGATTTAATGGGCATGCCCATAGCTTCAGCCTCCTGCGAAACGGAACAAACTGATGCGGAGCATCCCCTCTTCATCCTTTATACCAGCGGCACTACTGGTAAACCCAAGGGTCTGGTACACACCCATGGTGGGTATTCAGTCTATGCTTCAAGTACCTTTAAATATGTATTTGACATTCAGCCTGATGATCGATGGTGGTGCGCTGCCGATCCTGGCTGGATTACCGGTCACTCTTACATCGTTTACGGTCCCTTAATCAACGGGGCAACCATCCTGCTGTACGAGGGTGCTCCCAACCACCCCTATCCCAACCGCTGGTGGCAGATGATCGAGAAATATGGAGTAAATATCTTATATACCAGCCCCACAGCTATCAGGGGACTGATGCGCTATGGAGCCTCCTGGGCCGAAAAACATGATCTGAGCTCACTAAGGCTTCTTGGATCGGTGGGCGAACCCATCAATCCAGAAGCATGGCTCTGGTACCACAAGGTGATCGGGAAAGAAAACTGCCCCATTATGGATACCTGGTGGCAGACAGAAACCGGTGGATTTATGATCACCCCCCTGCCTATCACCCCCCTGAAACCAGGATCAGCCACCAAGCCCTTCTTCGGAAATGAAATCTCCGTGGTGGATGAAGCGGGCAAAGCAGTGAAAAATGGAACAGAAGGGAACCTGGTGATCAAGAATCCATGGCCCGGCATGGCACGTACCATCCTGGGAGATCCAGACAGGTTTATTGAGAAATACTGGCAGCTGTACAAGAAACAGGGTTGGTATCTGACCGGGGACTCGGCCAAATTAGATGACGATGGATACGTATGGATCATCGGTCGTAACGATGATGTACTGAAGGTGAGTGGCTATCGGCTTGGATCTGCCGAGATTGAAAGTGCCCTGGTGAGTCACCCATCAGTCACAGAGGCAGCTGCCATTGGACTTCCCGATAAGCTGAAGGGTAATATCATCCATGCCACGGTGATCCTGAAAGACGGTTTCTCCGAATCCGATGAGCTCGCCAATGAATTGAAGAAGCATGTGGACAACGAAATTGGGCCCATTGCACGGCCTGCCTTTGTTGTTTTTGCCGACTCCCTTCCAAAAACCAGGAGCGGGAAGATCATGAGACGGGTGCTGAAAGCCAGGGCTCTGGGACAGGAGGAAGGTGACCTGAGCACCCTTGAAGAGTAGGCTTAACATTTATTTGATACTATTCGGGAAGATGTTTCTCTGAAATATATAACTTAGTGCTCCTCACAAGTTATTTTTCATGATGAATATTATCGAACTATCCGGTATAACCAAAACTTTTGGATCGGTTGTAGCTGTAAATGATCTCTCTCTGGAAGTTCCCAAGGGAAGTATCTATGGCTTTATCGGCCCCAATGGTTCTGGTAAAACCACCACCATTCGCATGATCATGAAGATCATGTATCCCGACAGGGGCAAGCTTCTTGTCAATGGTCAGGAAAGCAACTTCGAGCGTCTTCAAAATGTGGGTTACCTTCCTGAAGACCGTGGACTCTACAAAAAGATGAAGATTGGTGAATTGCTTCAGTTTCACGGGGAGCTTAACGATGGGACCGATCTCCCCAATCGCATCGATTTCTGGCTGGAGCGACTTGAACTTAAGCAGTACAAAGACAAAAAGGTGGAAACCCTTAGCAAGGGAATGAGGCAAAAACTACAGTTCATTGCTACCATTTTGCACCAACCCGAGCTGATCATCCTTGATGAGCCCTTCAGCGGACTTGACCCGGTCAATGCCGAAATGATGAAAGACATTATTCTTGATCTCCAGCAAAAAGGAGCCACCATCATCTTCAGCACTCATGATATGGCCATGGCGGAACGGATGTGCGATTACATCTTCATGATTTACCAGGGGAAAAAAGTACTGGATGGCACCCTGGATAATATCCAGGATCAGTATGGCAACGATACGCTTCGGATCCAGTCCGACCTGGGAACAGCAGCCCTAAAAGGACTAAAAGGCATTGAAAATGTAAATAATTTCGGTAAGCTACAGGAGATACGGCTGGAAGAGGGTGTTGACCCCCAAATACTCCTGGCAGATCTACTAAAGAAGACCCGCATAAGTAAATTCGAAATTACCAAACCATCGCTCAACGATATATTTATCCGGATTGCATCCCCGGAAAGAAAGGAGGCCGGCAATGAATAAAATATGGACCCTTTTTAAACGTGAATACCGCGCTGCGGTAAGAACCAAGAGTTTTATCATCAGCCTGGTGCTGGTTCCCATCATGATGGGAGGAGGATTCGCAGCCATGATCATCATGGAAAACAATAAGGATACAGACGACAAACATTTCGTAGTGATTGATCACTCGGGATTGATGACGGCACCATTGCAAAAAGCCCTGGAGATAAGGAACACCGAAGAGATTCTCCATTCGCACACGGGTGAAAAGATCGATGCCGCCTATGTGGTAGAGTTCATGGAACCCGACCTCCAAGATCCCGAGGCGCAGCAACTGGCATTGTCGGACAGGGTAGAAACACAGGAGCTTCACGCTTTCATTGAAATTGGACCCGATATTTTGCACCCTTTGGGGGAAGAAAAGGAAGCCTATTTGAAATATTACTCCCAGCATTCATTTAATGACCAGATACGATACTGGTTTCAAAATGTGGTTAACAACAATCTCCGGGAAGTTCGGGCCGCTGAGTTGAATCTGGATGAAGCCCAGGCAGAGGAACTGCTCTGGTGGATCGATGTGGAGGGGATGGGACTGGTCTCCGTGGATAAGAAAACGGGGGAGCAGCAGGAAGCTGAAAAAACCAATGAACTACAGACCTTCCTGGTGCCTTATGTACTATTGATTATAATGTTCATGCTGGTAATGATGGGTGCCATCCCCCAGTTAACCAGTGTGATGGAAGAGAAAAATGAAAAAATTGCTGAGGTCTTGCTGGGTACCATTACCCCCTTTCAATTTATGATGGGCAAAGTATTGGGAGGCATAGGAGTTTCCATGACTACCGCAGCTATTTATGTTGGAGCCAGTGTGTTTACACTTAAATACACCGGAATGGAGTCATTGATCCCCACGGAAGTGCTGCCCTGGTTCTTTATCTTCACCTTCCTGTTTGTTCTGATGGTTGGATCGGGAATGGCAGCCCTGGGCGCCACCTGCAACGACAACAAGGATGCTCAATCACTCACATTCCCAGGCATATTACCTGCCATTATACCCATGTTTCTGATTGCGCCCATCATCGCCGATCCTACAGGTCCGCTGGCAACAACCATGTCCCTGATTCCACCCTTTACACCAACCATTATGGTGATGCGGATGGCTTCCACGGTGACCATCCCCATGTGGCAGCCCATAGTGGGTCTGCTTGGTGTTATCCTGTATACCATTTTCACGGTCTGGCTCGGTGCCCGGGTTTTCAGGACAGCCATCCTGATCCAGGGTCAGAAACCCAACCTTGCCACGCTATATAAGTATGCGTTCAAGGGGTAGGTTAGTAGGTAGTACTCGATGGGAGTAACTAGTGCTTAATGAGAGCGGAGTTTTGGGAAGAGCATTCCAGTCTTCTTCTTATACTCTAGGTAATCATTTTCAAAGGCCTCGGCTAGAATGCGTTCTTCGTATCTGCTTATTCTAATATAGAAGGCAATAATGACCAGAAGGAAGGCAGCAGATGCAATGGACATGGTGATCAGGGAGGCACCCAGATAAAAAAGAATGGCACCTGTATATATAGGATGCCTCACTATGCGAAAAACGCCTGTACTGATCACCTCAGGATTCTCCCGGGTGGTCCCAAACACAGCTTTCATTCCTCCCCGGGCCAGGTACCATCCACCTATTAAAACCAAACCAGCAGCCGGGACCCGAATATAATTGGTTACTCCCTCCAGCAGTGAGGTGGAGTAATGAAAGATAAAAGAATCCGTAATCCATACCCCCAGAAAAAGGACTAAAAGGATCAGCTGACCCGTATCGCCCCACCGATGCTCCCCGGTCAGGTGGGGATGTTCAGTATGCTTTTTTGTACTCATTTTTTTATTTCAAAATTAATTCAAAATTCCCAGAAAGATGTTAAACTAAGTTCTCTATCAGCAATCTAACAACAAATGACCTAAATTTGAAGGAACCCAAAATCAAGCATATGAAAAAGTTTCTTTTCATCGGACTAATTACCTTTCTCGCAATCCCATGTTTTTCCCAGCAGATAACCCAGGCGGATATCGATCTTAAGGTAAAGACATTTTTCCAAAAACATGGAGGATGGTACGATATGAATGTGCCTTCCTCAGACGGACAACTTTTATATAATCTTATCCTTGATAATAAGTGCCAACAGGCCCTGGAGATAGGGACATCCACCGGACACTCCGGAATATGGATGGCCTGGGCACTGAGCAAAACCGGTGGGAAACTGATCACCATTGAGATTGATAAATCGAGACATGAAGAGGCCCTCGCAAACTTCAAAGAGGCTGGCGTTGATCATATCATTGATGCTCGCCTTGACAATGCACATGACCTGGTTCCCAAACTGAAAGGTCCCTTTGATTTCATTTTTAGTGATGCGGATAAGGGATGGTATCAAAATTATTTTGAGGCTGTGGATCCCAAATTGAAAGTTGGGGGATGTTATACCACGCACAATGTATCTGACAGAGCCGGGAATCGCTGGAACCAGGATTACCTGCATTTTCTGCAGGGTTTAGATAACTATAAAACCACCGTTGACAATTCGGGTGGAGGCATGGCCATCAGTTTCAAAAAAGGAGAAAAATAAAGCTCCGCTCTCTATTAAAAAGCCAGCTTGATATCAATCAGCCTAAAGATATCTTCCTGGGCTGAGCTGTCCGGTACCGGGATTCTGACACCCCTCCCTTCGGCATAAACTGTCGCGCTTTCCAGATCTGATATGATCTGTGCAGACACTTCACTCTTCTTTATCACCTCAAAAGCTTTCCCGCCAAAAACAAAAGCAGCCAGAAATTCACCATCCCTTGGCAGCAGATAAACAATGGCCCTTCTTTTATCCTTGATTCGAAAGCTCCAGCCATACTTTTTTCCCGGAAAGTTCCATTCTTCGATCCCTTCGGGGTATTTTTCATACACCCGGTCCCTTATCTCCATCCAAAGCTCATACTTATCTCCCAGTACTCCCCGCAATTCTGCGTCTGAGGGGACCTGTGATTTATTCATAAAAATGCTGTGTTCCATTTGATAAATTTATAAATTTCGGTGCTTATATACAGTTGCAATCCAAATACTATGCGAAAACTCCTGATATTTAATCTACTTCTCACTTTCCTGATTATTCCATCATATGGCCAGGATCATCACGAACGATACGAGTCAATTGATGTACTTAGTTACCGTTTTGAAATCGACCTGAACGATACATCAAATGTGATCCAGGGCATAAGCGAAATAGAAATAGCCTTCAGGAAAGATGTGGACCAATTCCAATTGGATCTTAGCTACAATAATGCGGAAAATACCGGAATGAAGGTAAAGCAGATCACTGAGGATGGCCAGGAGATACCCTTTCTTCAGGAAGATGATCTGATTTCACTCGCCATTCCCATAGCCCATCAGGGAACTCAGCGTAACTACAGGATTATCTATAGCGGGATTCCCAGCGATGGCTTAATTATCTCTAAGAACAAATTTGGCGACCGCACCTTCTTTGGCGATAACTGGCCCAATCGGGGGCATCACTGGTTGCCACTTGTGGATCACCCCTCAGATAAAGCTATTGTGGAATTCATTGTTAGGGCACCGGATCATTACGGAGTGGTATCTGTAGGAAAAAAACTAGGCGAACTTAAGGAAGCTGGACAGATTATCTCCCACTGGAAGACAACAGTCCCGCTATCCACCAAGCTAATGGTTATTGGGGTCAGCCCATTTGCGGTGGAGGAGATGCAAAGCCAGTCGGGGATCCCTGTCTCCACCTGGGTCTATCCCCAGAACCAGGAAGAGGGATTCTATGATTACAGCATTGCCACAAAGCCTCTGGATTTTTTTGAATCCTATATTGCACCCTATCCCTATGCCAAGCTGGCCAATGTGCAATCCAAAACTGTTTATGGCGGCATGGAGAATGCCAGCTGTATCTTCTACCACGAACGCACCGTCAATGGCAAACAGACTCATGAAATTTTGTTCGCCCACGAGATCGCACACCAGTGGTTTGGGGATGCGGTTTCTGAACTGGACTGGCACCATATCTGGCTGAGTGAAGGATTTGCCACCTACCTCACCGATATCTATATCGAACAGACCCACGGCAGGGATGCCTTTGTGGCTTCCATGCAAGATGAAAGGGGACAGGTGATTCGCTTTGCCCACCGAAGGCTGGCTCCTATTATTGATACAAGCCTGAGTGTTTCCGTCCGTCTATTGAATAAGAATTCATATGAGAAAGGTGGCTGGGTTCTACATATGCTACGACACGACATGGGGGATGAACAATTTCAGGAGTGTGTGCAGACCTTTTATGAAAAATTCAAGTTCAAGAATGCACTTACCGAAGATTTTCAGAAAGTGGTTGAATCCGTCACAGGTAAAAACTATGATGACTTCTTCCGTCAATGGTATTACCAGGCAGGTCATCCCGTTCTATCTGCAAATTGGAAAAAGCGGGGCAAAAAAGTCGTTTTGACCATCAAACAGCACCAGGAACAGCAGCTGTTTGATTTCCCTATCGATATTGCATTGACAAATGATCGTGGAGAGGCTTTCATAGAAACTCTATCTATTAATGGCCCCTCTCAAACTTTTATACTAAAACCATCTTTTAAAACCACAGAACTTACACTTGATCCGGATACCTGGTTACTGTTCGAATCCTACGAATCACCATAGATGGTCAGATCTGGATAAAAAGCTGCAAAAGAAAACCAGTATCCGATAAATGAAGGTGGTGCCTCAAGCCGCGCATCTTTGCGAGGACCGCTCACCGCCCTTCCGTTTACATCCCACAGATTTCCCTCACCATCGGTCATCACAACCGGGTACTGTCCCTGCACAGGACTGAATGAAAGTGTGGACCCATCACCCGGGTCACTGAGAAATGCGACCATAAAATTATCTTCCCGATTTCCAACAACAACTAAATTCTCCCCGTTCAGCTCGTCCAGAATCACAGAGACCTGGTCCCCTAAACTGGAAAATGAATAAACACGAACACTCTCCGAATGCAGGATTCCCAGAACCCTTTCCTTGTTAGGAAATCGATCATCTTCATTGGCCACTGGGAATATCAGATAATCGTGTGCTGTACGATAATCGCCATAAGGATATCGCCCATAACTGCGGTTGTAACCGGTTTCCTGAGAAATGACTGTGGTTGACGGATACATCTCCTTCCAGGTCTTCCAGGTAGTTTCAACCAGGGGAAAAGTCTCCGCCACTTTCCCCCTGAGTTTACCATTTACACAATCCAGCCTGATCTGAGACCAGTTGCTATCAGTTTTTCTGTCATAGGGAATCAAGTTGGAGTTATACAGTAAGCCCGATACACCGAATGTTGTCAATTCCCCATCTATTTCCCTGTTCCATCCAATTCCTGTTCCGGTCAGTGGGCAATAGGTGAGAGCTATATTTACCTCACCCATCTGGTCGTTGATAATTTCATGCCAGTCAAGGATCTGGTGTGGATATGCTCTTGCTTCATCTCCGTACACAAAGCCGATCACAAGCTCATCATCGCTTAGATAGTCCGCTGCTTCGGCAGAGATAAACTCTGGTTCTGTCAGCGCCGGTATTCCATCTTTCCCGGGTCCTCCATCAAAAACTTCATCCTGGGGAATCGACCAGCCATCCAGACTGTCCGACCCTGTAGATGATGTGTTTCCATTGGGCTCCTCTTCACACCCCCAGAGGAATACGAAAGAGCATAGTAAGCCACTAAATAATATCTGTCTCATAATTGATATGTTTTTGATTTGTCTTTTCTTATCATGCCAAAAGAGTGGTATAATCCAACTTGCATTCTGAAAGTTGGTGTAAGTTGTGTTCCTCCCACATTGCTGTAGAGCGGTATTTCGGGAACGAAATGCAGAATCGATCTGGGACTGAAATGCCAGCTCAGAGCTGGCAATACATTAATCCACTGACCTCCTGTATTATCAAGTTCCTGGTCGTTAATCCTATCACCTGCAGCATACCTGTAACGTACAGAAAGGGAGGGTGACAATATCCTATTACCCCAGACCACCTGATCTCCTATACCCAGGTAGAATTGCATTGAATTCCCAAAGCTGTAGGTTTGTGAACCCAGGTACGCCCTGTTCATCCCGTTGATCCTACCCACAACTCTGGCCGAAGCGACCATTGTTGGTCGTTTAGCAAATTGCCTGGCATAGTAAGCCCAGGTAATGAGATCCCAGGAACCACTTCCGGGCTGCATGTCAGCATTTAAAGTAATGTCAAGATTGTTTGTCAAATCAGTCCTTCCCAGTGGCAGCTTTGGGCCAATGCCCAACTGAAATTCAGAACCACTTTCAGATATATTTGAAAGAATGAACTTCGCCATCAAAACCGCATCTCCCAATCCATGTGTGTTTACCTGGTCAATCTGATCATTGAATGAGATTTTTCTCCCCTGCAACACATAGGAGAAAAGCGCATCGATGGCAAACCAGCGATTGATACTATATCCGGTCTTTACTAAAAATGAGTGGGTGATCCTTTGCCTTGTTCCGTCCTCATAAGTTTCATCTCCGGTCTTTAAAGTGGCAAGAAAATTCAGGTCATAACTGAACTCCATCTGAAGTGTGCCGCTTGCAGCACCTTGAAATCCAATGTTTCCTGATAGCGGTACGCCCCCCGAGCAACACGTTTGCGAAAAGCCCCGTATCTGTCCAAAAACCAGCAGGCTGATTGCCACTAAAAAATACTTCGATATATAGTTCACGTATACCATGTTACAGTTTAATTAACTGCACTTTATGCAAGTCTAATATGCAAGATGAAGTCGGAGTGACAGAGGTCATTGCCTCTGTGTGGAAATTTAGTCGCAGGAATGTATTACTACTTACAATTTTTTAGGAGGAAATTGTTCCCGGCCATCTGGATGAAGTGCAAACCGTCCCTTTTCTGCTGGATGTACCATATCGGGCCTTGGCCATGGCCAGCCTCCGAATTGAGACTTCTGGTAATCCTGGTAGGTCTCCTGGATCTCTTCCATTGTATTCATCACAAAGGGACCATAATTTGCTACTGGTTCCTGTATAGGCCTTCCCTGAAGAAGTAGAAATCTTCCTTCCCTGGCCCCATTGGTCAGTTCTACAGGCTGGTGTGCTTCTAAGTCAATTCCATGGTCCACTTGAACAGCGCTTTGATTAATCATCAGCTGATCACCTTCAAAAAAATAGAGGGTCCGATTGATGCCCTTTGAAGCAGGAGGGAGAATCCAGGAAGCTTCAGCCTCCATTTGGATATACCAGATGGCCACTTCATTTTCGGGATCCGCTGCCCAGGAATTGGGTGCCGGATCAGGTGCCTTCGAGCCTTCAAGGGAGCCTGCTACTATCTCCACCCGGGTCTCCCGCTTATCCTGGTCCATAAAAATTTTAACCGGGATATCTTCCTTCCATAGCATGGAGTAATGAGGCTCCACAAACTTGCTTTTCCGTGGGAGGTTAAGCCAGATCTGGAAAAGTTCCAGGGGGTTGGAACTCTCCTGGTTTAATAATGGAAACATTTCAGCATGCTGAATGCCTTCTCCTGCAGTCATCCATTGTACATCCCCGTGCCCATACCTCCCTGCGCCCCCCAGTGAATCGGAGTGGTCCACCATTCCTTTCCTTACAACGGTAACTGTCTCAAACCCCCGATGGGGATGAACAGGAAATCCGGGTATGCTTTTTCCATGGTACATCCGCCAGCCATCTTTGAGCACGAAGTCGTTTCCCAGGTTCCTTCCCCCAAGTGAGGTAAGCGGACCAAAGGCAGCATCTCCTTCAGGATAAGCATCGGCGTGATAAACGCAAAAAAGAAAGGGATCTCTTGTTGTCCAGGGAAATCCCAGGCGTTCAATTCTCAGTATACCCTTGCCAGCTTCCATCATTTCCATTGCTTCTTTAATAGAAATAACAAGGACACTGCCGTTTTGTTAGATTATCCGGCTGAAAGCCAGGGAACTCAATAAAAATCATATATTTATATAGCTAAAACTCTTAATCATTATGACTACTTCCACCGTAAAATCAAATCTGGGAATTATTGTGGCTGTCGGGTCTGTCTGGGGCCTGACTGAATTTGCTGCCGGTATGGGACTTCAAAAATGTGCCGCCCTGTATACAGGAGCCATCCTTACGGGAGTAGCTTTTTTTTGGGTATCCTTTATCTGGAGCATTACGCGTAAAATCCTGCCTGTTCTAATCATCGTTGGCATGGCTATCCTTTTTAAGTTTCTCGATGCACTTCTGTTGCCTGTGGCTTGGAACCATGGCTCCATCCTCAACCCGGCATATGCCTTTGTGACCATTCTAGTGGGATTTTCATTGCTCATTCTTCTGTTTAAGAATCAATTTCCCTCCAAACTGAGAAACCGGATCCTGTTGGGTGCAGGAGCTGCCATCATCGCAACGGCCATGTTCCCCCTGGTTAGGTTTGCCACTGGATCAGCTGCCTGCTTCTATGCATCCACAAACATTCCTATGGCCATCTACACGGCTCCAGTTGCCATTGCCATTTCTATGATTACAGTGCCTCTGGGCTATCTTGCTGCAGCATGGTATACTGGAAAATCCCGACAAGAAAACAGATTACAACCCTCTATTTTATCCAGGCTATGGTCGCCTGCAGTGCTGGTATGCTGTATCCTGATCATCACACTGATCAGGATCATATAAGCTTCAACTGAGTAAAAGATTGCATGAGAAGTATCTACCATACGATACTTGAGCAGATCCGATCAGGATCTCAAATCGTGCTGGCCACTGTTGTACACACTGCTGGTTCAACTCCACAGAAGCCGGGAAGCTCTGCTCTTTTCGGCGAACTTGGTCTCCTTGCAGGGACCGTTGGGGGCGGAATGCTGGAAGGAGAGGTACAACACATAGCCGAAAGCGTTATGATTTCCGGAGCCTCGGATCATTTCTATTTCAACCTGGATAGTGATCAGGGAGATGAAGGAGCCATATGCGGAGGAGAAGCCGGCGTACTTGTGGATGCAGATCCTTCGGTCCATCTCTCAGCCCTGGAGGAGATGGAAAAGAGTCTTTCCAATCGTGCAGAAGGATTTCTTCTTACTGCAATCAGCAAGAAGCATGACCAGGGCAGGAGTATCAGGAGGTACTGGATCAAAAGCGCCCGGACAGAAGACCTTCCGACGGGAATGGAGCCAGCATTTAAAGAGGTGGTGGAGGCTCATTTGAAACAGGCCATACGATATGGATTTACCGGGATTGATTTAACAAATATCCCTGCTCACCAGGTGAAGATGGCCTTCCTGGAACATATCAAACCCATGCCTCACCTGGTAATTGCCGGAGGAGGTCATATTGGTAAGGCCCTTGCCCATCTTGGAGCTTTATTGGAATTCGAGATTAGCGTGGTAGATGACCGGCCTGAATTTGCCAGCAGGGAACATATTCCAGATGCGGATCACCTGGTAGTTAAGGAGATCGGGGAAGCCCTGAATAAGCTGGAACCCGGAGCAGATACCTACATTGTCATCGTTACCAGGGGACATACGCATGATGGAGAGGCCCTACGAGCCTGCATCGGTTCAGATGCAGCCTTCATTGGAATGATCGGCAGTACGCATAAGGTGGAAATAATGAAAAAACAGTTCCTCGAAGAAGGGTGGGCTACGCCCGCACAATGGTCCGCTATCCACACCCCCATTGGACTGCCCATAGGATCCAAAACAGTCCAGGAGATCGCCATCAGTATAGCGGCCCAGCTGGTGGAAGTACGCAGTCATAAAAAAGAATCTCATGGGGAATAGCTGGGCCGTTATATTGGCAGCCGGCTCTTCCCGGCGTATGGGCAGTCAGAAGCTGCTGCTGCCTTTTGGTCAAAGCACCATTATTGAAACAGTCATTGACAATGTCTTGAATTCTTCCATTGATCATGTGATGGTGGTGCTCGGAGCCAACCAGGAAAATATCCAAGATACCATCAGGAACTTACCTGTTCAGTTCTGTCACAACATGGAACATGAAAGAGGGATGCTCTCTTCAGTCATCTGTGGAATCAGGGCTCTGCCGCAAGATGCCATAACTGCCCTTATTTTCCTGGGGGACCAGCCAGGAATACCACCAGTAGTCACCAACACTGTTATTGATGCTTACAATGAGGAGCTGGTTGGAATTGTTATACCGGTACACAACCACCGCCGGGGACACCCCCTGCTCGTGGATATGAAGTACCGGAAAGAAATCGAACACCTGGATCTAGAAGAGGGCCTCCGGGCACTTCGGCACCATTTCCCGGATGATGTATTAGAGGTGGATGTAGATGAGCCCGGAATCCTTGTGGACATTGATACCCGTGAAGATTATAAGAACGCAACAAACTGAAATAGTAATGGAAAAACTCATTCGTTTTAATCTAAATGGTAAAGAGACGGAGATTACCATTGATCCCACACTCACCTTGCTGTGGGTGCTCAGGGATCAGTTTGGCCTCACCGGAACAAAGTACGGTTGCGGGATAGGTGTCTGTGGTGCCTGCACCATCCTTGTGGACAACAACGCCGTCAGATCCTGCACTTACCAGGCAAGTGATGTCATGGACCGAAAGGTAGTTACCATTGAAGGACTCACCACCAACGGAGAACTACACCCGATTCAGAAAGCCTTTATGGAGAATGATGCCCTTCAGTGCGGGTATTGCACACCGGGCATGATCATGCATGCCGCCAGCCTCTTATTGGCCAATCCTGAACCCTCCCGACAGGAGGTCATCGACGCCATGCAGGAAAACCTGTGCAGGTGTGGTGCACATATAAGAATTATAGAAGCCATACAGGCTGCAGGTCAGGAAATGAAAAAAGTGAACCAGCCATGAAGAAAAAGAGAAAAAATCCGGAATTGGCAACCACCAAGAGCCGCCTCGATCTTAAAAGAAGGGATTTCTTTACCCTGTTGGGCGGAGGTGTTGCGGTATACCTGAGTAGCAGGAGTCCTTCCGAGTTACTGGCCCTGCCCCTGATCCAGCGACGCGAGGTCCCCGAGGATTTCAACGCATTTCTTACCATCTATGAAGATGGTACGGTGATCTGTCACGTGGGTAAAATAGAAATGGGACAGGGTCCCATAACTTCCTTGCCCCAGCAGGTAGCTGATGAACTGGATATATCCATAGAATCCATAAAAATGGTCATGGGCGATACGGCTACATGTTCTTATGATGCGGGCACCTGGGGTTCATTGACAACCCGCGAATATAGTCACTATCTGCGTGCTGCATGTGCCGAAGCCCGAGGCATGTTGATCAAAATGGCCGGAGAGCATCTGGAAATAGATCCTGGAAACCTGGTGGTAAAAGATGGAGTGGTATTTGATGCCAGCAGTCCTGAAAAAAAAGTAAGCTACGGTTGGCTGACCCGAGGTGAAAGGATTGAAGGCTCCCTTGATGTAAAACCAAAGGTAAAGGACCATTCGGAGTTTCACTATGTTGGTCAATCTTTCCTGCATGCCGATTCAAGGCTGAAAGTAACTGGTGAGGCTGTGTATACGGCAGATGTAAGTATGCCGGGACGGGTTTATGCCAAGGTCCTGCGTCCCCCTTCGCACCATGTGGAACTTAAGACGGTGGATTACTCAGAGGCCGAAAAAATGACCGGTGTACAGGTCGTGCGCGATGGAGATCTTATTGCAGTACTTCATGAACTCCCCGATGTGGCCGAGAGGGCACTGGGCACCATAAAAGCTGAGTACAGCAGAGATGAAAACGAGGTGGACGATCACAGCATTTTTAGCCATTTGATGACTGCCACGGGAAATATCCGGGAAAGAGAGAAGGCAGGAGATCTTGAGGCAGGAGAAGAGCAAGCAGATTTAATCGTGGAAAGTGAGTATTATGATGGCTACAAAGCCCATGCGCCCATTGAACCCCACGCTGCCATGGCAAAGTGGGAAGGTGATAAAGTAACTGTATGGGCTTCTTGTCAATCTCCTTTCGGAGCACAGGATCAGATTGCTCAAGAGCTGGGAATGGCGCTGGAAGATGTGAGAGTCATTTCACCATTCCTGGGGGGAGGATTTGGAGGTAAAATCTATCACCCGCAAGTATTGGAAGTGGTCAAAATAGCTAGAATTGCTAAGAAACCCATTCTGCTTACCTATACCAGGGAGGAGGAGTTCTTTATGGACTTCTTTCGCTCAGCTGCGGCCATAAAGATCAGGTCGGGAATCACAGAAAAAGGACTGATCAGTCTGTGGGATTACAAGCATTATTTCTTTGAGGCCCGGGGATCAGACACCATATACAATGTTCCCAACAAGTTAACCACAAGCTACAGCGCAAAACGTGAATCTCCGGTTCAGCCACTCCCTACGGGCGCCTGGAGAGCTCCTGGTGCCAGTTCCAATACCTTTGCCCGTGAATCGCAAATCGATATTATGGCTGCAAAAGCAGGTATGGATCCGGTGGAGTTCCGCTTTCTCAATCTGAGTGATGAAAAAATGATCGCTGTCTTAGAAGCACTGGTCGGAAAATTTGGATACACTCCATCTAAAGGTCCCAGTGGCAGAGGAATCGGCATGGCTTGCGGAACTGACGCCGGAACCTGGGTAGCTGTGATGGTTGAAGTGAAAGTGGATACTGAAACCGGAAATGTACAAACCATTAGGGCTGTAGTTTCCCAGGATATGGGAATGTGCGTCAATCCCCAGGGTTCCATTATTCAGGCCGAAGGCTGTGTTACTATGGGAATGGGCTACGCCTTGTCCGAGGATATTGAATTTAAAGGCGGGGATGTGATCTCCAGTAATTTTGACAACTACCAGCTTCCGCTCTTCTCCTGGATTCCTGAAGTGATTGACACTGTGATTCTGGACCGGCAGGATGAGCCGCCCCAGGGAGGTGGCGAACCGGCCATCATCTGTATGGGTGGGGCACTGGCCAATGCCATCTTTGATGCCTGTGGCGCCAGGATCCTCCAGATGCCTATGACGCCTGAAAGAGTTCTGGAAGGAATTAAGATGGCTAAGGGATAATTTATTTGAGCGCTGTCAGAATCCCGAATATCAGCGATGCCGTAAGTAAGAGACAAACAGCCACCCAGAGCCACAGGTAGCGTTTTTTTGAACGCTCTATGCTTTCGCTGGAATCCAGCACACCTTGCTGAAGATCTGACAGGTAGGCTTTCAGCCTCCGCAATCCAAGCAGGCTTTTGGACTTCTGTGTACCATATATAAACAGAAAGGCCAGCAGGGTAACCCCAACAAACATTGCCTTATTGTTGATCACATAAGAACCATTGTCATTATCAATATAGAGGTTCAGGTTGCTTATCAGGATAATGGCTGAAATCGATGCCAAAACCAGCCAGAGCTCATAAGGTCTTCGGTAAAACCAGAGTTGTTTTTGAATCAGCTTCTGCAGTGATTCACTATAATTGTTGATCTCCCTGAATTTGTAGAACACATCTATTCCAAACACCAGGGTCCCAATCGTGAGTATCAGCTGGGGTATTAGAATCCATATTATGGCAGGATTATTCATATAGCCCGCCAGGTTCATGGAGAGCAGGATAATATTGGCCAATTGTATGGCCCCATAGAAAACCAGGTTGAACTTAATGTTCCTGTTTCCTTTCAGTGTCTTTTCACTTAAATATTTCGTAATCATATCCTTATCAGTTAGTTCGTCCATGAACATCCGATCATTTCCCTCCTGCCACATATGAATCAGCTCATCCTTCTTCATGACTTTGAGTTTTGAATGTGTAAATTCTTTTTGAGCTTCTCCCTGATCCTCACCAACCGTACACTGACATTCTTTGTACTAATTCCGGTGATTTTAGCTATCTCTTCATAGGAACACTGTTCCAGGTAAAGGAAAATAATAGTCTTGTCCAGGTCTTTTAGTTTTGATATCTGTTTGTATAAGAGCTTAACCCTGGTTTCTTCATCCTGCTTCTCAAATGGATCTTCAGAAGTTTTAAGCTCCTGATCGGAGAGCCCGGTGTATTTCATTTTACGGGCCCTCAGTCCCAGCATGGCCGTATTCAGTGCCACGCGGTACATCCAGGACTGGAATTTGGAATCGCCACGGTAGGTCGGAAAAGATTTCCACAGCTGGTAAATAATCTCCTGCTTCAGATCTTCCCGGTCCTCCCCGTCTGCATAGAGCTTACAAATTTTGTAAATGATCCCCATATTCGAGTAAACCATCTCCACAAAATATGCCTTGTCAGGTACCTGTTGAATCAATTCAGTGCGGTTTTGTAAGCCATTAGTAACAGGATGGACAAAAAAACTACAGTAGATTTAAGATTTTATTGGTCCAGGGCTTCAATTAGCTCATTTAGGTCTGCTTCTGTATTGAATACATTAATAGAGATCCGGATATTGTTTCCCCGCAATGAGACAAAGACATTTCTTGCCTGCAACTCATTCACAAGGGCCTCACCATTAGTGCCGGCAGGTAGCTGTAGTCCCATCAGGTGATGGGCCCTGTGGCTTTCGTCGTCCACCGGTGCTCCTTTTTCGAGAAAGTGCTCAATCAATGGAGCTCCCAAAACTCGACCATATTCCTGAATCTCCTCAACACCCCATTCCAGTAGTTGTCCCAGTGCCTCATCCAACATAGGCATAAATATGAAGTTGCTGCTCTGTCCCACATCAAAGCGGATGGCACCAGGCTTATAGCCCTCCTCATAGTTGGTCAGCCGGTCAAA
>RCND010000432.1_pt1 | contig 23608 bp, 19 predicted proteins | sample 2041351 | NCBI WGS metagenome assembly RCND01 (sample SAMN09708230, study PRJNA481090) | Marine sediment metagenome, whole genome shotgun sequencing project. | biome: marine sediment; feature: ocean; material: sediment; isolation source: Sewage treatment plant 12B marine sediment (STP12B) ... | reverse complement strand
CGCCACACGCGCACCAGTGAATATCTCCGGCAGCGAGTTGGGGATGATCACATACCGCATGATCTGCCATTTGCTGGCGCCGAGGGAATAGGCCGCGTGCACTTTCGAAATGTTCACACCCGAAACGCCCGACCGCGCCGCAATCGCCATAATCCAGAGCGCCGCAAGGAACAGCAGGATAATCTTGCCGGTCTCCCCGATGCCCGCCCAAATGATCACCAGCGGGATTAGCGCCAACGGTGGCACAGGGCGCATGAATTCCACAATCGGGTCAAACCATCCACGGAACCAGTTACTCAGACCCATGGCATAGCCCAGCGGAATACCCACAATGGCACCACAGACAAAGCCCGCAATAACACGGAACAGCGACGCGCCCAGATGCCCCAGCAGCGATGTCCCGCGGAAGCCTTCATCCAGTACTTTACCCGTCCGCTCGATCACCGCCTCAGGTGACGGCAGATACAGCGGTTCCATCTGCAAACCATTTTCGGGCGCAAAATTCGGCGTACCTTTGTCAGAAATCGTGACTGAGCCACCTTCAAACTCGACACGGTCCCCAGGCTGTACTTTCTGCCCGTTGATCGCAACAATCTTGGCACCGTCACGTTTTTTCACATCATCATTTGCGTCAAACGACACCAGTTTGCTCCGGTATTGCGCAACTTTGATACTGTCGTTCTTGGCAAAGCCGTCACCCGTCTCAACCACAATCAACTCAGGGTCTTCTTCGCGGCTATGAACCAGCACGGCCACTGTCGCCGTGTCCGTCTCGCCATTCGCTTCAACTGTATACTCAAACGATGTCTCGCCAGCGAAAGGTGCCGGCGCGTGCAAAAAGCCGGGGATCAGGGACGATCCGGTGAACATTCCCCACAGTAAAAACAATGTCAGTAACGAGATAACACCCGCTGCACGGTTCGGCCGCACAGCACTCTCGTCGCCAAACGTCACAGTTTTAAGCGAGGTATAGTCTCGGAGGCCCGCACCAAGACGGGTAAAAACCATCATCGAGGCGACAAAGATGCCGACATAAACGGCCAGTACAATCAAACCAGTCATGCGTCTGCCTCCGCGGTGCCCATAATTTCTTCTTCCATATCCCAGATCATATTCAGGATCTCTTCACGCTTGGGCCCAAAATCGGGATGCAGCTTCACTTCGCGCAGGTCCGAATTCACGCCTAGCTCTGCAAACGGCAGACGGTATTCCTTGTGGATGCGACCCGGTCGAGGCGCCATCACGATCAAACGCTCGCCCAGCAGCAGCGCTTCTTCAACGGAGTGGGTGATCAGAATAATCGTCTTACCCGTCTCTTTCCACAGCTTGAGCACCAGCGACTGCATCTTTTCGCGCGTTAGCGCATCCAGTGCGCCCAGCGGCTCATCCATCAAAATCACATCGGGGTCATTGGCCAAACAGCGGGCCAAGGCCACACGCTGCTGCATGCCGCCAGACAGCTCATAAACTGCCTTTTCCTTGAAATCTTGCAGGCCCACAACGTCCAGCAGATGGTTCACAATCTCTGCTTTGTCGTTTTTAGGCATCCCCTTCATCGAGGGGCCAAATCCGACGTTATCGCGCACGCTCATCCATTCGAACAGCGCACCTTGCTGGAACACCATGCCGCGTTCAGCGTCAGGGCCGGAAATCGTATGCCCGTTCAGCATCATCACACCGTCTGTAGGTGCCAAAAATCCCGCAACAATGTTGAGCAATGTCGTCTTGCCACAGCCCGATGGCCCCAGCACACTCAGCAACTCACCCGCCTTGAGGTCAATCGACACATCTTGCAGCGCTTGCACCGATCCGCCGCCTGGCAAATCAAACCGCATAGAGAGTTTATCAATGGAAAGTCCGGACATATCCCTGCTTTCTGGCCGCAGCTGGCGGCCCATAGGGTGAGGTTGGCCCCACCTCTTTTTCAGTAATAGTTTTGGCTGAAAAAGCCCGGCGCACGTAACGCACGCCGGGCCAGTCGTATCCCTTACGGGTTACATGTCGTTGGCAGCGGCCAATGGACCTGTGTTTACCGCGCCGGAGTAGTCATCAAGCGCGCCATCGATTGAGCCTGCTTCGACGAATACATCTGCAACGCCTTTCATGAAGGTAGCAGCGCTGCCGCCCAACCATGTCTCGGACAGCTGTGCTTCAACTGTCGGGAACTTCATTGTGGAGATTGCGGAGCGCGCTGCTTCTAAATCCATGCCCGCTTCTTTTGCGATAATGGCAAGGCTCTCCTCGGATGCATCAGCGGCCCATGCGGCGTTTGCGTCTGCTGTGACTTTCAGGAACTTGGCAACAACATCACCGTTCTCTGCAACATAGTCGGCAGGGCCGGATGTTACGTCAAACACAAGGATACCCAACGCTTCTTTTTCGTCACCTGTCAGAAGTGTGTTACCGAACTCCTTCATACGGCCCAAGCCGCCGCCATAACCACAGGCGAAATCAACCGCGCCTTGGCCCAGTGCTGCTGCACCTTCTGGTGGCGCCATGTCCACAACGGACAAGGACGCAACATCAATGCCAAAGTGATCCATCTGACGCAGGAAGCCGTAGTGCGCAGCCGTACCAAGTGGCACAGCAACTTTCTTGCCTGCCAGCTCTGAGGCGGAATCTTTGTCGATCTCAAGACCCGCTGCAACAACGCAGTTGTCGTTGTCAGAGTAGGAGACCGCTACGTCGAGAACCTGAATGTCCTGACCACCGGATGCTGCAACCACGAAAGGCGGCACACCTTGGGATACGGACAGCTGCACATCGCCGGACGCCATTGCGGCGGACATGGCTGTACCTGTCTCGAAGGAGACCCAATTCACTTTCATGCCCAAAGCTTCGTCATATGCGCCAGAGCTCTTGGCGACCATCATTGGCATAGGCCACTCAAGGAAATAACCGACAGTGATTTCACCGTGGCCGTCTGCAAATGCGGATGTTGCTGCGATGGACATCACGGCGCCAGCGACAAATGCGCTTACTGTTTTCTTCATCATATTAGAATTCTCCCAGTTTCATTTTTGCCCGGTTCCTTATCAGAACTCGGGATCGTTCGTTGTTTTTCTTACAACTGACGCAAACATCCTGTGCGATGCCCGTGACACTTGCAATACAATTTGCAGCATTATCGAGACACAGGGACCCGATAATGCCACTGACCGTTTCCCGCCGTTTACGGGCCGTCAACATAAGTCTGGCTCTTTCCAAAGGTCTTGCCGGAAAACCGGTGCAACCCGACAGCAACTGCACATCTCCCCTGCGCAGTGCCAGAACTTGCAGTACTCTGGAGTTTGCGCACCAAAATCAAATGACCAGTCAACCTCCCGCGATGAGTCCAGTCGCACGCGCCTCACGTTCATCCCGCCAGCGCAGCGCAGCCATGGCCAGTCCTGCCCCCAATACTTGCGGCGCGCGGAATTTATAGCGTGGAATATCTGTGATCGGGATCGGAATATCCCTGCGATCCGCCCCCAGCGCCAGCCGCGCCATCTCGCGGCCCATCACATGGCTCATCGCGACCCCGCGCCCGCTGTACCCCAATCCCGCAATCAATCCCGGCGCAGGCTCGTGCAAATGCGGCACCCCGTCCGAGGTCAGTGCAACGTGTCCGCCCCACTGAAATTTCCATGCAGCCCCTTTAAGGCTCGGAAATATCCGCGCCGCATCTTTGAGCATCCACGAAAAGCCTCCAATCCCGCCACCGGGTTTGCGGTAGCCCATTCCGCCAAAGCAGAACTGCCCACCCGGCTCACGGCGGCAATATATGATCATCCGCCGTGTATCAGCGATCGTATGGCCCTGCGGGAGCAATGGTGCCAACTGCTCCTCCGTCAAATTCTCTGTCGCCATCTGCACAGAAGTGAGCGGCAAAACCGATTCCCGCAGCCCTTTGAGCAAACCATCCGTATAACCGTTGGTGGCAAAAATCACCTTCTCCGCATCAATCCGGTGTGCGCCAACCCGCAGATGCCAGCGCCCCTCTTTGCGCTCCACCGCTTTCACAGGCGCAAAACTGAACACATCCACACCCGCGCTCCGCGCACTGCGCTCTAACCCGCGCGTGAGGGCCAGCGGCTGAATTGCCCCACCTTTGGGGGCCACGACACCACCCAGATACCCAACGGCTCCGCTCAGACGTGTGACCTCTTCGGCCTCGATGAATTCAAACCCCGCACCATGTTCATTCCACAGCTTGGCATTCGCAATCGCCTCGCGCCGCGCACGGTCGCAGTGTTGCGCCCTGATCCAGCCATGCTGGCGCGCCTCGCATTTGATCTGGTATTTCCGCACCAGATCAAACAAGTCATCCGCCGACTGGAACGACATCTCCGCCATCCGCTCAAAATACTTGTCGCCCACAGCTTTACGCAACATCTGCGGCTTGGCCGCAGGCAGCATCGGGTTCACTTGGCCGCCCGATCGCCCCGACGCCCCATGCGCCACAGCCCCCGCATCAAACACGGCAACCCGCACACCGGCCTCCGCCAGATGCAGTGCAGCGTTCAATCCGGTGAACCCCGCACCGACCACGGCAACGTCATAGCTGGCATCCCCCTCCAACCTCTGCACAGGCTCCGCCTGCGGTGCAGTATGCTGCCAAAAGATATCGCGCTCATCCATATTCAGACCTCCGCCATGCAAACCAACCCTACCAACAGCATGCAATTCCGAAGGTCATTCGAGCAACATAAACCCGCCTGAAACAAGGGTTTTTGCGACAACTGCAAAACTGGCCCTATTCTTCCACTAACACTGGCCCTATTTTCAGAATAGAATTCCCCGTCTAATATGACATGAATCAGGGAATGCACTATTGATTTCCCACTAAATTCTTGCCCAATCGAAAGGTCACCTCCATGGACGGTACATTTAACGAAAATGACATCTCCCGCATTGTTGAGGCGGACCGCGCCCATGTCTGGCACCATCTAAGCCAGCATAAGCCTTATGAAACAACCGATCCGCGCATCATCGTCGAGGGCAAAGGCATGCGCGTTTGGGACCAAAACGGCAAAGAGCACCTCGATGCCGTCTCCGGCGGTGTCTGGACCGTCAATGTTGGATACGGGCGCGAATCAATCGCCAATGCAGTTCGTGATCAGCTGATAAAGTTGAACTACTTTGCAGGCTCCGCAGGCTCCATCCCAGGCTCCATCTTTTCTGAAATGCTGATCGACAAAATGCCCGGCATGTCCCGCGTCTATTACTGTAACTCCGGCTCCGAGGCGAACGAGAAGGGCTTTAAGATGGTCCGCCAGATCGCCCACAAGCGGTTCGGCGGGGTCAAGCACAAGGTCTTGTTCCGCGACCGCGATTACCACGGCACAACAATCACCGCATTGTCCGCCACAGGTCAGGATGAGCGCGCCGCACAATACGGCCCCTTCACACCCGGCTTTGTGCGCATTCCGCACTGCCTCGAATACCGCTCCCACGAGCAGGACGGTGCACCAGTTGAGGGTTACGGCGTCTGGGCCGCCAACCAGATCGAAAAAGTCATCCTTGAGGAGGGCCCTGAAACCGTGGGTGGCCTTTGCCTTGAGCCTGTGACCGCAGGCGGCGGCGTCATTACACCGCCCGATGGCTATTGGGAACGTATCCGCGAGATTTGTGACCAGTACGATATTCTGCTGCACATCGACGAAGTCGTCTGCGGCGTTGGCCGTACTGGCACTTGGTTTGGCTACCAGCATTACGGCATCAAGCCCGACATGGTTACAATGGCGAAAGGTGTTGCCTCCGGCTACGCGGCCATCGCCTGCCTTGTGACCACCGAAGACGTGTTCGACAAGTTCAAGGACGACGCAAGCGATCCCATGAGCTACTTCCGCGACATCTCCACCTTTGGGGGCTGCACTGCCGGCCCCGCTGCCGCGATCGAGAATATGAGAATCATCGAGCGTGAAGGCCTGCTGCAAAATACCGTCGATATGGGTGACTACATGACCGACAAGCTGCGGGAGCTTCAGGACAAGTATGCTGTCATCGGCGATGTGCGGGCCAAAGGCTTGTTCCTCGGGGCCGAGCTGGTCACCGACCGCGACAGCAAAACCCCGATCTCCGAGAAACTGGTCCAAGCGGTCGTAGGCGACTGCATGCAACAAGGTGTGGTGATCGGTGCCACCAACCGCTCCCTTCCAGGGAAGAACAACACACTGTGCTTCTCACCAGCACTCATCGCGAAGAAAGACGACATCGATCAGATCATTGATGCCGTTGACGGCGCCATGGGCCGCGTGTTTGCCTAATCCCTAACTGTTCTTAAACGCGAAAAGGCCCCGCTTTCCAGTGGGGCCTTTTTCACATGCAGCAGCGCGCTCAGTCTTGTGTGGCGTAGACACCCCACATTATCGAATGCCACGTGCGTTTGCTCACATGCCGCTGGTACAACAACACGGCACCAAGCACCCCAAACATTGCAGGCAGGACAACCCCAATGCCGAGATAGGATATCGCAACGGTCAATACCGCCACCATCGGCACGAACATCAAGGTCCAGTTGATCCACGCTTTGCGGATCACTGCTGTTCGCTCTGCATCGGTCTCGTATTTTGGCATTCTCAATCCCCTCCATCTTAGCTCGTTCTGCCCTAGGTCGCGTTTTCGTATATCACAACTTTTTAGGAGCCTCACTCTTTCCTCTCCCCGATCATATCGCTGCGGTGTTTATCCATCTCCTGCTGTGCGGCGAGCACCATACGCGGCACAACACGGTCATTGGGATAGGCCGATACATTCCCCGATACGATTCCCGCGTAATATATCCGCAGCACCTTATTGATACGCGGGCCATAGTTTGGCCCCATCTTGCGGAACCACGCCACCATATCCGCATCAAGCCTGAGTGTGACCCGCGTCTTTTTGCGCTTCACATCATCCCAAAAATCCAAACCGTCCCATTCGGACGGGATACTATGATCAAGCCATTTTTCCTGCATCTCCTCCTGAAGCCGTTCAAGCTCGTGTATCATCTGGCTATGTGCGTCCCTGCGGTTCATCCGGCGTCTCCTCTTCAATCCCCCCTAATCTGGCACCACTGCCCTAATTTTCGTGAAAGGCACCGCACGGTGCATCGGGGGTGTACGAGGGGTGCATACAGGGCACCGCCCCAAATATCGGCTATTTGTGTATTTATGAAACTTTCGGTCTCATTTATTGCTTGATTTGCATTCTAGATGTGGTATAAAGGAGGTGGCTTAATCCACCATTTCACGATATATTAAGTCCAGATGGATCACCAATTATGTCCAGACAGCAAGGACGTTCATGGCCCTCCCCGTAGAGACATTCTTTCTCCAACCCGACGCCCAAGGCACACTGCAATCGCAGATTCAGCAGATGATCGCACAGGGCATTTTGTCTGGCCGCTTTCAGCGTGGAGAAAAGCTGCCTTCGACGCGAAAACTTGCCGTGCATCTTGGCGTCAGCCGCATCACCGTCACCATCGCCTATACCGAACTGCTGGCCAATGACTACCTCAGCTCACGTGGGCGCTCGGGCTATTTCGTCTCAGAGAATGCGCCGTCGCCCCCCGTGTTTACGCCCAGCCCCGACACGCAGGATGCAGTCGATTGGACACGCGCAATCGGTCGGCGCTATAGCGGCGGCGTCACCCCGAGCAAGCCACAGGACTGGTCGCAATATCGATATCCCTTTATCTATGGTCAGGCCGATAAATCCCTGTTCGATCACGCAAATTGGCGCCTATGCGCGCTACAGGCATTGGGTCAGCGCGACTTCAACTCCATGACCAATGACTACTATGATCAGGACGACCCGCAACTGATCGAGTTTATCGCCCGCCACACCTTACCACGGCGCGGCATCACCGCAGCGCCCGAGCAAATTCTGATCACTATGGGCGCGCAAAACGCACTCTGGCTGACTGCCCAAGTTCTACTGACCCAGCGCCGCCGTGCCGCACTTGAGGATCCCTGCTATCATGCGCTTCGAGATATTTTAATCCAGTCCCGGTGCCATGTAACCCCAGTGCGCGTAGATCAGGATGGCCTCCCCCCCGAAGCAATTCCGCCAGACACCGATGTCATTTTCACCACGCCCAGTCACCAATGCCCCACAAATGCCACCATGCCAATGGCGCGCCGCCGCGCCCTTTTAGAGCGTGCGCACGAGATGGATGCGATCATCGTAGAGGACGACTACGAGTTTGAAACATCCTTCCTGCGCCCGCCCTCCCCTGCACTCAAGTCCCTCGATGTAGACGGGCGAGTGATCTACGTCGGTAGCTTTTCCAAGTCGCTCTTTCCCGGTCTGCGCCTTGGGTATCTTGTCGGGTCAGAGCCCTTCATCCGTGAAGCCCGCGCCCTGCGCGCTTCCGTCCTGCGCCATCCCCCTGGCCATATTCAGCGCACAGCATCCTATTTTCTTTCACTCGGCCACTATGATGCGCTTATACGCCGGATGGGCGGCGCCCTGCATGAGCGACGCACAAAGATGGAGGAAACCATCGCGCAAACTGGCCTCAATATTGCAGGTCAAGGTGCCCACGGGGGATCATCCTTTTGGATGCGCGCGCCCGAAGGGATCGACACACAAATCCTCGCCAACCGCCTACGTGCACGCGGCGTCCTGATCGAGCCGGGGCACTCCTTTTTCGGCGGTGACGAACAGCCGCAGAACTTCTACCGCCTCGGCTATTCCTCAATCACTGCAAACCGTATATCAGATGGTCTGCAAGCGCTTGCATCAGAGATAGACGCCATGTCATAAGCTGGTTATATTTCAGCTTAAAATCTGGCCCTAACTTTTCAGTACGCCAGCCCTTAAATTGCGACTAACCAGATTCGCATTCACCTAATCTTAAGGATCACCTGCTATGAAGATGACCACCGAAGAAGCATTTGTAAAAACGCTACAGCGTCACGGCATTCAACATGCCTTTGGTATTATCGGCTCCGCCATGATGCCGATCTCGGACATTTTTCCCAAGGCTGGGATCAAATTCTGGGACTGCGCGCATGAAGGTTCCGCTGGCATGATGTCTGATGGCTACACGCGCGCCACCGGCAAGATGTCGATGATGATCGCGCAAAACGGTCCCGGCATCACGAACTTTGTAACAGCTGTGAAAACTGCTTATTGGAACCACACGCCACTGCTTTTGGTTACTCCACAGGCCGCAAACAAGACCATCGGTCAGGGCGGCTTCCAAGAGATGGAGCAGATGAACCTGTTCGCCGATTGCGTAGCCTATCAAGAAGAAGTGCGTGACCCTTCCCGCATCGCGGAAACGTTGAACCGCGTGATCATGCAGGCCAAGCGCGCTTCCGGCCCTGCCCAGATCAACATCCCGCGTGATTTCTGGACCCAGATCATCGACATCGAAATTCCCGAAGTTGTGGAGTTCGAACTCCCACAGGGCGGCGACATTGCCGTTGCAAAGGCCGCCGAGATGCTGTCGGAAGCAAAGTTCCCCGTCATCTTGAACGGCGCTGGTGTGGTACTGGCACAGGGTGGCATTGAGGCCTCCCGTGTTCTTGCTGAAAAGCTTGATGCACCCGTATGCGTTGGCTACCAGCACAACGATGCCTTCCCTGGCAACCATCCGCTCTTTGCTGGCCCGTTGGGCTACAACGGCTCCAAGGCCGGTATGGAGCTGATCTCCAATGCGGACGTCGTTTTGTGCCTCGGCACCCGCCTCAACCCCTTCTCGACTTTGCCTGGTTATGGTATTGATTATTGGCCCGCAGATGCCAAAATCATTCAGGTCGACATCAACCCCGACCGCATCGGCCTGACCAAAAAGGTCACTGTGGGTATCGTAGGCGATGCTGCAAAAGTAGCAGCATCCATCACGGCCAAGTTGGCAGACACCGCAGGCGACGCAGGCCGCAAAGAACGGACTGCCCTCATCGGACAGACCAAATCTGCATGGGCGCAGGAACTCACGTCTATGACAGACGAGCAAGATGATCCGGGTACAGACTGGAACGTGCGCGCACGTGCGGCCAAACCTGACTGGATGTCGCCCCGCATGGCATGGCGCGCGATCCAATCCGCGCTTCCCGTTGAGGCGATCATCAGCTCCGACATCGGCAACAACTGCGCCATCGGTAACGCTTATCCCTCATTCAATGAAGGTCGCAAATACCTCGCACCGGGCCTTTTCGGTCCCTGTGGCTACGGTCTGCCTGCCATCGTTGGTGCCAAGATCGGCCAGCCTGATGTACCTGTCGTAGGCTTCGCCGGTGACGGCGCATTCGGCATCGCGGTGAACGAGCTGACGGCAATCGGTCGCGGCGACTGGCCTGCGGTTACGCAAATCGTCTTCCGCAACTACCAGTGGGGCGCGGAAAAGCGTAACTCAACCCTTTGGTTCGACGATAACTTTGTCGGCACAGAGCTGGACACAGAAGTATCCTACGCTGGCATTGCGCAGGCCTGTGGCCTCGAAGGCGTCATCGCCCGCACGCAAGAAGAGTTGACAGCGGCCCTCGCAAAAGCGCTTGATGATCAGATGAACCACGGCAAGACGACGCTGATCGAAGCGATGATCAACCAAGAGCTAGGTGACCCCTTCCGCCGCGACGCGATGAAGCAGCCCGTGTCCATCGCAGGCATCGACGCGGCCGACATGCGTGAGCAGTCCATCTAAGTGGTCACAACCACACATAAGAAAAAGGGTAGTCCCATATGAGCGTTCTGCGTGATCTTCAAAAACGCGCGGCCGCCGGGCCTGCACATATTGTCCTGAGCGAAGGCCACGATCCTAGGGTCGTGGCCGGCGCACTTGCCGCTCTTGATGCCGGTATGGGGCCGATTACACTCGTCGGACCTGAGGCTGTCATCAAAGCCGAGTTGGACCGCCTCAATGCAGGCCCGCGCGATAACCTGCACATTCAAGACCCCGAAACATCCAATCTGACCAACACCTATGCCGCGCTTTACTATGATTTGCGCAAGCATAAGGGAATCAGCGAAGAGGTCGCCACAACTCAATCCCATGAGCCGCTGATGTTTGCCGCCTTGATGGTGCGCAACGGTGATGCCGACGGGACTGTGGGCGGCGCCGTCTCAACCACATCCGATACGGTACGCGCAGCCCTCACGATGATTGGCAAAGCGCCCGATGCGGCACTTGTCTCCTCCTTCTTTCTGATGGCTCTGCCCGAAAACCACCCCTCCGGCCGCACGGCCATGGTGTTTGGCGATTGCGGGTTGGTCATTGATCCCAATGCTAATGAATTGGCGGCGATTGCCGCGCAATCTGGCGCTTCCTGCGCCCAACTTTTGGGCGATGCACCAAAGATCGCAATGCTCAGTTTTTCCACCAAAGGATCTGCGCGCCATGACAGCGTGACCAAAGTCACCGATGCACTGGCGATTCTGCACAAGAACCATCCGGACCTGCCCGCAGACGGCGAGCTTCAGTTCGACGCGGCCTTTGTGCCCGAAGTCGCGGCATCCAAGGCACCGGATTCCCCGACAGCAGGCTATGCGAACGTGCTGATCTTCCCCAATCTAGACGCAGGCAACATCGGCTATAAGATCGCCCAACGCATTGGTGGCTGCGATGCCATCGGCCCCGTTCTGCAAGGGTTGTCAAAGCCCGCAAACGACCTGTCGCGCGGCTGTACTGCTGCGGATGTGACCAACATGATTGCCGTGACCACGCTACAGGCTAAGAAATAACCCGTCAGGAGTGACTATGACCCATAAACAGCCCACGCTGGACCTGAGCCCGAAAGTCTCTGACGAAATCCGCAAGACCACCTGTTATATGTGTGCCTGCCGCTGTGGCATCAACGTTCACATGAAGAAAGACCCACTGGGCGATCTGAAGGTCGCGTACATCGAGGGCAACCGCGACCATCCCGTAAATAAGGGCGTGCTCTGCGCAAAGGGCTCCGCTGGCATCATGCAGCACAACGCACCGTCGCGCCTCAAATCCCCGATGAAGCGTGTGGGCGAGCGTGGCGAGGGTAAGTTCGAGGATATCAGCTGGGACGAGGCCTATGAGATTGCGGAAAGCTGGCTGCGCCCGATCCGTGAGACGAACCCTGAAAAGCTGGCGTTCTTCACTGGTCGCGACCAGTCGCAGAGCTTTACTTCCATGTTTGCGCAGAGCTTCGGCACGCCCAACTATGCCGCGCACGGCGGCTTTTGCTCCGTCAACATGGCCGCGGCTGGCATCTACACGATGGGCGGTGCGTTCTGGGAATTCGGACAGCCTGACTGGGATCACACCAAGCTCTTCATGCTCTTCGGTGTGGCCGAGGATCACGACAGTAACCCGATCAAGATGGGCATCGGCAAGATTAAAGCACGCGGCGCGCGCATCATCGGCGTAAACCCGATCCGCACAGGCTATAACGCTGTAGCAGATGATTGGGTCGGCATCACACCCGGCACAGACGGGTTATTCATCCTGTCGATGATCCACTGCCTGATGAAAGCGGGCAAAATCGACCTGCACTACCTCGCGCAATTCACAGACGCTGCCGTGCTCATTAACGGTGACGAGAAATCCGCCGAATTCGGCCTCAAGCTGCGCGACGACGACGGCAAAGAACTGGTCATCGACCGCACCACGGGCAAGCCTACAGCCTACGACCAGAAAGGCGTCAAACCCGATCTGGCCGCGACGTGGCGTGAGGCGGGCATCACGCACCGCCCCGTTTTCCACCAGATGGCCGAGATGTATCTCGATGAGCAATACGCCCCAGAAGCAGTCGCCGACCGCTGCGGCATTTCCGCGAAACGTATTCGCACACTCGCCGCTGAACTGGCCCGGGTGGCCTTCGATGAGGCGTTCGAGCTTGAGCATGAGTGGACCGATTTCCGCGGCGAGCATCACAAGACAATGACAGGCCGCCCTGTCTCCTTCCACGCGATGCGCGGAATTTCGGCACACGCAAACGGGTTCCAAACCTGTCGCGCGCTGCACACGCTTCAGATCATCCTTGGCACGGTTGAAGTCCCCGGTGGCTTCCGCTTCAAGCCGCCCTACCCGAAACCTGCAACTGCCCACCCCAAGCCACATTGCAAAGTCACGCCAAACGCGCCACTCGACGGCCCGCACCTCGGCTTTGTCCACGGCCCCGATGATCTTGCCCTCAAAGAAGACGGCACCCCCGCCCGCATCGACAAAGCTTTCACATGGGAAAACCCCATGTCCGCGCACGGCATGATGCACATGGTGATCTCCAACGCCTATGCCGGCGATCCCTACAAGATCGACACGTTGTTTATGTATATGGCCAATATGTCGTGGAACTCCTCCATGAACACGACGGGCGTCCAGCAGATGCTGACGGACAAGGACGAGAGCGGCGAATACGTCATCCCGCGCATCATCTACAGCGATGCCTATAGCTCCGAAATGGTAGCCTACGCCGACCTGATCCTGCCCGACACAACGTACCTTGAACGGCACGACTGCATCTCATTGCTCGACCGCCCCATCTGCGAAGCTGATGCCGTAGCTGATGCCATCCGTTGGCCAGTGGTTGAGCCTGATCGCAACGTAAAAGGCTTCCAATCCGCGCTATGTGATCTAGGCGCGCGTCTTGGCTTGCCTGCCTTCACAAACGCGGATGGCTCACAGAAATATGCCGACTACGCCGACTACATCGTCAACCATGAACGCCGCCCCGGTGTGGGTCCGCTTGCTGGTTGGCGCATGGGGGAAAACGGCCTCCAAGGTGGGCGCGGTGACGTGAACGAAAGTCAGCTTGAAAACTACATCGAGAATGGCGGCTTTTTCGTTGAGCATATCCCAAAAGGTTCAAACTACTACAAACCGTGGAACGCAGACTATCAGGATTGGGCCGTAAAAATGGGCCTCTACGACAGCCCGCAACCCTATCTCTTTTCACTCTATGCAGAACCCATGCGCCGGTTCCAACTCGCCGCAGAAGGCCACGGCGACCGCCAGCCACCAGATCACCTGCGCGCGCGGATCAAAGAGAAAATGTCACCCCTCCCGATTTGGTACGAGACGGACCAAGAGGGCAATGAGGGCTTTACTGTAACTGCCCTTACCCAACGCCCCATGGCGATGTACCACAGTTGGGGCGGCCAAAATGCGTGGCTGCGCCAACTCCATGGCCGCAACCCGATGTACATGCCCAGCAATCTGATGCGTGAGCATAGCCTGAAAGACGGCGACTGGGCTGAAATTACATCACCTCACGGGGTCATCACCGTACCAGTGATGGAAATGGCCGCGCTGAACGCAAACACGATCTGGACATGGAACGCCATCGGCAAACGCAAAGGTACATGGGCGTTGGACGAGGACGCCCCTGAAGCCACCAAAGGCTTCCTGCTGAACCATCTGATCCATGAGCTAATGCCGCCCAAGGGCGACGGGCTCCGCTGGGCGAACTCCGATCCGATCACCGGACAGGCCGCCTGGTTCGACCTCAAGGTCGCGATCAAGAAGGTGAGCGCACCTGCGGACGCACAATCACAGCCTGCCATGCCAGCGATCAAATCACCCGTCGGCAAAGGGCCGTCAGAACTCAAATGGAAGGTCGGCCAATGACCCAACTGCCCACCCATACCGAGAAGAAACTTGGCCTTGTCATTGATCTTGATACCTGTGTCGGCTGCCATGCCTGCGTGATCTCCTGCAAAGGCTGGAACACCGAAAATTATGGAGCACCGCTGAGCGATCAGGACCCCTACGGCTCCGATCCCTCCGGCACCTTCCTGAACCGCGTGCACAGCTATGAGGTCCAGCCCAAAGAGGGCGACGCACAACTGATCCACTTCCCCAAATCCTGTCTGCACTGCGAAGATGCCCCTTGCGTCACCGTCTGCCCCACAGGGGCCAGCTACAAGCGCGTCGAGGACGGCATCGTTCTCGTCAACGAGAGCGATTGCATCGGTTGTGGGTTGTGCGCATGGGCCTGTCCGTATGGCGCACGCGAGATGGACGCCGCCGAAGGAGTCATGAAAAAATGTACCCTCTGCGTGGACCGTATCTATAACGAAAACCTCCCAGAAGTGGATCGTGAGCCGACTTGCGTACGCACCTGCCCGTCCAACGCGCGTCACTTTGGCGATCTGGGCGATCCAGACTCCGCCGTGAGTCAGTTGGTGGCGGAGCGCGGCGGCATGGACCTGATGCCAGAGCAAGGCACCAAGCCGGTGAACAAATACTTGCCACCACGTCCCAAGGACCAACTGGCCCGGCAGGAAGAGCAAATCGACATCCTCGCACCTTACCTCGAACCTGTTGCAACCGAGAGCAAAGGCTTCCTGAGCTGGCTCGATAAAACACTGGAGAAACTCTGATGCATCCCGCACCATCCGTCATCTTCTTCTCCACCTTCTCTGGTCTGGGCTTTGGCCTGCTGATCTTCCTGGGCCTCGGCATGCCCGCGACAACAGGATTTAGCGCATTCATTTTCTTCGCCATCGCATATCTTCTGGCGGTCGGTGGCCTAATCTCCTCCACCTTCCACCTCGGCCGTCCCGAACGCGCGATAAAGGCGTTCACCCAGTGGCGTTCAAGCTGGCTGTCGCGCGAAGCATGGTGTGCTGTAGCAGCTCTGGTGCTTATGGCGATTTATGGCGCAGGGTTGGTATTCTTTGGCCAACGATGGACGATTATCGGTTTGCTCGGTGCACTGGCATCGCTTGGGACCGTCTTCACCACGTCAATGATTTATGGGCAGCTTAAGACGATCCCACGCTGGAATAGCCCGCTGACGCCCGCGAACTTCATCTCGCTTTGCATTGCGGGTGGCGCGCTTCTGGCAGGGCAAACGACCATTGCGATCATTCTGCTCGCCATTGCTGGCGGCATCCAAGTTGCCGCATGGATGCGCGGCGATACCGCACTGGCGCAAAGCGGGAGCAACATGGAAACCGCCACTGGCCTTGGTAACATCGGCAGCGTGCGCGCGTTCGAGCCGCCCCATACCGGCACGAACTATCTGCTGCGCGAATTCGTCCACGAGATTGGCCGCAAGCATGCGCAAAAGCTGCGGATCATTGCGATTGTCCTGATGGCGGTCCTGCCGATCTTCTTACTACTGCTGCCGTTCAACCACTTTCTGGCATTGTTTGCTGTGGTCGCCCACATCGGCGGCGTCCTGACAGCGCGCTGGCTCTTCTTTGCCGAGGCTGAACATGTTGTCGGCCTCTATTACGGGAAACGTTGAACCTTCCGGACATTGCGTGGCTGCGGATACCGCGGCCATGTCCGAACTTGAATGCGGATCAAAAAGGTCGCATGCCTCTCGTTAGGGAGGGCCTTACCCGCCTCCTTATCGACCAAACACTGCCGCAAATTGCGCGCGATATTTAAAGCAGCAAACTCTAAAGCGGCAGGCGCTTTTCCACCATCCTCGCCATCACCGATGCCCCGATCGGAAGGATTTCAGGGTCCAGTTTAAACGCGGGATTATGCAGCGGCACAGTCTCCCCATGCCCTACAATGCAATAGGCCCCCGGCACGATTTTGAGCATATCGGCAAAGTCCTCCGACCCCGTTGCAGGCGCGCTGTTCGCAATGATGTTATCCGACCCGACAATCTCTGCTGCGGCATCCATATAGGCATCAGACAGGGCATCGTCGTTGATCAGCACATCAAACACGTTGCGCAACTCCAACTCGATCTTGACGTCGTGCGCCAAGGCAAACCCATCGCAAATCGCCTGCATCCGCCCTGCGACCTGCTCATAAATCTCGTCTTTGAAATAGCGGATTGTACCTGCCAGCGTCGCCACCTCAGGCAAGACATTATAGGCGGATCCCGCGTGCATCTGGGTGATGGACAGCACACAGGTATCCAGTGGCGGCACATTGCGGCTCAAGATGGTCTGGAACTCGGTCGCCAAACTGGCGGTGATGATGAGCGCATCCTTGCCCTGTGACGGTTGTGCTGCATGGCTGCCTTTTCCCGTCACTTTGATGTCGAAAAATGCGGCCCCTGCCATGGCGGTGCCTTTACAGATACCAACCTGACCCAACTCACCGCTGGGCCAATTGTGCATGCCATAAATCTCGTCGCAGGGAAACTGCTCGAACAGCCCGTCCGCAATCATCTGGCGTGCGCCCCCAAGGCCCTCCTCGGCAGGTTGGAAGACAAGCACCACTGTTCCATCAAAATCACGCGTCGCCGCCAGATGTTTCGCAGCACCCAGCAACATGGTGGTATGGCCGTCATGGCCACAGGCATGCATTACGCCATCATTTTTTGAGGTATAGTCCACGCCCGAAATTTCGTGGATCGGCAGCGCGTCCATATCCGCTCGCAGCCCAACCCGTCGGTTGCCCTGACGCTTGCCGTGGATCAAGCCCACAACACCCGTTTTGCCCAGCCCCGTATGCACTTCGTCCACGCCGTATTCGTGCAGCTTCTCTACAACCACAGCACTGGTGCGCGTTTCGGTAAAACCAATCTCGGGATGCGCGTGGAGGTCACGGAAAATCGCGGTCAACTCGTCTTTGCTATCAGCAATAAGGGGAAGGATGTTCATGGCGCAGGCTCCGGTGACTGGGGTTGAAACCACCCTACACACAGAGCCTGCGAAGAAAAGCCTAGTTCATTAAACCGGCGTGGCGGAGCCCGTTATCGACCAGCGTACGTGTCTCGTCCGACAGACCCGTCAGTGGCAACCGCACTTCTTCGGAACACAGATCAAGGCGAGACATCGCGAATTTCACACCAACAAGTCCCGGTTCGGTAAAGATCGCCTTGTGCAGTGGCATCAGTTTATCCTGGATGCTCAATGCAGTGGCGTAGTCACCCGCTGTACAGGCCGCTTGCAGCTTTGAGCACAACGCAGGTGCAACATTCGCTGTGACCGAGATACAGCCTACGCCGCCTTGAGCGTTGAACCCGTGTGCCGTGGCATCTTCGCCTGACAGCTGGATAAAATCGGGACCACAGGTCGTACGCTGGTCACATACACGCGCCAGATCGCCCGTCGCATCCTTAACACCAACGATCCGCTTAAACTTGGCCAATTGGCCCATCGTTTCGGGCGTCATATCCACCACGGAGCGTCCTGGAATATTGTAAATGATGATCGGCAGCTTGCAGCAGTCATGCACGGCCGTAAAATGCGCAATCAGACCGCGCTGGGTCGGCTTGTTGTAATATGGTGTGACCAGCAAAATGCCGTCTGCACCCACTTTTTCGGCATGTTGCGCGAGGCGGATGCTCTCCAGTGTGTTGTTGCTACCAGCGCCGGCAATCACAGGAATACGGCCAGCAGCAGCTTTGACCACTTCTTCCACAACCATCTCATGCTCGCGGTGCGTGAGGGTAGGTGATTCGCCGGTGGTACCAACAGGAACAAGGCCGTTAGAGCCTTCGCCCACATGCCATTCCACGAGTTTTTTTAGCGTTTCAATATCCAGCTCGCCGTTGCGAAACGGCGTGACGAGGGCAGGCATAGAACCTGAAAACATGTGCACGCTCCTTTATGTGCTGGAGACCAAAAGGCCATCCGGTGAGGCCGCCGCGATAGCGACAAGAAGAAGACCGCCCGCACGCATATTCGTGAATTGAACACGGCGTCAGATGGTCTATGATTAAAGGCTGTACTGTGAGCGAGATAGGAAATGCAAGCCATGAGACGTTATCTGACGGCCCTGTTGCTTGTGTGTGCTACGGCTCTTCCCGCAAATGCCGAGCGTCCGCGCCCCCTTGGATGGGGGATGGACGCCATGCGCGGTGGTAACTTTACCACCGCCGAGAATATCGCTGCACGTGACGGCGCGGTCGCACGTGATGTGATCGTCTGGCACCGCCTGCGGGCGCAACAGGGTAGCTTTGAGCAAATCACGGAATTCCTCAAACGCCGCCCCGACTGGCCCGGTGAAGAGTATTTGCGGCGGCGCTCAGAGCCGGAAGTGATCAAGCAAGACGACGAGGCGATCATTGCATTCTTTGAGCAAACAGGACCGCAAACACCGCTTGGCGTTCTGGCCCATGCAAAAGCGCTAACGGAAAATGGGATGAGCGGCTCTGCTCAAGCAGGGCTTGTTCTTGCGTGGCGCACCATGCCGATGAACGCCAATTCCCAAGAGGCGTTTTTAGCAGCGCATGCAGATCTGCTCAAGCCGCACCATGATGCCCGTCTTGATGCGATGGTCTGGCAACGCGAGTATGACGAGGCACGTCAGATGTATGGCATCGCAAGCGCATCAGCGGTGCAAGACGCCGAAGCGCGTATCGCCTTCTACCGCCGCACAAGCAATGCCGCGAGCATCTACGAGAAACTGCCTACAGCGCTCAAGAACACCGGCGGTGTCAATCATGCGCTCTTTGAATGGCGCATTCGCAAAGGGCGTGTGGGCGATGCAAAAGACCTGTTGGTTGAAGCCTCCAAAAACGCTGAGACCCTCGGCAACCCCGCCGCATGGAGCAACCGGCGCCGCGCGCTGGCACGTGGTGAAATGCGGTCGGGTGACAAGCAGCGCGCCTATGCCATGGCCTCCCAGCATGGTTTGGCAGAAGGATCAGACTATGCCGATCTGGAATGGCTTTCCGGCTACATCGCCCTGCGCTTTCTCAATGAGCCTATGCGCGCGCACCAGCATTTCCTGAACCACGATTCCGCCGTAGCCTCCCCAATCAGTCAGGGCCGCGCAGGATACTGGCAAGGCCGCGCTCTTGAGGCTGCTGGCGACAATGAAGGGGCGACTGCCGCCTATACGAGGGGCGCGAATTTCCAAACCTCATTCTATGGTCTGCTTGCCGCTGAGCGTGCGCGCATCCCCTTTCCGGAAAGACTGCGCGGCGCGCCCCCTGCGCAGGACTGGCGCACAAGTGCGCTGGCAAAGGCCCCTCTGTTTGAGGCGGGGCTCCTGCTCCAAGCCTCAGGTGAGATGAGTGTGGCAGAGCGGTTCTGGACCCATCTGGCCGAACAATTGTTGGAACCTGATCTGGAGCTGTTGGGTCAAGCAGCCATTGACGTAGGACAGCCTCATATTGCCGTCATGATCGGCAAACGCGCAGCGCAGCGCGGGCTGGAGATCGCCGCGCCCTATTATGCCCTGCATCCGCTCAAGGAAGCGGACTTGCCCATGGCGCCCGAAATGTCGCTGGCCATCGCACGCCGCGAAAGCGAGTTTGACCCCGTTGTGCAATCAGGCGTAGGCGCACGTGGTTTGATGCAGTTGATGCCCGCCACCGCGCTTGAAGTGGCCCAAGGCCTCGGAATTGCGTCACAACATACCACCGACCGCCTCACCGCTGATCCGGTTTATAACGCGCGGCTCGGCTCCGAGTACCTGTCAGAGTTGGCAGGTCGTTTCGATGGAAATGTCGTGATGATGTCGGCAGGTTATAACGCTGGTCCCAGCCGCCCGATCCGCTGGATGAAGGAATACGGCGATCCACGCGACGGCGACATCTACATCGTGGATTGGGTTGAAATGGTGCCGTTTCGGGAAACGCAAAACTACATCATGCGCGTGACCGAAAGCCTGCCCATCTACCGCGCGCGGATGGGCAAAGAAGCCTTGCCAATTCCGTTCTATGAAGAGCTTATTGGCTCAACTCTGCTGCCGTTCGCGCCAAAAGGTGAATAGGCCCGCTGCCACAATGATCGCACAACCGATCGCGACATTAGTGCTTACCGTCTCGCCAAAAATCGAGATCCCGATAATCGCGGCAAACGCGAGTTGGAGATAGGCAAAGGGCTGCACCGCGCTGGCCTCCGCCGCCTCGTAACACCGGATCAAAAGCCAATGACCACTCACACCCGTGAGACACAAACATCCCATCCAGATCCAGTCGATTCCGCTCATCGGCTCCCAAAACCAGACACCAAGAAACGTCATCGCCACCGCGCCCACAGTACCCGTCCAGAAAAAGCTGGTGGCGGTGCTGTCGCGCCGTCCTGCATAGCGGGTGAGTAGTCCGTAGACGGCAAACATCGCTGCCGCCAGCAGCGGGATAAGGGCGCGGACATCGAACACCTCACGCCCGGGCTGTAGGATGATCAACACACCGATAAACCCCACCCCAATCGCCGCCCAGCGCCGCCAGCCCACATGCTCCCCCAGCACTGGACCAGACAAAGCTGCGACCAGCAGCGGGTAGCAGGTAAACACCGCATGGCTCTCGACCAGACCCAATACGGTAAAGGCAGCAACCATCACGCAAATCTCAAGGCATAGTAGCAAACCGCGGGTGATCTGGATCAGCGGCTGTTCGGTCTTTGCCGCAGCCCGAATGCCCCCCGCATGCCGTTTCGCCAAGGCAATGACAAAAGCCGCAAAGAACCAGTACCGGATCATCACGATCATCAGCACGTTATATTCACCCGCCAGATGCCGCGACAGCCCGTCCTGCACCGCAAAAACAAATGTCGTGGCTATCATCAGGCCAATACCGAGCGGGATGTTATTGCTTTGCGTCAATTCAGCACCGCCCGTGTCATGTGACGCTTGCGGCCATATCCCTTAACGCGGCTCACTTCAAAACCTGCATCGGTTAATCCACGGCGCACGAAACCCGCCGCCGTATAGGTCGCGGCAGTGCCGCCCACCGCCGTATGCGCACCCACCTCGCGCATCAGTTCCGGCGCCCACAGTTCGGGGTTTTTGGCGGGGGAGAACCCGTCGAGGAACCATGCATCGGCGCGCCCTTCCCATTTGGGCAATGTCTCGCGGGCGTCGCCGATCACAACGCGCAGTGCAAAGTCCGGGCCGTTCAGACACGTCGGGAATGCGGCAGTTTGCGCCAGATCATCCGGCAGGTCGTCGAACGCGCGCAATGCTGTGTGCAGATCATCCATCGCCATAGGGAAAGCTTCAAAACTGGTAAACCGCAGCATCCCGCCACAGCCCGAGGCGCGAAACTCCTGCAACGCGACCAGAAAATTCAGCCCCGTGCCAAAGCCAAGTTCGGCCACATGAAACCCGTCCACAAACCGCGCAGGCAGGTCATTGCCACCCAAGAATACATGGTGCGTCTCTTTCATACCGTTCTCAAGGCTAAAGTAGGGATCGTCGAATTGCGTCGATACGGGCACACGTCCATCGCGCCATTCGATCTGTGCTGTCTGGTCCTGCACGCGACTACCCTATATCTGTCTCGTAGACGCGCAATCTGCGCGCAAAGCAGGGGCTTAGCAATGACCGATATCACCATTCGCGGGGCAGGGATTTTCGGCCTGTCGATTGCGTGGGCTTGTGTCCAACGCGGGGCAAAGGTGCAGATTATTGATCCGCACGGTGCAGGTGCCGGCAGCAGCGGCGGGATTGTGGGCGCGCTGGCCCCACATGTGCCGGAGAACTGGAACCCCAAGAAAGCGTTTCAGCTAGAGAGCCTGCTCATGGCGGAGCAATTTTGGCGCGAGATAAGCGAGGCTGGCGGCAAGGATGCGGGTTATGCCCGAAGTGGCCGTTTGCAACCGATTGCGGATGAAGCTGCCCGTGCGTTGGCCCACCGCCGCAGCGAAACCGCCGTCGATCTGTGGCAGGACAACGCAGTATGGGAGGTGATCCTCGCGCCGCAATCAGATTGGCAACCCACCAGCCCTGACGGCCACTTCATCCGCGACACGCTCAGCGCGCATCTACATCCGCGCCGCGCCTGTGACGCTTTGGTCGCCGCATTAGCTGCCTCAGGGGTGCGCCTACAGTCAGAGGCCTCAAACAAAGGCGCGGTGATCTGGGCGACAGGTGTTTCGGGATTGGAAGAGCTGAGCCTTGGGCGTCCGCGCATCATGGGCAACGGGGTAAAGGGGCAGGCCGCGCTCCTGCGTCATGACGCAATCGGCGCGCCGCAGTTGTTCGCAGGTGGCGTGCATATCATTCCCCATCTGGACGGCACGGTGGCCATCGGCTCAACGTCCGAGCGGGAGTATGATGACCCCACCAGCACGGACGCCCAGCTTGATGACGTCATCGCTGTGGCGCGTGGCGCTGTTCCAGCCCTCGGAGATGCACCTGTCATCGCGCGATGGGCAGGCGTGCGCCCGCGTGCACGGTCCCGCGCGCCGATGCTCGGTGCTTGGCCAGATCGCGCAGGGCATTATATTGCCAACGGAGGGTTCAAAATCGGGTTTGGTATGGCGCCCAAGATCGCACAGGTCATCGCCAATCTAGTGCTGGAAGGGGTCGATACAATCCCGACCGGATTTCGCGTGGAGGACAACCTGTGAAACCCGAACTCACAACGCTTGATCATCTTGTTCTGACGGTTGCTGACATTGCCACTACGGTGATGTTTTACAGCAATGTCCTCGGCATGACACATATGCCGTTTACCGTTGCGGATGGCAGTACGCGCCATGCAATGCGCTTTGGCACGATGAAAATCAATCTGCATCAAAAGGGAGCGGAGTTTGAGCCAAAGGCGAAAGCAGCTCAGACGGGTTCTGCCGATCTATGCTTCTTGACCGCCACGCCTCTAGAGGCATGGCTGGCGCATCTGGATCAATCTGGTGTCTCAATCGAGATCAGTCCGGTCCCCCGTACAGGGGCAACCGGACCGATCATGTCGCTGTATGTCCGTGACCCCGATGGTAATCTCATCGAGATCAGCACAGCTGACTAGCCAGTAATTTCGGTACGCAGCGCTTTCATCAATGCTGTCAAATCGTTGATATACATCTCACCCGTGAGGTGCCCGTTGTCATCGAACGCCTCATAGCTGGCGGCGACATG
>RCND010000431.1_pt1 | contig 23622 bp, 19 predicted proteins | sample 2041351 | NCBI WGS metagenome assembly RCND01 (sample SAMN09708230, study PRJNA481090) | Marine sediment metagenome, whole genome shotgun sequencing project. | biome: marine sediment; feature: ocean; material: sediment; isolation source: Sewage treatment plant 12B marine sediment (STP12B) ... | reverse complement strand
CGAATGCGGTTAAATTTGCTTCAGAACTTATGCTGAAACGCATAAAGCAAGTTTTAGGACAACAGACATTGCCAACAACGACCAAAGAATTAAAAGCATTGTATGAAAAATTTGAAGAACAATCAGTTGAGGTTAAGGTTATTTATGACTATTACCCACCAAAAACATATGCCCATAAAACAGATGCCAATCATCAGCCAGGTGAGGATATATCTACTTATGATATCCATTATTCTTATTGTTTCGCATCCTCCTCAGTTGCAGTGAAAGTTAATGTTGTCACTGGTGTTGTGGAAGTTCTGAAAATTGCAGTGGCCCAAGATGTAGGTAAAGCCATTCATCCGAAAAACATCATTGGTCAGATAGAAGGTTCTGCAGCCATGGGGATTGGTTTAGCCCTACAGGAAGACTTTAGAGTGACGGACACAGAAGTAGAAACCAATACGTTGAAAAAGATCAAAGTACCTACCATTCAAGAGATACCGGACATAGAGAGTATCATCATTGAGGAAGAACAGTTAGAGGGACCATATGGCGCAAAAGGCATGGGAGAAGTAGGGTTAAACCCAGTGGCACCGGCCATTGCAAACGCTATCTATGATGCCATCGGGGTACGGTTAAAAAGCCTACCAATGACGCCGGACAAGGTTCTTGAAGGCATTGCAAGAAGAAAGTTAGTAAGTTAGAAAGAGAGTGGGACATTGGTTAAGATACTTAAAGGAAATATCGTCTATACCTCGGTTAAAGATAGATTTGAGGTATATGAACAAAGTTATATAGCCATTGATGGTGGCATAGTGACAGGCATTACTTCAACCCTACCAGAGGGATTTGATGAGATGGACGTGTTGGATTATGGAGAGGCCATTATCATACCTTCTTTTATTGATTTGCATATTCATGCACCTCAGTTTATGCAACGTGGGATTGGTATGAACCTTCAATTAATTGACTGGTTAAATAAGTATACATTTATGTTAGAAGGGCGGTTTGCTGATGTGAATTATGCTAAGAAAGCTTACCCAGGATTTGTTCAAAGTCTTTATGACCATGGCTCTCTTAGATCGGTCATTTTTGGAACCGTTCATGATGAGAGCAATCGTTATCTGGTTGAAGCCCTTAAAGAAAAAGGTCTTTCTGCTTATGTAGGTAAAGTGAATATGAATCAGAATGCCCCAGTGAGTTTGATTCAAACAACTGAAAGATCTTTAAGGGAAACTGAAGCGTTTATTAAAGATTATGATCAAGAACCTCTGGTTAAGCCAGTAATTACACCTAGGTTCGCACCCAGTTGTACGTCGGACTTACTTGAAGGGTTAGGGGGACTTTCAGTCAAATATCATGTGCCAGTTCAGACACACTTATCAGAGAATAGAGACGAAGTAGAATGGGTCAAACAACTATACCCTGACAGCTCTAGTTATTCAGAAGTTTATGAGAAGCGGCAATTATTAGGTAGAGAAAAAACGTTAATGGCTCATGCAATCTACCTAGAAGATGAAGAGCTTAAGATGTTGAACAATAAGCAAGTGTTTCTGGTGCATTGCCCATTTTCCAATATGAATTTGGCCAGTGGTATCATGCCTTTAACACGTTATATGGATATGGGGTTACAAATTGGCCTTGGTTCAGATGTGGGTGGTGGCCATGAAATTGCTATGAACAAAACCATTGCAGCAGCCATCCAATGTTCAAAAATGCGCTATGTCAATGATGAAGAAGAACGGATATTGATGGAATCAGAAGCATTTTATATGTGTACAAAACTGAACGGACAATTCTTTGGTGACAACGTGGGTAGCTTTGATGTAGGTCATAAATTTGATGCACTAGTGATTAGAGATAAGGACCCATTCATGGTAACGCTGACACCTTTAGAGCAGTTACAACGATTTATCTATTGTGGTGTACCAGAGCATATCGTCGCGCGGTATCTGGAAGGTGAACTCATCTAACCAAGCCAAATTATGAGTGTTTAGACAACGTTGAGTAGCATTTGAGGAAGCGGAACAAAGGGATCAGCTGGTTACGAAGAAAATGAGGCGTTTAATATGAAAAAAATTATTAGGAATCTGATGCTACTGTCGCTGGTTTTATTGGCAGGGTGTCAAAGTGGATCAGTGTCAGAGGACGCATATACGGACACAGAGGAGGTTGGTGCAGTGTATAGAAAAATTACACCAGAAGAAGCAAAAGAAATGATGGCAGAAGAAGGAGTTTTAATTCTGGATGTCAGAGAAAAATCTGAGTTTGATGAGGGTTATATAGAAGGCGCATTATTGCTGCCGGTTGGCAATATTAATGGGGGCGATTTAAGTCTGATTCCTGATAAAGATCAGAAATTACTTTTATACTGTAGAAGCGGCAATAGAAGTGGAAAAGCGGCAAAGAAGCTTGTTGAATATGGCTATACTCAAGTGTATGACTTTGGTGGCATCATCGACTGGCCTTATGAAGTGGTTAAGTAGCTATTAATTAGATGGAGGACTAAGGCTATTAAAGCTTGAAAATCAAATAAAATAGTACAAAAAGAAAAAGCCCTTGACACAACTGTCTTGGGCTTTAAACTTCTGTGCTAACCAACTATTTTTCTAGCAAAGACAATGCCACATTTGGGACGAGGGTCTGCTCCTCAAAAGGTGGTCGTATATAGCTACCTTCATTTTGACGCTCTGGTAAGGCTATTTTTTCAGGGGTTAAATCAGCATAAGGAATCTTACTGAGTAGGTGACTGATGCAGTTGATTCTAGCATGCTTTTTAATGTCTGCATTAACCACGTACCAAGGTGATTGCTTGATGTCTGTATAAGCAAACATATTGTCTTTAGCCCTTGAGTAATCAACCCAACGTGTTCTTGCTTCCATATCCATTGGACTTATTTTCCAGCGCTTCAGAGGGTCATTGATACGACCTTGGAATCTTTTCTCTTGCTCTTCATCACTGACGGAGAACCAGTATTTTACTAAAACGATACCAGATCTGATCAACATTTTTTCAAATGAAGGACAGCTTCTTAAGAATTCTTCATATTGATCATCGTTACAGAAACCCATAACTTTCTCAACGCCTGCCCGGTTATACCAACTTCTATCAAATAGAACAATCTCGCCAGCTGCAGGTAAGTGTTGTACGTAACGTTGGAAATACCATTGACCTTTTTCTTTCTCTGTAGGAATACCAAGAGCAATAACTTTAGCAATCCTAGGATTCATCTTCTCAGTAATTCGCTTGATGACACCGCCTTTACCGGCTGCATCACGGCCTTCAAAAATGACAACAACTTTTAAGCCATTTTCTTTTACCGTTTCTTGAAGCTTGACCAATTCAAGTTGTAATTCACCAAGTTTCTCATAATACACCTCATTAGATATCTTTTTCTTCTTTTTGCCCATACGCACCTCCCGAAACATTATAAGATTTTACTGTGACATATAGCTATTCTATCACACTGATGGTGTAAATGCTTGAAAAGATGGTCACAGCGACCACAGCGAATGCACAGCGTACACAGCGGGATAGAGACGGTAATATTTTGATATTTGAATCCAATACTGTAATTCTAGGAGGATGAATATATTTTTTCAGGAAGTGATCACAAGGTTCATAGAGTTGTTAGTGGAGTGAAGAAATGTTTCTCGTTTATATAATCCCACTGTGACCGCTGTGCATTCGCTGTGGTCGCTGTGACCATTATTTCTTAAGCATTTCCCATACATTTGCTTTTTAGAGCCTATTTCGGTATAATCTCATTAGTTTAATCATAAAGGAGAAACGAGTTGATTTATAATATTATAATTATTGTGCTGGTTATTTTGAACAGTGCTGCATTTATACTGTACGGTGTTGATAAGATTCGAGCAGTGAACCAAGAGTGGCGTATTCCAGAGAAAACATTGTTGAAAGTATCACTCCTTGGTCCGTTTGGTGGCTGGTTAGGCATGCGACTTTTTAGACATAAGATTAAGAAGCCAAGATTCTACGTAGGTATACCATTCTTCGCAATTGTACAATTGATTATTATAGGAATAGTGATTTTAATAGTGACATAAAAAACTGCTTAGGCAGTTTTTTTTGTTATCTCTCTAACCAACATTGATGGTTAAATTCATTGAATTTAATGTAAATTACCGGTATTTTACCGAATATTTACATTATTAAAAGGAAATTTGACTGTTGTCTAGTATATATAATAATAGACGGCTATATGTTTGGTTCTATAAGACCAGGAGGTGCCTATGAACCTTAGAGAAGAACTTGAACTGTTTGAGGAGAAGAATCTTAGCGAATATGCGGTATTGGCTAAGAACTCAAAAGGACGCGAGAGAGATGAAGAAGCCTGTGATATTAGGACTGACTTTCAACGTGACCGAGATCGTATTATACATTCAAAAGCCTTTAGACGGCTAAAACATAAAACCCAGGTGTTTATATCACCTGAAGGTGATCATTACAGAACACGTTTAACCCATACCTTAGAAGTGTCGCAAATAGGACGAACCGTGGCAAGATGCCTTCACTTAAATGAAGATCTAACTGAAGCCATTGCCCTTGGTCATGACCTTGGCCATACACCCTTTGGTCATGCAGGTGAGAGAGCTTTGAATGCAGTTTGTGAAGAAGGCTTCAAACATCATGAACAAAGCATTCGTGTTGTAGAGAAGTTAGAGAACAAAGGTAGAGGATTGAACTTAACTTGGGAAGTGAAAGATGGTATTCTTAATCATCCAACAAAAGGGAAACCAAGTACATTAGAAGGGCAGATTATACGTTTATCAGATAAGATTGCCTACATCAACCATGATATTGATGATGCAATAAGAGGCAAAATCATTTCTCCAGATGACTTACCACAGGAGCTAATTGATGTTTTAGGGGTAACCGCATCACAGCGACTTAATAGAATGATTCATGACATTGTTGGCAATAGCAAAGGGAAGAATGAAGTCGTCATGAGCACTGAATATCAAACAGCCATGATGCAAATGCGTCAATTTATGTTTGAACATGTGTATATTGGATCTAAAGCCAAAGTCCATGAAAAAAAAGCAGAGAATATGCTGACCCAGCTCTTTCTGTACTTTAGAGAAAATGAACATCTGATGCCTTATGAATACCTTGAAAGAATAGATAATAAGGAAGCGACCTTGGATCGAGTCGTTTGTGACTATATTGCTGGTATGACAGATCGTTATGCGACCAGTATGTTCATGGATTTATTTATACCAGCCTCATGGAAGGGTTGAGTATCAAAAAAATAGTTTAAAAAAAGGATATATGGAAGGGATGTCGAATTCTAATAGAGCGCGGCTTTTTAACCGCTAACTGCTAACCACCATTTGCTGACTATTGGAGCCTGCTATGTATTATCCGGATGAGTTGATCGAAGAGATCCGTATACAGAACAACATCATAGACGTGGTTTCAGAGTCTGTACATCTGACGAAGAAAGGTAGCTCACACTTTGGGTTATGTCCTTTTCATAACGAGAAATCACCTAGTTTCTCGGTGAGTGAAGATAAGCAGATGTATTATTGCTTTGGTTGCGGTGCAGGGGGTAATGTCTATACCTTTGTTATGGAGTATGAGAATTATAACTTTGTTGAGTCGGTGAAATATCTGGCAGATCGCGTACATATAGAACTTCCTGAAGCTGAAGTCTCAGAAGAGATGAAACGGGAGATGAGTTATAAGCAGCAGTTGTTGGATGCTAACAAAGAGACGGCAAGATACTTTTATTATCAGATGATGAAAGATGATAAGAAGAAAGTGTCTGATTACCTAGATGGTCGTGGAATTGATGAAGACACACGTAAGAAATTTGGCCTTGGTTATTCTAGATTCTTTAGAGATGACCTGCTGAAATATCTTAAAAGTAAAGGGTTTAAAGAACAGACCTTGTTAGATGCAGGGTTAATTCTAAGAGATAAGAACCATCCGGAGGCCTATTATGATCGATTTTTTGATCGGTTGATGTTTCCTATATTTGATGTTCATAACCGTGTCATTGCCTTTGGGGGCAGAATTTTAGGGGATGGTAATCCAAAATACTTAAACTCTCCGGAGACTAAGTTATTTGATAAAAGCCGTAACCTTTATGGCATGAATATTGCAAGAACTGCTAGAACGAAGAAGATCATCATTGTTGAAGGGTATATGGATGTTATCGCTCTTCATCAGGCTGGTTTTAGTAATGCAGTTGCGTCCCTAGGTACAGCTTTTACAACAGGGCAAGCGAGTTTGATACGTAAGTATTCCAATGATGTGATTTTAGCCTATGATGCGGATAAAGCTGGGATCAATGCAACGTTAAGGGCGATACCAATAATGAAAAAGGCCGGTTTAAGTGTCCGTGTATTAACCGTACAAGGTGCCAAAGACCCTGATGAATTTATTAAGGCCTATGGCAATGAAGCCTTTGAAGCACTGATTACCAATGCAGAACCTAGCTTTATGTATGAAGTGCGTCAGTTGGAAGAATCCCATAACCTCAAAGATCCAGATGATCGAACAAAGTTCGATACAGCCCTCTGTGAGAAGTTGTTAACATTGGACAATGAGATAGAGCGAGAGAATTACTTAGATGCTTTGGTAGAGAAATACCACCTTAAACGTAGCATTATTGAGAATGAACTTGGTCGTCTTGGAAGAGACAAGGGTATTACCAAAAGACCACTGGAACCTGAAGTGATTCACAACAGAGAATCTAAAGATGTCCTGATGAGGGCTCAAAAGAATCTCTTGACATTTATGACCAGCCATTATAAAGTGTTTGGTGCTGTCAAATTATATTTGCTCCCTAAAGAGTTTACAGATCCTGTGTACAGAACTGTGGCGGAACACATATATGAGGCATATAACAAAGGCGAAGAAGTAGAGCCGGCAAGTCTTGTTCTGAAATTCAACAAACTTGAAGAACAGAATCAGATTGCCAGCATTTTTAATAATAACATGCCTATTGAGCATTCAGGACAATTTGAGAAGATGATTAAGGAGAATGTCCAAATCATCAAACGACATTATATAGAGGAACTTTCACGTCAGGTCAGCGATCCTGTGCAACTGCAGGAAATGATCGTCATGAAAAAACAGCTGGATTTACTTACCATTCAGCTCGACTGACAAAACGGCAATCTTAGGGGTGAATGATGGCCTTGGGGTTAACGAGAGGAACGAAACAATGGCAAAAAAAACACCTGCGAAGAAACGACAAACTGCAGAACAAATTGAACTGTTCCAGGAGAAACTTGGAGAGATTCTTGACATTGCTACTGACAAGAAGAATGTCCTCGAAGTGAAAGAAATTGAGACACACTTCAAAGATCTTGACTTATCACCAGAGCAGATTGAGGATATCTATGAGTACCTTGAGAAAAACGATGTTGATGTTCTAGGGGTTGTTGCGGAGCAAGAAGATAAGGCAGAAGAAGTTGTAGTGAAAAAAGAACTAGATCTAAGCGTGCCGGATGGTGTAAACATTGACGATCCTGTCCGTATGTACCTTAAAGAGATTGGTAAAGTGAATCTTCTGACTGCTGCAGAAGAGATTGATCTTGCTAAGCGTATGGAAGCAGGCGAAGAGTATGCGAAGCAACGTCTTGCTGAAGCGAACTTACGTCTTGTTGTAAGTATTGCCAAAAGATATGTAGGCCGTGGTATGTTATTCCTTGACTTAATTCAAGAAGGTAACCTAGGTCTCATTAAAGCTGTTGAGAAATTTGACTACCGTAAAGGGTATAAGTTCAGTACCTATGCAACATGGTGGATTCGTCAGGCAATTACGAGAGCTATCGCAGATCAAGCGAGAACAATTCGGATTCCTGTACATATGGTTGAGACCATTAATAAACTGATCCGTGTTAGCCGTCAACTACTTCAGGAATTGGGTCGTGACCCATTGCCAGAAGAAATAGGTGCAGAGCTAGACATGCCTGTAGAGAAAGTTCGAGAAATCCTTAAGATTTCTCAAGAACCTGTATCTCTTGAAACACCGATTGGCGAAGAAGAAGATAGCCACTTAGGTGACTTTATACAGGATGATAATGTGCCAGTACCTGCAGAAGCAGCAGCCTTCACATTATTGAAAGAACAGCTTGTGGAGGTATTGGATACCTTAACAGATAGAGAACAAAAAGTGCTTAGATTAAGATTCGGTCTTGATGATGGTAGAGCACGAACCCTAGAAGAAGTAGGGCGTGAGTTTAGCGTTACAAGAGAAAGAATCAGACAGATAGAAGCAAAAGCATTAAGAAAGCTTAGACATCCTAGTCGAAGCAGAAAACTAAAAGATTACTTGGAGTAATGATTTCAAGCCCCTAAGGAGATATTACTCCTTAGGGGCTTTTTTTTCATTTCGGATTCTGGCAAACTCCGTCGTCAACCAGATGTTATCAGAGCCTCACGTACTTGAGTACGCATCGGACCTGCTAAGATCAGGTTTCCTAGGATTTCACTCAGACTCCTGTATGAAAATATTTCATTTCGGATTTCGGCAACCTTCGGCGTCTTAGTGTCTTCTTTGAGGTCTTTGAGTTTAATCTTTAAAAGACTCACCACCAAGAACACCAAGAAGTCACAAAGAACACAAAGGGAGTTAATCTCTCACGCACCTCTTGTTTCCTACGAAGCCACTAGATTCTCCGATAGGAGAATGACAAAAGGTGTTGGACAACCGACAAGCTAGGCAATAATGGGACCTTAACCTTCGAGGTCTTAGTGTCTTCTTTGAGGTCTTAGTTTTAAATCTTTAAAAGACTCACCACCAAGAACACCAAGAAGTCACAAAGAACACAAAGGGGGTTAATCCCTCCCGTACATCATGTTTCCTACGAAGCCACTAGAAATGCCTATAGGAGAATGACAGAATGTGTTGGCCGACCAACGACCTAACAACCTAACAACCTAACCACCTAACCATCTGCGCCGAAGGCGCTTGAAGGAGCACTTCATGTTATCACAACGACTGCAATTAATTGCTGATATGGTGCCGGACTGTCATGTTATGGCTGATATTGGTACCGACCATGGTTATCTGCCTATAGAACTAGTGAAGACGGGTAAAGTGACAAAAGCTTACGCCATGGATATTAATAAAGGCCCCCTTTTAAAGGCGAGTCAAAATATAGTTGATCAGGAGGTTGTGAACCATGTAGCAATCATTCTGTCCAATGGTTTAGAACACTTACCAGAGGATGTTGATGTTGTGGTTATTGCGGGTATGGGCGGTATGTTAATTGGTCATATACTTGAAGTAGAAAAAGATAAGTTAAGGGGTGTTGGTTCTTTGATTCTATCACCGCATTTGGACGAAGTGGGACTGCGACGTAAAATTCATGGACTTGGATGGGTCATCGAAGCTGAGAAGATGGTAGAAGACAAAGGTAAATTTTATACAGTTATGAAGTGTATCAGTGGTGAAGAGTGTTATACTGAAATAGAGTATAGATATGGTAAACAACTGATTGATCGTCATGATTCTGTTTGGTTATTGTACCTTAGAGATCATGTAAGAAAGCTCAAAGCAATACGTGTGAGACTAATGGATCAAATTACAGAGAATACAACAAAAAGACTTTTAGAGATTGCAGAAGAAATTGAAGAGGTTAGGATGGTGACGAAGAATGTTGTTAAATGATGTAGTGACCTTATTAGATAAGGTATTACCGAAAGTGTTGATAGAGCCAGGAGATAACAGTGGCCTATTGATTGGTGATATGTCATGTGATATCGGTCATATTCGAACTGCTTTAGAAGCAACAGAAGATGTGGTTGATGCCGCCATAGCTGACGGTGTTGATTTGTTGATTGTACATCATCCAATGATATTTACACCAATGACGACCATTACATCAGAGACCGTCCAAGGGCGTAAGGCAATGAAGATGATTCAATCAGGTATGGCTCTCTTTGCAGCCCATTCAAATCTAGATAGAACCTTGGAAGGTTTGAATCAGAAGTTTGGCCATCGTATTGGTATACATGATTCCGTTGCTTATGACGATGAAGGGTATATCCTTGTAGGTCGCTTAGAAGTACCCATATTTTTGAAAGACTATGTGGAAAAAGTAGCTAAAACCTTTAACCAACCTTTCTTAAAATTTGTTGGCAAAGAGGATAAAACGATAGAGCAAGTAGCATTTTGTACTGGTAGTGGTATGGGTCTTATTTCAGATAATCTATTTGATAAGGCTGATGTCTATATTACCGGAGATTTAAAATACCATGATGCAATGGACGTGTATGAAAAAGGTCAGGCGGTCATTGATGTGCCACATTTTATCAGTGAAGAAATGGCAACGGAAGTGTTGTTTAACCTTGTAACAAGTGTCATTGACTCAGTAAGGGTAACCAAAGACATCAGTATTGTTAATCCGTTTAGACATTAAAGGAGAAGGTAGATGAGCTTTAATATTGAATTAATGGGCGACAGTATTACATTGGATGCGCCCAAAAGATTGATAGATATGGTTGGAGATTACAGCGAGAGATTTGAAACACCCATAGTGTTAGGTGTTGTGAATGGTAAACTCAAAGAATTGAATCATGTGATTAAGAAAAACTGCCAAATTCAATTCTTAGACATGTTGAATAAAGATGGGTTTAGGACTTATCAACGAAGTCTTTCTTTGGTGATGATTAAAGCCTTTCATGATGTGTTTGGACTTAGCAAGGAAAATGAGATGATTGTTCATTTTTCTATTAATAATGGCTATTACATTGAAGTGAATCCTATGGCACTATTAACCGATGATGCACTTATGAAAATTAGAGTGAGAATGGATAAATTGATTGAACATGACTTACCTTTTATAAAAGAGGCTTATAAGACCGATGATGCAATTGATATCTTTGAACAACAATTCATGATGGATAAAGTTAATCTTCTGAAATACCGTAAAGTCTCAAATATTAACCTCTATAAGCTTGAGGATTATTGTGACTATTTTTATGGTTATATGGTGCCTTCAACGGGCTATCTAATGAATAGCTTTGATTTGTATAAACACTCAGATGGGTTGGTATTACAGTTTATGGATACATCCAATCCTAAGCAGGTTGCACCATTCAATCCGGATAAAATGCTTTTTGATGCACTGAAGAAATCAACAGACTGGGGTCATTTAATGGAAGTTGACCATGTCGGTGAATTGAACGACATTATCTCAAGAGGTGAGATGGGTGAGTTAATCTTAGTACAGGAAGCACTGATGGAGAAAAGGATTGGTGGTATAGCGGATAAGATTATGTCGGATATAAGCAATAAGAAATTTGTTTTTATTGCAGGTCCATCTTCTTCAGGTAAGACCACCTTTGCTCATAGATTGTCTGTTCATTTAAGATCACAAGGCTTGCATCCTAAGCCAATCTCAGTAGATAATTATTTTGTGAACCGTGTAGACACACCTCTTGACGAAGATGGTAACTATAATTTTGAATGTTTAGGCGCCATTGATGTGGCGGGATTTAATGAAGATATGACAAGGCTTTTGGCAGGAGAAGAGGTGCCGATGCCGAGTTTTGATTTTGTTAAAGGTGAAAGAGAATACAAAGGAACAACCTTAAAACTTGGTCCCAAAGATATATTGGTTATTGAAGGCATTCATGCCTTAAATCCTGAGATGTCACACGCTATTCCAGAAGAGAATAAGTTTAAAATCTATATTAGCGCCCTTACATCACTAAATGTGGACAATCACAACAGGGTACCAACAACGGATGCTAGACTTCTAAGGCGTATGGTTCGCGATAGTCAGTACAGAGGTGCATCAGCCGCTAAAACTATTGGCATGTGGCCATCGGTTAGACGTGGGGAAGAGCTATATATATTCCCTTATCAAGAGCAAGCAGATGTCATGTTTAACTCGGCCATGATCTATGAATTATCTGTGTTAAAACAATACGCAGAACCTTTGCTTTTTAATGTCCCTAAGAACACCCCTGAATTTATAGAAGCCAATCGCCTGATTAAATTTTTGGACTACTTTCTCGGAATAACCAGTGAATCAATTCCCAACAATTCACTGGTCCGTGAGTTCATTGGCGGGTCTAATTTTAGATCATGATAGAGATATTATACGAAGACAAGGACATCATTGTTGTGGTGAAACCTCCAGGGATGCCTAGTCAAAAAGATCAAAGTGGCGATGAAGATGTATACACTACAATAAAGAGACATGTGGGCAACCAGATGTCTCTTGGTCTTGTACAAAGATTAGATCGACCTGTAGGTGGCATTATGGTGATGTCCAAATCTTCCCAAGCAGCCAAAGCTTTAACAGCAATGGTCACAGGAAGAAAGATTGATAAGTGTTATCTAGCATTGACAGATGGTGTTGCAAAAAATGAGGATCACTTGGAGCATTGGTTGCAAAAAGTTAGAGGTAACAGAGCAGTCATTAGTAATAAAAAGACCTCAGGGAGTCAATCAGCCATATTGGATTATCGGTTATTAGGAACGTCAAAATCAGGCAATCAAAGGATCAATGTATTGCAGGTTAAGCTACACACAGGAAGACATCATCAGATCCGGGCTCAACTGGCTCATATGAAGTTACCGCTTGTAGGTGATACCAAATACAATCCTGGCTATCAGCAATTACAAGGGTGGCATGAGATTGGTTTATACGCTTATCGATTGGCTTTTAAGCATCCAGTATCAGGTGCATTGATGAACTTTGAAGTGGTACCAACCCATGAACCGTTCCTAGGTATAACGCTGGGTGAGTAGATAGGTAATCCTTTTAGAGAGATGTGAAAATTATATTAAATTTTGTAAATATGATAGTGATTCTCATAAAAAGATGATAGAATAGGGCTACATGAAAATAATTTAATTGTCTAAAGGAGTACTATAACTAGTGAAAAAATATTTAACTTTATCTAACGGTATTTATGCGGTAACGATTCTATTTGCTTTAGGTGTTTTACTGAAAATATATTTTGACCAGGCTAGATTGCCAGAAGGTGTCTGCCCAACCGCCTATAACAATGATCTGATTTACTTTTCAATAGGTCTTCTAGTTATTGGTACGATTGTTACATCGATCCTTGATCGAAGAACAAAGAAAAGATTGGCTAAAGAGAACAAGGAGGACACACAATGATGGTTCTTTCTACGATGGAAGAGGTTGAAAGTTTCCTAAATAGTCATGAACGGGCAATCATTCAATGTAAGACCCATAGTTGTGCAGTGTGTCTGTCAATTGATGCACGGTTTGAAAAAGATGCAGAGAAATATAAGGATTGGGCTATGGCTCATGTTTACGTGGATGATTTAGCATTGTTCAGGGGTGCCCATTCTGTTTTCACAGTACCAACTGTATTGATGTTTTTTGAGAAGAAAGAAATCTATCGTTCGTCTAGATTTATCGAATTTGATCGATTAGAATATTTTGTTGAAGCGGTGGGTTAGTTGACACTCTACAAAGATTAAAGAGTGGTATTTATTGGGTTTATAGTGTGATTTTGGAGGAGCAGGTATGAAAGAAGAAATGGTTAGTAACAATGTAGTACTTAAACGGATTATTGAGAACATTGAGAAAGTTATGGTAGGTAAAAAAGAGCCCATTGAACTGCTTTGTGTTGCCCTTGTATGTGACGGACATGTGCTTATTGAAGATGTACCTGGCACAGGTAAGACAACATTGGCTTTAGCATTATCTAAATCCATAGGAGGAACATTAAGTCGTATTTCTTGTACGCCGGATGTTATGCCTTCTGACATCACAGGATTTTCTATGTACAACCCTAAAACTCAGACTTTTGACTATAAAGAAGGGGCTATAATGGCCAACGTTTTTCTTGCAGATGAGATTAACCGTACACCCCCTAAAACACAATCGGGCCTTTTAGAGGCTATGGAGGAAAAGGCTGTAACGGTGGATGGCATCCGTCATCAATTGCCCGATACATTCCTTGTTATTGCCACTCAAAACCCTATTGAATACTTGGGAACTTATCCTTTGCCGGAAGCCCAACTGGACAGATTTTTACTGAAAGTAGAGATTGGTTATCCTAGTTTTGAAGAAGAGAAGAAGATTATTGAACGGTTTTCTAAGGACAACCCGTTAGATCATCTCAGTTCCGTTACAACCCTCAAAGAAATTGCCTCTATTCGTGAAGAAATCAACGATATTCATGTGAGCGAAGAGGTGATGAATTATATTGTTGACTTAGTCGGTGAGACCCGTGAGAATAAAGACATTATCTTAGGTCTTAGTCCTAGAGCAACCTTGTGGATGGCTAAGGCGGCTAAAGCATGGGCATACTACATGGGAAGACATTATGTAACACCGGATGATGTGAAACGTATATTTGTACCTGTATGTTCTCATAGAGTTGTGCCTAAAACAGAAGCTAAGTATGAGAATGTAACGAGTAAGGATATCTTATCAAAAATTTTGCAATCAGTAGAAGTAAGTGGGTGAGCTAAATGCGACGTAACTTTTTCATCTATATAGGTGCATTGGCAGCGTCTGTTATTATGGCCCGTCTTAGACCGGGATTTGTGTCTACCATGATATTTTATATGATGGTTTGTTTGCCGATTGCAGAATTGGTCATGATTGGTATTACATATTTTTCTTTCAAAGTCAGTCATTCTATTAATAAAAGGACAGTGGTTAAAGGGGAAAAAGTAGCCTATGAATTGGCCATGGTAAACCCGACGTTCCTTCTTTTTGCGCCATTACAGGTGTATTATACCGGCAGTGATTTACTTTTTCAGAAGTCCAATCTTCATGAGAATAACACACTGCTCATGTATCCTTTTTCAAGAGAACAATTTGAAAAAGAGATCCGGTGTGATTATAGAGGCAGTTATTATGTGGGTGTAGAACGTGTTGAGGTTCAAGGATTTTTTAGGTTCTTCTATTTTGATTATACAGGCATGGAGACGTTAAAAATACTTGTGCACCCAAATATTCATGAACTTAAAGCAGTGAATTTCCAACATGCCTTAAGTGAGTCAACTGAAAGTATTGTTAGTTTTGACAAATTCGACAAAAGTGTTTTTTCAGAGTTAAGAACCTATCAACCAGGGGATCCTTTGAACAAAATTCATTGGAAGTTGAGTGCCCGGTTAGGTGAACTGATTACTAAAGAGTATGAAGGGAACGTGAATAATAGCACTAAAATTTTTGTAAATACAGAAGCGACCCATCAGTCTTATGAACAGAATATTGTTATAGAAGATTATTTGATAGAAGGTGCGGTTGCCTTGTCCAAATATTTGCTGAAGAATAACACACCAACAGAGATGTTTTGGTATAACAATCAATCTATGCGTCTCCGTGGTGAGCATGAGAAGGATTTTAAGTCTTTTTACGAAGCCTTGGCTTTAATGCGTTTTAGTGAAGAAGTTGGAAGTTGCAAAAAAATGCTCATTGAAGAGACCAGCAATCAGTATGCTCAATGTGTGATTGTGTTGTTTACTGCTCATGTAACACCAGAACTTAGTGAGGTCCTTTATAGGAAAAAAAGGCAGGGCTATGAAGTGAATTTAGTCACTTTAAAGTTAAATGAGTTGGTCATTGGCGGTAAAGATATTGAAATGAACACCAACCCAATCTACAGATTAATGGACAACGGCATTCGAGTTTATCATATGACCTTTGAAGAAGGCGTCTGCAGATTGGAAGTGGCTTAATGGTACTTTTATACGGCTATAGCTTACTTTATATTTTGTCAGGAATCTTCGCTTATGGTTTAAATGCCTTTCAAGTATTTGCTATAGCTTTGGTGTGTTTTGTTGTGGATAGATTTACATTCAAATCAACCAGAAGGTTTATGACAATTTTTGCCACGGCGATGGTTCTAATGGGTAGTGCCATCTATTTACTGTATCGAACGGAGCAGTTGGAAACGGTTGGACTTATATTGTCTGAGTTCTTTCAAGTGTATTGGCTCTCAGTGACTGTTACGACGGTTGCTATTGATGCTTTTCATCAAGTCATCATGTTATTAATGATTGGATTATTGTTAATGGCCCCATTGGATAAAATGATTCGTGCATCAAAGATGAACTATCTTTATTTGATGGGGATTACCATCGTGTTGGTTGTGGTTGGATATCTGACCAAATCCATGGGGAGTATGCGAGACAGAGAAGCATTTATGATTCTAAGTGGCACAATGATCGTTTATTACTTCTACAGTTTCTATTATAGATATTCAGATTTTAGGCGCAAATTCTTGCCTTTTGCTACAACCATATTACTTTTTGTACTCATCATTGTTGCAGGAAGTCGGACCCTATACAAATTTGACCCACGACCTTTGACGCAAACCATCAAGGAAGTGGCTTATGTGCCATCTGACGACGTTGAATTCGAAGTTTTGGAAAAAGACAAACTGAATTATTTTCGAAGTGATACATCCACGGTAGCAGATTCTTTTGAATTTGAGGTTATTGAGGTTCTAAAACTTCGTTCAGAAGAGGTTAATTACCTGAAATCAGACACCTATGAATTCTATTATGATGGTCAGTGGACGAAGTCAAAAGAATTGCCATACATTCCAGGTGGACCAGATAAAGTTCAAGATTCAAAAGAGTACGATGAAGTGGACTATGATGATTTCTATAGTATCGAAGATATTCGAACCATTGTGAAAAATTTTAATACCAATGTTTTATTGGTGAATAATTATGATGTTATAGAAACAAGGTTTTACGATGGACTTCAAGTAATGAATGACAACAGACGAGGCACTTTTTTTAGTAATAATCGTTTGGAAGAAGGTTATATGTACGAGTATAGCGCAATCATTCCAAACTATGGCAGTAGAGCATTTGACAATTTGGCAAGGGCTCACAGTGATGAGTTGTTACCGCCGGAACTGGATCAATACAGAACGCCTATGACAGAGCGTTATAGTGGTATTAAAACTCTAGCAGAGGAGATTACAAAAGGCATTGACAATAAATATGATCAGGCCCTTGCTGTGGAGAAGTACCTCCAAGATAACTATACCTATAGTGAAAAACCTCCGGTGCCGCCAGTCAATGTCGATCCTATTATTTACTTTCTTTTTGAATCAAAAGAAGGGTTTTGTCAACAATTTGCCACATCTTTTGTGTTAATGATGAGAAGTTTGGATATTCCGGCAAGGTACACAGTAGGTTTTTATGTGGGTAACCGTGATGTTGAACCAATAGATTATCAAGAGATCTTTGATCAAGAATATATTGATGACGGTATTTATAGTGTTTATGACTCTAATGCCCACACATGGCCTGAAACCTATTTTCCAGAAGTGGGTTGGATTATGTTTGAGCCTACACCGGGACGTTATTACAAAGAATCTGAACTTGATTACAACCCTTACGATTTTGAAGAAAATCAGAAACAATCAGAGAAGGGTCTATCCTTTGTCATTAATATGGATTATTTCTATATGGGATTGATCATTGTTCTATTGGGTGGTCTAATAGTTTTAGTCACATGGGTTATTAGAATGCGTCATCACCTTAAGAAGAAAACTGCCACAGAAAAGATGTTAGATATCCATAAACTGATCAGGCATTATTATAAATTGGCTGGAATGAAAAAAACATCCATAGAAACTGCCAGAGAATTCGCCCTGCTTGTGGATGAGTTTATGTTTGATATGAAAGAGGTCGGATTAACCGGTTTGATGAAAGATTATGAAGCTGTACTTTATGGTCAATATGAATTGTCGGATGATGAATTAGGGAAGCATATTGTTTATCTGAAAATCTTAAGACGAGTGATGAAAAGAAGGTTGAACAAAGCGTTTATGTTACGTATGCGTTTGGCAGAGTTTGTAAGTGTCTATGTGAAATAATAAGTATGATACGAAAGGTCCTCATTTTTTGAGGGCTTTTCGTATTATATGGTGATATATATATATAAGGCTTTGTTAAACTTTAGTGCTGTTAGTCAACCTGTATGTTTCATACTTTTGGTGGAGCATCGGGGGAAATGTCTTCATCCCTCAGACAGTGAAGTATTGGTGGAACAGTTGTGAAGCAATGGAGAAACAAAGCAACTTCTTCCCGCTGTCAAGCACTTCCCCGCTCATTGCTTGCAATGAGCTCTCCACCGAATTTCTCTTTGAGAAATTACACTACAACTTTATATTTACCTTCACAAACATAATGTAACAAACAACGGCGAAGTCTAATAAAGTGATATGAAAAGACATGAGTCTTTGTGGAGTGGACAGTTAGATTAAAATGTTCTTGACATGGGAACAAATCCGTATAATAATGATGGTATAAACATTGAAATGGAGTGATTTTTATGAAAGCACTTGTCAAAAAATACCCTCAAAAAGGTTTGTGGCTGGAAGATATTCCTGAGCCAGAAACAGGGCTTAATGAAGTTAAGATTAAAATACATAAAACATCCATCTGTGGTACAGATCTACATATTTATAATTGGGACGCATGGTCACAAGCAACCATTCCAGTACCTATGACCATTGGTCATGAGTTTGTTGGACATATTGTTGAAGTCGGCGATAACATAAAGGGCTACAAAGTTGGTGACTTAGTGTCCGGTGAAGGACACATTGTCTGTGGACATTGCCGTAACTGTTTGGCTGGGAGGCGTCATCTGTGCATCAACACCCAAGGGGTTGGTGTGAATAGAGCGGGTGCTTTTGCAGAATATCTGGTTATACCTGCAGCCAATGTCTGGCTGGCAGACCCGAAAATCTCTGAAGATATTCTAAGCTCTTTTGATCCACTAGGGAATGCGGTACATACAGCATTATCCTTTGACCTTGTCGGAGAAGACGTTTTGATTACCGGTGCTGGTCCTATAGGGATTATGGCTACAAAAGTAGCCAAACAGGCAGGCGCAAGGCACGTGGTTGTAACCGATGTGAATCCTTACCGCTTAAATCTTGCCAAAAAAATGGGGGCGACCAGAACAGTGGATGTACGTTCGGCTTCCATCAAAGAAGCTATGAAGGAACTTGGTATGCGCGAAGGTTTTGATGTAGGCCTAGAGATGTCCGGTAACGCAAAAGCCTTTAACGATATGCTTGAAGTCATGGAACATGGTGGGAAGATAGCTATGTTGGGTATTCAAGGTCCAGATACAACCATTGATTGGAATAAGGTGGTCTTTAATGGGCTAACGATTAAAGGCATCTATGGCCGTGAGATGTATGAGACTTGGTATAAGATGACATCAATGATTCAATCGGGTCTTGACATAAGCACAGTCATTACCCATAGATTCCATTACACAGACTTTGAAAAAGGTTTTGAAGCAATGGCATCAGGGGAGTCAGGGAAAGTTGTACTTAGCTGGGAATAGAATAGCTGGGCAATGATAGGGCTTCAACCTCCGAGGTTTTTGTATTTTTTTTAGGTCTTTGTGTTTAATCTTTAAAAGACTCACCACCAAGAACACCAAGAAGTCACAAAGAACACAAAGGGGGTTAATCCCTTCTGCATCTCTTGTTTTCTAAGAAGCCACTAGATTCTCCAATAGGAGAATGACGAATAATGTTGACCAACTGACCAACTTTCAAGAATAGGAGTGTAGATAGATGATAGAGACAGTTAAACAACTATATGAGAAACAACTTCAAGAGATTAAAGACAGTGGGCTATGGAAGAATGAACGTATTGTTACAACCAAACAAGGGGCTGTTGTTAGTACAACTGAGACGACGGATGTCCTTAACTTCTGTGCCAATAACTATCTAGGCTTGGCTTCGGATGCAGAAGTCATAAAAACAGCTAAAGCTAGTTATGACCGTTGGGGTTATGGTCTTTCATCGGTTAGATTTATTGTTGGTACTCAAGAGGTACACAAAGAACTGGAAGCTGAGGTTTCTAAGTTTCTTGGAACAGAAGATACCATTCTGTATTCCTCATGTTATGACGCCAATGGCGGTCTTTTTGAGACAATCCTCAAAGAAGAGGATGCTATCATCAGCGATGCCTTGAACCATGCAAGCATTATTGATGGGGTTCGGTTGTGTAAGGCAAAGCGATTTAGATATAACAACAATGATATGGCGGATCTTGAGGCGAAACTTATAGAAGCTGATGCAGCAGGTGCCAGAATAAAAATGATTGCAACAGATGGTGTTTTCTCTATGGATGGCGTCATTGCTAATCTAAAAGAAATATGTGACCTTGCTGATAAATATAAGGCTTTGGTTATGGTCGATGATAGCCATGCCAGTGGTTTCGTAGGAAAAACAGGCCGTGGTACCCACGAATACAACGGTGTTATGGATCGGATTGATATTGTGACAGGCACCTTTGGGAAAGCGCTTGGTGGTGCTTCTGGGGGCTTCACAAGTGGACGCCAGGTAATCATCGATATGTTGAGACAGCGTTCTAGACCATATCTCTTCTCGAATTCCTTGGCGCCGGCAATGGCAGCAACAACATTGGCCATTCTAAAGCGTCTGGGCGCAACGACAGACTACAGAGACAAATTGGAAGAGAATACCAAATACTTCAGAGCAAAGATGACAGAAGCAGGGTTTGACATTGTTGTAGGGGTACATCCAATTGTGCCAATCATGTTATATGATGCTAGAGCAGCTGCTGAGATGGCGGATCGACTACTTAAAAAGGGAATTTATGTGATTGGTTTCTATTATCCTGTTGTGCCAAAAGGTAAAGCTAGAATTAGAACTCAAATAAGTGCAGCTCACTCAATAGAGCACCTAGATAAAGCGATTAAAGCTTTCGTAGAAGTTAAAATGGAAATGGATTTATAGACAAAGGAATTAATTTTGCACATATGTTCATATATTGAACGTAAATTTGCTATTTGAAACAAAAAGTGCTATAATCAACTCAGGAAATACTCCTGGGATGTGCGGAGAAACCTGCGTTTTGAACCTACATAGTAACATCGGGAATCCTATATCTTATGGTGGACGTCATGCCGTATTAGAATGGACGGCGGAGATCATATTGCGGATACCCACCTGGCCGTAGCTAGGGGTCAAAATTCAGGGAACGGCATTTCGGGTTATTACCAAAGAGACAGCTACATGTTACAGGTAGCTGTTTTATTTTTGGCTTCGGATTCTGGCAAATATGGCATCCAATCCAGCGGATAGCAACTCTCATGTACTATAGTACACATCGACCTGCTATCAACAGAATTGGATACCCTATTCACTCAGACTCCTGTGCCAAAACTTTTTTGGCTTCGGATTCTGGCGAACTGCGGTGCTTGCACAGCCTTGCGAAACTCTCACGTACTAGAGTACGCATCGATCTTCACAAGACAGCACAATCACCGGATTTCACTCAGACTCTTGTGCCAAAACGGGCTTCGAACCGGATTCTAGGAAACAAGACTGCTGGAAAGAATATATGATCTGAAAGGGGACTTAGAATATTTGAGGTATTATAAAGCAATGCCCAAATAGCCTACGTCCCCATTCGGACCATTGTTAGACTTAGAAGAGAAGATAAATTTATTTGTAAAATCTATTTCTGATCATAGTTAGTAAAAATAGAAAAGAGGAAGTTACGGCGCACTATTGTGCTGTAACTTCCTCTTTTAATTGCTAATAATGATGGTTACCATCCAACATCCGTCATCCTCGGCACGGGGATCCAGTGTCTTCACAGTAACTCTTTACATCTCTGAGCACTCTGCGGCTTATATATTATTTCTTACACAATCTTTTAATACCTTAATCTCTCAATCACTATCACTCATAAATAGTAAATCCAAGCCTACTCAACAAGGTGATGCTTTTCTTCATGTGTTTCTCATCTTCAAAATGTATCTTCAGAACACCTTGATCGGTTTCTCTGTTGTTGACAACACCGATGTTTTTGATGTTGATGTTTGATTCGTAGAGTAGGGTGGCGATTCTGGCAATGATGCCAGGTTCATCGTCGACGTCAATGCCAAAGCTGTAAACTCTTGGGAGAAGACCTGGCTTCTGTTCATTGAAGGAATCTCTGTAATCTTTAGCTTCCATGAAGGCATTCATCAATGCGTGTGAATCACTGTCACTGACAGAACGGTAAAAGATATCTATGGCGGCTTTTGTTTGGTCCAAAGCATCTAGTATAGGCGTTTTATTTGCTAGGCATATGGATTCCCACATAATCGGAGAACCGGAAGCAATCCGGGTGAGGTCTCTAAATCCACCAGCCGCAAGGGTATGCATATAACCATTGGTTGCATCCATATCTTTGACGGCATTAACTAAAGTAGCTGCAAGGATATGAGGCACATGACTGATGGCAGCGGTGGCCTGATCATGAATGTCTGGTCTCATTTCTATAGGGATACTGTCTATACCTTTGACAAGGTCAGTGAGTGCCTTCATATGCTCTGTCGTAGAGCTGGGGCCAGGGGTTAATACATAGTAGATATTTTCAAAAAGGATAGGATTCGCTTCTTTATAACCACTTTTTTCTGAACCTGTCATTGGATGACCACCTACAAAGGGTTGATTTGGTGTGTGGAGTGCCATTGCATTGTGAATATCACTTTTGGTAGAACCGATATCCGTGATTAAGCACTTTGGCTTAATGAATGGTTTTAGTTTTTTTATCATAAGGACGTTTATTTTGACGGGACAACATAAAAAGATCAAATCGCAATCAGCGAAGGTTGAATCTACATCGGCTGCAATTCTGTCAACGGTTCCGTCATTTTGTGCCACAACAAGAGTGGACTGATCCACATCATATGCAACGATTTTGTTGGCTAAACGATATTTCTTAATGCTTTTCGCAATAGATCCACCCATTAAGCCAAGACCTATAAAACCTACAGTGTTAAACATGATAAGACTCCTGTCATTTAATGCATTTAGTATACCATAGTTTATCAAAATATTAATATGGTGTCAAAGAGTGGTGACTTTAGAGGGATGAACTATTAACTGAATATTCTGACTAAAGAATAAATGTCTCTATGATTATGCATTTATCTGGTTTGTGTACATTATAGTCCGATAGTCAGAATAGTGTCTTTGTATAACCTGCATAAAAAAACTTGGGTTTTTTATAGTTATTTGAAGGAAATAGATGAAAGGTGTAGAATACTGATAATATCGACAACACGAAAAAAACTTAAGATTGGGGGACATACAATGAAAATTTATTCGTCCGAACAAATTCGTAACGTTGTATTATTAGGCCATGGAGGAAGCGGTAAGACCACTTTGGTGGAAGCTATGGCACACGTAGACGGGATTGTAACTCGTCAAGGTAAGGTGGATGAAGGTAATACCATTAGTGATTTTGATAAAGAGGAAATCAAACGTGGTTTTTCCATCAACACTTCCTGTATTCCTATTGAATGGCAAGACTGCAAAATCAACCTTTTAGATGCACCAGGTTATTTTGATTTTGTGGGTGAAGCTAAGGAAGCAACACGTGTGGCAGACAGTGCCATTATTGTGGTCTCAGGCAGATCCGGTGTAGAAGTTGGTACAGAGAAGGCGTGGGAATACGCCGATGAAATGAAGATCCCAAGAATTGTTTTCGTCACAGATATGGACGATGACAATGCAAGCATGAAAACATCCCTTCAACAATTGAAAGAAACCTTTGGCAAATCTATTGCGCCATTCCAGGTGCCAATCCGTGAAGGTGAGCACTTTGTAGGTTTTGTTAATGTTGTAAAAATGGAAGGCCGTAAATTTGT